>CEUA01080128.1_pt1 | contig 14883 bp, 16 predicted proteins | sample 361541 | NCBI WGS metagenome assembly CEUA01 (sample SAMEA2623079, study PRJEB7988) | marine metagenome | isolation source: saline water (ENVO:00002010), including
AGAACTTAGATTAGCATTAAGCCCCACATTCGTGGGGTTTTTTGTTTTTATAGGCATATGCTTGAGGTGTTTTAGTTGTCAATCTTCCTTCCGCACAAAATAGTCAAAAGAAAGTTTTAGCAATTTAATAGAATATATAGATGATTACCTTTTTCATTATCTTTTTTTAAAATTACTAAGTCTATTAGTTTTATTAAATTTACATTATGATAAAAGTTCAACTTCACGTATTTATTCTTTTTATAATTTTTAATATTTGTTTTCCACAAACAAGTTTTAATGTAAATGATATTAAATTTTCTAAAAATTTATTTTTTGATAAAAATAATGATATCATTGAAAATGGTGTTCTCTTTGAAGACATTAAAGGGAAAAGATACACTATTGGAGAAATTGTAAATAATAAAAAAGATGGATTATGGGTTGAATATTTTCCCAATGGAAGAAATAAAATGAAGGGTGCTTTCTTTGATGGAGACAGTATTGAAAAATTTTCATGGTACAATTCAATGGGTCTAATAATAAAGGAAAGAGAGTTTCTTAATAATTCAAAAATTCAAAAATTATATTTTTATTATTATGATAATTCTTTAGAGCGAGTTGAAGAAAGATTGAATGGTTTAAAAAATGGTTTTTGGAATTACTGGTATATTAATGGGATAAAACAAAAAGAGGTTAATTACAAATCCAATCATAAACAAGGTAATTACAAAGCATGGTATTCAAATGGTAATGAAAAAATATTAATCAAATATAGAAATGATAAGATTTATGGTCTAATAAAGTATTGGGATAAAAGTACTAGACAAAGTTTTATTGGAAAAAATTTTGAAGAACTCACTAATGGAAGGCTGTTTAAATGGTATGATGATTCATTAAACATTTTAAAGAGTCACAATGAATATATAAACTATAAAAAAAATGGAAAATCAACTAATTGGTATGAAAATGGTCAAATAAAATCGGTCGGTAATTATTATTTAGATAAAAGACAAGGTTTATGGTCTTTTTGGTACGAAAATGGGAATAAGTATTCTGAAAAATATTATAAAAATGGCATGTTAAATGGAAGCAGTATTGTATGGTATGAAAATGGAAATAAAGTTGTAGAAGAAAACTTCATAAATGGTAAAAAAGAAGGTTTGCATATAGCATGGTATAATAATGGCAAAAAAAAAATCAAAAGCATATATAAAAATGGTTTAATAGAAGATCAATATATGAGTTGGTTTAATAATGGAGAGATAAGAGAAAAGGGGTTTTATAAAAATAATAAAAAAGAAGGACAGTGGATATATTGGCATGAAAATGGGGAAATAAAATTACAAGGAGTTTATAAGCTTGATAAAAAAGATGGTAAATGGAAAGAATGGGATAAATATGGTGATTTATTATTTCATACTAAATGGAATAAAGGGGAAGAAAAATAAGTTTTTAAAAATTTTAATTTTTTTATCTGTTTTTTTCACTGGATGTGACACTATGAAAAGTATTTTTGGCATAGATTTTATTGAATATATTGAGGATCATAATGGAACAATACTAGATTATAATTCAGATTTAGTTAAATATCAAAATGATCCGTATGATTTAGATAAGTTAGAAGATGCCCGAAACTCATGTTTAAATGTTACAGAAGCAGTTATTAATATAATCGATTCTGATTATGATAAATCAATGGATGACTTTGATTATACTGAAAGTGAAATTGAATCAATGAAGAATGCTACTTTTTGACCATAATTAAATTTTTTTATTCTGGATTAGGGAAGGCATAAAACTCAATACCTTGATTTTTCCATTTCCCTTTTGGCTTTGGGTTTTTAGTGTAAAAGTGATCTTTATTTTTTACATGATAAAAACGATGGATTGGAACAGTTCCATTTACACTTTCTTGATAGGCATAAAAGCCAATACCTTGACTTTTCCATTTACCCTTTGGTTTTGGGTTTTTAGTATAAAAGTGGTCTTTATTTTTTTTATGGTAAAATTGGTAAATTGGTATAGTGCCTTCTTGCTGTTCTAAATATGCATAAAATTCAATACCTTGATGAACCCAATTTCCCTTGGGATCAGAATTCTTTGTATAATAATGATCCTTATTTTTCTTATGATAGAATCTGAAAAATGAATGAGTTACATCCTTAGGGATTGTAAGGTAGTCATTAATATTTACAATATCTTTTAATTCAAGGATTTCACATTTAGAAGCATTACCATCGGCGAGTCCTGTATCAATTATTTTAACTCTGCCTCCATAAGATTGGTTATTTCCAATTATTTGTCCTGAATTTGGATCAACAATATCATCTCCAACGCTATTTAATTCAAATTCCATACCAACTTCTAAACCATTAACAGATCCACAATTTATTATGGCAGTATTATCATCAGAAACATTTGTAATAATTCCTTTCCATGCTTTTTCTTTTGATAAATCAACTATCTTTTTTACAATGTTACTTGAAATTTTATTATAAGCTTTTGACATGACTTTTTCATTAAATCCCTCTTCATGCCAATCCTCAATAGAACTCTTTGATTTGAAATTATCTGCAAAAATCACATCACCATTTTCTATATCAATTAAGGAAGCATCAAGAATAATTGATACAACACTTTCCGTGTAATCATCTTTTAGGTTCGTTTTTGCAGCTGCATTTATTCCAACTGATAGTAAGTCTACTCGTTTTTGTTCTTCTTTTTTAAATTCTGTTATTGAAATAATTAATCCTTTATTTACATTTAATTTTTTCAAAGCCGGAATGTCAATTTGAGCCTTTTTCGTTAAAAGATTAGATAATGTAAATTTATGTTCTTTTGCGAGTTTATTTATCTGAGACTTATTAACAACTGAAAAATATTTAGAATTAAATAATTTATTATGAATAGACCCTCTTATTGAATTTTCAATAACACTAGAAAAGTCTGTGGAGTATAGACTAAAGCTGGCACCAGACTCTTTGCTATTATCTTTAACTTGAAGAATTGCTATTTTTTCTTTAGGGTTTTTTAAATCATAGTAATTGTGAGAATAAATGTTACAAAAAGAAAAAAGTAACAAAAAGATTATATATTTAATTTTAATCATCTCAACTCCTAGGTGGTGTAAGTACTAAATAAATATAAAAAAATAAGATTAAAATTAAAAAAATAAAATGTTTTATTGGTTTTAAATAAACTTCTTCAATTAAAAAAATGATTAAATGAGTATTTTTGGAGTAATCAAAATAAAATAATTCTATCATAAGTTTTGTTAAAGTTTATAAAAATAAAAAAGGTAATTGTAATATGTTTTTAAATCTAAAAAGAATGTTTTTTGTGCTAATGTTATCTATTATGTGTACTGTACTAGCTGCTGAACAATTAGATAATAAACAAAATTTTTGGCATAACCTTTATTTAAACGATAATTCATTAATAGCCGATGTAGATAAAAATTATCTAGTCTCTTTATTAGAATTATCACCCCATGTTGATGCCCGTATTTCATCTAATGTGGTTTTAGAAGTGCCTTCCTATAATGGTTTTAAAAAAGCTTTTAGATTTTTTGAGACAAGTGTATTACCTGCATCCTTGAAAAGTAAATACCCCAATATTAAAAGTTACATGGGAATTAGTATTGAAAATCCATCGCATAGATCAAGTCTTGTTTTATTTGAAAATGGACTATTTGGTTTAGTTATCGATGAAAATGGTAACTCTCATATTAAAGTTGATAAAAACAATAGAGGCATCATTAGCTATAATGATATACCATCTGAAAAACTATCCAATAATAATTGTGAAATTAATATGCAGAGCAGCACTACTCGCGATTTAAATGATGACATTTTCTGGGATTGTGTTGGCACTGAGGAACCTTGCTATCCTGTTGGATCAATACTTACTACTTATCGTTTTGCTGGTATTATGTCAGAACGTGTTACAAATGAGGTTTCTGATGGTACCGTTGAGGGAGGACTCGCTTGGATGGTTGCAATGGTTAATCAAATTAATCTATTATGGATTAGAGAACTAAGTTTTAAGCTCGAGATGGTTGAAGAAAGTGATCAACTCATCTTTACCAATAATAATCCGGCCCCAGATGTATTCCAAAAAGATCCATCATGCCATTCATCGGGAGATCCCAAATATTGTGAATTAGAAGAAGTAAAACCTTACCTTGAATCTATTATCGGTCCTGGAGGAGATGATACACCTCAAAATGAGAGGACATGGGAATATGGGGCACATTTTGATACTCGTTATAATGGTGGAGTTGCCTATATGCCTGGATCAACATCAACTAATAATGCTAACTATGAGGTATTTAATCATGAAATAGGACACAATTTAGGTTCGCCTCATAATATTTCTATTGAAGGTGGATGGAGATGCACCATCGGAGGTACCATCATGGGTTCTAGAGTAAGAACGCTTAATGGGTTCAGTGGTGATCAATATTCATCACACACTATTGAACTCGCTATGAATTATAGAAATGATCAAATGATTTATCAAGATATTGGAATATGGGGTGCTGACTATGTAAATGGTTCAAATTATGAAGAAACTGGCAATGTTATTCCGGAGTTAGTTGTACCTGAATCAGGATTTATCATACCCAAAGAGACGCCATTTATTTTAGAAGGTACAAGCGTACCTTATAATTCTGATTATACATTTTGCTGGGAGCAAAATGATGCTTCAGATGAAAGTTTTTCGATGAACCCTTTAGATAATAGTTTACCATTTTTTTTACCAGGTAAAGGACCCTTGTTTTCTACAGTTGACCCTACTTTAGAAGGTTTTAAAAGATATTTCCCATCCATTCAATCACTTATTAATAATAATTATAGTACTGAAATAAACGATTATGGAACGATGTTAACAGTTGAAAAGCTTCCTTTTGCCTCAAGAGAATTAAATATGAGGTTTATAGTAAGGACGAATGATCCCTATTCTGGGTCATTAAACCACAAGAATGTTGAGTTTTTTGTTGCTGGTACATCGGGTCCATTTCGAATAACTTCTCAAATGGATTCAACCATTTGGGAGGTGGGATCTCAGCATGAGATCTCTTGGAATGTTGCAAATACAGATAACCCAGATAGTGTAAACTGTCAAACTCTTGATTTAATCATGTCAATAAATGGTGGGGAAACTTTTGATTTTATATTGGCTGAGAGTGTCCCTAATAATGGGTCTTTTGCATTTAATATTCCACCAATTCCACCTACTGAATCAGGTAGGTTAATGCTTCGTGCTAATGATAATGTCTTTTTTGACATTAATAACGGTTATATTACTATTCAAAATAATAATATTCCTACTTTAGAACTTTTAGAATCATCAATAGAGATTCAATTAGATGGAGATTCAAATGAAACTTTTTCAGCTGATGTTACAAATGATGGAGAAGAAGGCTCTATTATAAGTTTTGTTACTTATCCAGGAAAAGATATTATTTACCAATACGATTTTTCGGTTGGGATATTGCCTGAGGGATGGTCAGATTCAACAAATGCTGAATGTGAAAATCCTGGTTGGTATATTTCTGAGGATGCTTCTAGTTCATATTTTACGATACCAGCTTTTGACGGTTACTATGTTGCTGTGAATGATGATGCTTGTGGAAGTACCAGTGATGGAAGTAATGACATGTTATATACAAATTCAATTTCCATACCTGAAGGCTTATTTGAATTATCATTTGATAGGTTCTTTACAGGAAATTTTAGTCAAACATTTCATGTTTATATTTCAATGGATGGATGGAATAGTAGTGAAGAAGTTTTTTCTTTAGGATACTTGGATGGAAATGAACAATGGGTAAACGAAAATATTCCTCTTCATAATTTTTCAGGACAGACCATTGAAATTGCTTTTCATTCAAATGATAATGGGAACTGGGCTTCTGGAATAGCTTTAGATAATATTTCTCTTGGTGTGACTCCTAATTGGGTTACTTCTTCCTCAACTGGAATAATAGGTTTTGAAGAAGTGGAATCATTTAATTACAGTATAAATACTCAAGACTTATTAAATGGGACCTATTATGGGGAAATAGTTATAGAAGATACTAACCAAAATCTTTCAGATACTTTACAAGTAATTTTATCAGTGGGGGATAATGTAAGTGTTGAAAAAAATATAATTCCCAAAAAATATATGCTTGAACAAAATTTCCCAAATCCATTTAACCCTTCTACTGAAATAAAATTTACAATACCAAAATCAGAAAAGGTGAGTTTAATTGTCTTTGATTTATTGGGTAATGAAGTTAAAAAAATTGTAGATAGTGAGTTAAAAGAAGGGCAATATAAGTATAAGTGGTCTGGTAAAAATAATTCAGGTGATAAAATTAGTGCAGGAATGTATTTTTATAAAATACAAGCGGGGTCTTTTATCAAAATAAAAAAGATGATAATTCTAAAATAATATTTTCATAATATAGTCTATTTTAAGTTTGAATTATGTTAGTTAGGTTTTAAAAATGATTAAAACTGAAAGAATTCATCTTAAAAACTATAAAAAAGATGATGTAGAGCTATTATTTCAATTAGATAGTGATGCTGATGTTATGAAATATATAACTTTAGGTAAGCCTAGGACGCTTGATGAATTAATAAAGGTATCAATGCCTAAAATACTCGATTATTATCAAAAAAACCCTGGGTTTGGCATATTCCCAGCATATCTAAATAATTCTAATGAATATATTGGATGGTTTCAATTTATGAAGGATAAAGAGTTTAAAAATGCTATAGAAATTGGTTGGAGATTAAAAAAAGAACATTGGGGCAATGGCTATGCGACAGAAGTAGCGATTGGTCTTAGACAAACAGGAATAGAACTGGGGAAAATAGTTGTTGCTAGAGCAATGATAGAAAATATTGCGTCGATTAAAGTAATGAAGAAGGCGGGATTAAAATTTGGGAATTTTTTTTGGGGAGATTATGAACCCCATTCTGGTAATCCTGATGTATTATATAAAAGTGATCCCATTACTTTATAAGTTCAAAATGGTATGACTTTTTATTTGTGAAATGATTGTTAGATTTAAATATGTTATATAGAGTTAAAGCAAAATTAATTGAAAAAAATTTAGATAATTTCTATGAAAAACTTGTTGATGGTAGAATTTATAATCAGCATCCAGATGGAAAAGAAATAATAGCCTCTTTGAAGAGAGCAAAGTTAATTAATTCACAATTTGTAGAATGGTTTGAAAATTATGGATGTTCACCACCATTGCAACATGAGCGAGAGACCCAATATGATTACTACTTTTATGATATTACTGCTACAGTTGCTGATAAGATAGTTGAAATTAATGGGGAGTCTTTTTGGGCATATATGGAAAAATCATATCAAGCAACTTAAACTATTAAAGTTGAGAAACTAAATGAGTTTGTAGAAGTAATTAATACTGAAAAATTATTTAAATTAGTATAAGAATATAATTAGATGTGTATATTTGATATGTTTTGTTTTCTAATTTGCCTTCTTCCATAAAGTAGTTAAAAAGAGCGTCGATTTTTCGATGATTAAATAAATAAATTTTAATAATGAACAAAATTATGAATGACTACAATACTTGGGCGTTTCATTATGATAATAATATTAATTTAACCAGAGACTTAGATAAAATCGTCACAAAAAAATCTCTAGTTAATTTAAATTTTTCTTATGTTTTGGAACTGGGTTGTGGTTCAGGAAAAAATACTGAATGGTTAATTACTAGAGCAAATAAACTAGTTGGACTAGATTTTTCAAAGAGTATGCTTGATATAGCAAGAAACAAAATCATTTCTCAAAAGGCTACTTTTATAGAAACTGACCTTAATGAAAAATGGGAGATCAGTAATAATTCATTTGATTTAGCTACTATAAATTTAACTTTGGAACATATTAAAATATTAGATCATGTTTTTAGTTCATTATTTATGAAGTTAACTCGAGGTGGGAAATGTTTTGTATGTGAAATTCATCCAAAAAAACAATTAACAGGAAGTAAAGCTAGATTTGAGATAAATAGCACTGAAATTATATTGGATGTATTTCAACATAGCGAAGAGGATTATATCCAAAGCGCTGAGAAAGCAGGGTTCAACTTACTTACTAAAAAAGATTGGTATGATAATGAAAATGATATACCCAGATTGATTTCGTTTTTATTTGAGAAGCCTAAATAATTTTTCAAGTTTTCCATCTTTTTTTCATCTAATTTTTTATAAAAAGGGTGGGGGAAAACTTTTATTTAATTACTTTTTATTTAAGGCTAAAAAGAAACCTCCAAATGAAATAATAAGGAAAAATAGATCAATACCACCTAATGCATTAGTGTTGTTTTTACCAAGGAGATTAAAAAATAAATTTGGAAAAAAAGCTATTGTGAAAAAAAACATGCATGAAATAGCAAAAGCTTTGGCAAATAATTTTTGTAGACTACTCATATTCTAATATAACATTTTTTAGAAAAATTAATGCCAGCTTTCCAGATCATTATAAACTTATATTCTAGACAAAACAGTTTAAAGGAAGTTTAAAGTTAATTAATATAACTTTATTATTCTTGTTAGGTTTATAATGAGAGGTTTGAAATGAAAAAAGTAGGTTTTTATTTAATTTTATCTTTTACAACTTATTTATTAGGACAGTGTCTATGGTTTTTCACGGTAATTTTTGAGAACCCTATTTTTGGTAATGAAACTCTAGAAATATTTCTTTTGATTCTAGTTTATACTTTATTTTCAGTGTTTGGAATTATAAGTGCTATAAAATTGTATAAGATTGAAAATTGATTTTTGTTTTTTTAAAGTAAAAGAATATTATGATAGAAGTTTAATATATTTGCCCTAATACTAGTCTTGGGTCTGGGAAAATTTTTTGGGCAAGTTTATGATTTTTTTTTGAAACGACTCCTGGAAGATCGCATTCTTTTGGCTTTATGAGACATAATTGAAAGTGAACATGTGGAGGCCAACCACCGTTTTCTTGCTTATTTCCTAAAAAGCCTAGTGTTTCTCCTGAATCAATTTTTTGTCCAATTCTTTTATTTTTAATAGAGGACTTACTTAAGTGTCCATATAAAGCATATATGTTTTGATTTTTGAATTTATGTTTTGTTATAACTGTATAACCATAATCTAATTTTAGTTTATTGTATTTAAATAAGAAAATTTCTCCATCATAAAAAGATTTTACAGCAGTTCCAATTGGTGCGCCAATATCAAGACCCATATGAATGAACCTATCGTTTTTTTCAAAAAGATCTCCAGTATACATATAGGGCCTTTCTTCATTATATCTTCCAATAGAAAATAAACTTTTAGTGTTTTGGAATTTTTTTTTGTTGGTAAAATCATGAACATGAACATTTTGTGGCAAATTAATAATATTGTTAAATGATAAATTGAAAAAATTGGGTATATCTGGAATGTTAGATATGTCTTTAAAAAAAGAGTTTATTGACATTTGAAGATAATATTAAATGGTAAGAAATTTTCAACATGATTGAAATAATGGATAATAGAATTTATTAACAAAAAAACTCCTTGCAATTAATCGTTAAAAGTTACTCTTTTCCCAAAATACTTATTATTAAGGGATTCATTTTCATAAACAATATTTCCGTTAACAATTGTCATGATTGGCCATCCTTTAATTACAAGTCCTTCAAAAGCAGACCAGCCACATTTTGACTGCATATTTTTTGCTCTTATTGTTTTTATTTTATTTAAGTCAACTAAAGCAATATCAGCATCAAAACCTTCTTTTATAAAGCCTTTATTTTTAATTTTATAAATCTTTGCAGGATTTTCACACATCCATTTAATAATATCTTGTAATCTTATTTTCCCTTTATTTATTTGATTAAGCATCAGAGGCAAAGATGTTTCAACACCAGGCATTCCAGATGGTGCACTACCATATGGGTTACTTTTTTCTTGAATTGTATGGGGTGCATGGTCAGTCGCAATACAATCTATAGTACCATCAAATAAACCTTTCCATAATTCTTTTTGATGGTGTTTTTCTCGGATTGGAGGGTTCATTTGAGCGTAGGATCCAATGTCATTATATATACCAGGGGAACTCAATAATAGGTGCTGGGGCGTAGTTTCAGAAGTAATTAAACCCGTTTTCTTTACTTTTCTAATTATCTTGACTTCTTCGGCAGTACTTAAATGTAAGATATGAAGCCTTTTTTCATACTTGAGTGCAAAATCAATCGCTTTATTAGTAGAAGTAACTGCAGCTCTAACTGGTCGTATATTTGGGTGGTCTCTAAAATCAGGTTTTTTAAAGGTTTTCGCAGTTTCATTTAAAATTTTCTCATCTTCTGAATGAATTGCAATTACTTTATTGCAGTATTTAAAAATTTTTTCAATGTCAGAGTCTCTATCAACTAATAAATCTCCGGTTGAACTTCCCATAAAAATTTTAACACCACAATTCCCTTTCAGACTTTTTATTTCATCAATATTATTTGGTGTTGCTCCTAAAAAAAAACTGAAATTAGCAATGCTTGATTTTTCTGCAATTTTAAACTTGTTTTCTAATAATTTAGAATTTGTGGTGGCTGGATTTGTATTTGGCATTTCAAAAAATGTTGTAATACCACCGCAAACGGCTGCCCGAGCTCCACTTTTTATATCTTCTTTGTGTGTATAGCCTGGTTCTCTAAAATGGACTTGAGGATCAATTACTCCAGGGATTATAAATTTTTGACTTGCGTCAATAATTTTATCAACTTGTGAATTAATGTTTTTTTCTATTTTTTTAATTTTACCATTAGAAATTAAAACATCTTTTGTTGCTTGGGTTTTTGAGTTAACAATTGTTCCATTTTTTATTAATATTTTATAGTTTTCCATGTTTAAAAGATAATCAATTATCAACTTAGTTTATTTATTATTAGTTGATTTTTTAAAAATGGGATCGAATAGTGAATTATTACATTAAAATATTTTTTTATTTAGTGATTCTAGTTTTTTCAAGCTTGATTAATGCACAGTATCAAGTAGGGCATTATGATATAACTTTTCAAGACCCTGGGAGGGCAAATAGAAATATCGAAACAGAAATTTACTATCCGGCTACTATATCTGGTGATGGCGCGCCAGCCGCACTAGGTGAATTCCCTGTAATTATTTTTGGTCATGGGTTTGTTATGGTTTGGGATGCTTATCAAAACCTATGGGAAGAGTTCGTACCAAAAGGATATATCATGGTTTTCCCAAAGACTGAGGGAAATTTATTTTCAACAAACCACCAAGAATTTGGATGGGATCTTCAATTTTTAGTAACTAAAATTCAAGATGAAGGGGGAAATAATTCCTCGCCTATTCATAATATAGTTGCTAATAATACAGCTTTAATGGGTCATTCTATGGGTGGAGGAGCTTCATTTTTAGCTGCTGATTCTTTATGTATAAATGGGAATACGCAATTAAAAACAATTATTGGACTAGCTCCTGCTGAATCTTCATCAAATGGTGTCTCATCCATAGCTTCCGCAGCCAATATAACAGTCCCATCTATAATTTTATCTGGAAGTCAAGATGGTATAACTCCTCCTGAAGATCATCATATACCTATTTATGAAAACCTTTCTTCAGATTGCAAAATATTTATTTCTATCTCTGGAGGGGGACATTGCTATTTTGCAAATTCTAATTTTAATTGTGACTTTGGAGAAAGTACTTCATCTAATGGGATTACAATAACTAGAGTTGAGCAACAAGCTGTTACTTATGACTTCCTAAATCTATGGCTTGATTATACGCTTAAAGATGATTGTGGTGATTTTTCTATTTTTCAGGATTCTTTAGCTACATCAAATAGAATATCATCTAATCAATTATGCCTACAAAATCCTATAGCTAATATAATTGAGAATGAAGGTACCTTAGTCTCAACAATTACAGGGATAGGATATCAATGGTATTTAAATAATGAGATTATAATAGATGCAAATGAAATTGATTTCACACCCATATTAAGTGGTCAATATAATGTAGAAGTTTTTTTTACAAGTGGATGTCCTACATGCTCTAATTCATATAGCTTTAATGAAGGTCTTAACAGTTTTGTAAAATTAATGCCGATTAATTTCAAAGTTTATCAAAATTATCCGAATCCCTTTAATCCAATCACAACTATAAGATATGATTTACCTAAAGATGTTGAAATAAAAATTTCTATTTATGATATCATAGGAAGAAAGATAAAAACTCTTATTACAGCTAAACAAAGTTCTGGTAAAAAATTTATAATATGGAATGGTACGAATGACGATGGTGAAATAGTACCCGGGGGTATTTATTATTACCTAATTGATGCTAATGCTTTTAGTGAGATAAAAAAGATGGTTTTTCTTAAATAATTAAAATGATTTATAAAACCGTTTGAAACAATATGATGTCATTATTATTGGAGGAGGTGCCGCAGGGTTAATGTGTGCAATTGAAGCATTGAAGCGTAATCGAAGTGTCCTCATAATTGAAAAATCTAATAAAGTTGGTAAGAAAATTCTAATTTCAGGTGGAGGACGATGTAATTTTACAAATTTAAATATTAATCCTTATGCTTATATTTCAAAAAATCCTCATTTTTGTAAATCAGCTCTATCGCGCTATACACAATGGGATATTATCGCATTACTTGAATCTTTTCAATTAAGTTGGAGAGAAAAAAAAATAGGACAATTATTTTGTGATCAGAAATCTATTGGTGTTTTAAATGCATTGCTAGAAAGTTGTGAAAAAGCAAAGATCAAACTCAATGTAAAAACTCTAAGAATAAAGAAGGATAATAAATACTTTATAAAAACAAATGAGGAAGAGTATCAAACACAATCATTAGTGATAGCAACAGGTGGTCCAAGTATTCCTAAAATGGGTGCAAGTGATTTTGGATTAAAAGTTGCTGATCAATTTGGCCTAAAATCTGTTTCTTTCAAACCAGGCTTAGTTCCATTTACTTTTAATCAAAAAGATATTAATAAATATTTTAAAGATCTATCAGGTCTATCAATTGAGGTTGTAATTAGTTGCAATAATATTAGTTTCAAAGAAGGAATGCTTATTACTCATAAAGGCTTGAGTGGGCCTTCGATTTTACAAATATCGTCATACTGGGGAATGGGGAATCCTATTAAGATTAACTTGTTACCAGACTTAGATGCAGTGAAATATTTAGTTAATATGCAGAATTTAAGAGGTAAGACGTTAATGAAAACTATTTTAGGTGAGTTATTCCCAAAACGACTTGCTAAACGCTTTGCAAATACTTTTAGTTCAAGAGAATTAGCATCAATACCTCTAAGGGAAATAAAGAAAAATGATCTCAAAAACTTTGGTTTTATTTTAAATAATTGGGTTGTAACTCCTAACGGAACCGAAGGTTTACGTACAGCAGAAGTTTGCATTGGGGGTGTCAATACAAACGAACTTTCTTCAAAAACAATGGAGTCTAATAAGCATCCAGGATTATATTTTATAGGAGAAACAGTTGATGTAACGGGATGGTTAGGCGGTTATAACTTTCAATGGGCCTGGTCATCAGGATGGGCTGCAGGGCAGGTTGCATAATGTTTATTCATAAACTAGTAGCTTTGAGCTTTAACCTAGTAAGTTAGTTTTTTTATTTAATTCATTAATTCTTTTTTTGAAATATATGATATTGTAGCAAATGCTATTGATCCTATTAAATACCACCAAACATATCCAGTAAAGAAAAATCGCAATAGCCAATAAATCGAAGCTATTAAAGTTAATATCCATGAGTATTTTTTTAATTTGCCCATTTTGAGTTAGTGACTTTTTTAAAAAAGGGAATAATTAGTTAACTTAAAATTTTCCTTGATCGAATTGAGTAAAAAACTTCTGGAAAAATTCAGGTTCGTGAATACCTCCAGTGCTAATAATCTTGCCATTTCTCTCTGTCTCACCACTGGCGCTAACCCTTACTTCAGTTTTCTTATTTTCAAGTTGGTTAAGGTTAATGGTTACTTTATAACGGTAAATAATAGGGCTGGGATCATGGTCATTCGTAAAATAGTGGTTGTTATTATGTCTATGAACTTTTTCTTTGTTATTGTCTTCATCTCCGTCCTCGTCCCCATTAAAAATAGTTTCAATCATGTAAACAAAAGAACCAACAATTATAGAAAATATAACTAGGCTTACTACAATTTTTAATATGTTTGGTTTATCATTTTCTGTTCTTTCATCATCAAGAGGTGCTTGTTTACTTTCTGTAGTTCGACTAGCAGTTATCAATCCAATATCTGTATTTAGTACATCAACAGTATAATTCATATCCTGAAGTATGTTAACAGACTTTTTTAATAATGAATTGTAGTCTAATTCATATACTTTTGTTTCTAATGCTCTTGCAACTGAAAATGATGGTTTTGGGGGGCGAGTATTTACACAGCTACTAAAATAAATAGATAAATAAATTATTAAAAGGATTCTTAGATATTTTTTAAGCATAAAGAGAATTTGTATCAAATGTATTCAAATAATCACTATTTTAAGATTTGTAAATAATTTTGAAATACAGATTATTGTTATAAAAATGTATAATATAATTTATTTAAAAAAAACTTAGGTGTTTCATAAATTATGTTTCAAAATTTATATTATAAATACCTTTTTAAAATTAATTATCAAAAACTAAGACTAAATAATGGAAATATTATTTGAAACAGGTTGAAACAATAATTATTGGAGCAGGAATGAGTGGGCTTTCATGTGCACAAAAGCTTCACAAGCTTGGAAGAGAATATTTGATAATTGAAGAAGCTAAGCATATTGGAGGGAGAGTTCATTCAGTCTATGAGCAGGGGTATATTTTTGATCGTGGATTCCAGGTTTACAATACAGC
>CEUA01463381.1_pt1 | contig 14859 bp, 13 predicted proteins | sample 361541 | NCBI WGS metagenome assembly CEUA01 (sample SAMEA2623079, study PRJEB7988) | marine metagenome | isolation source: saline water (ENVO:00002010), including
TTTCTGCTAATCTTCCAATAACTATTCCCATCTGTGGGCCGTCTCTTCCGTTTGCAACAGTATAAGTTTCGATATACCCTTTTCCACTAGGGCTTTCATCAACCTCAGGTCTTTCAAGGTTATCGACGATTTTTTGATATTGTGCTGGGTCTTCTCTTTTCCAATCACCCTCATAAGGGACACAAGAATACAAGCCAATGCCATGTTTTGTTGCATACCAACCATTTGATGTACATAAGCCTTTGGCATTCGTATTTAATCTTAATTTTTGCATCATTGTAGCTATAGAATGAGTAACATAATTATTTCCAGCCCCTCCAAAATAAGGAAGTCCACCAGTTACAGTTAGAGGTTTTGTATTATTTGGAGATATATCTAAAGCCTCTCTACCTAGCTCGACCATACTTGGAAAGCATGAATATAAATCAAAAAAATCTATCTCATCTATATTCCAATCCGCCATTTTAAAAGCTTTTTCTCCCATCAATCTAATTGCCTTGGAACTATTAAGCTCTGGTCTCTCCGTAACATTCCATACCTCGTTAATATCTGCACAACCATGCAAGTAAACTCTTTTATTTTGAGGAATAGAAAATTCATTAGCCTTTTCTTCACTCATAATAATTAATGATGCGCTTTGATCAACTTCCATTATTGCATTCATATATTTTGTATAAGGAAAACCTATAAACCTATTACTTTCACTAACTGTAGATATTTCTTTGGCTGATCGGAAAGTAGGAAACCAAGCATTCGGATGCTCACTAGCAACTTTTGTAAATGGCTCAAACATTTCACCTAGAAAATTTAAATGTTGTTCAATTGAATGATTTTTTTTATCTCTTATAGCATTCTCAAATAAAGGATAGACACTTACTGGAAAAATTATTCCGTGTTTTCTTTCATTCTCTGTTCCGCCAGCTTTTTCAAAACCCAGATCTATTCTTTCTCCACCAGAATCTTCTCCCCATCCTGTTTTAATTCCTTGCCTAGAGGCCTTTCTCATGGTTGAAAAACATTCTGCACCAGATAATAAGGCTACATTACTTTCTCCATTTGTAATTTTTTCAGCTAAAATATTAATTAAATATTGTGGTGTATTTCCGCCAGTCGGTCCATTGTATGTTTTTGCATCAACTATGCCTAATTTATCAGCAAGAGTTTTTGGGGGGTTTGAATAAATACTAAATGGTGGTCTCTTTCCTCCTTCAGAATCAAAAATAAACCTTACAGCGGTTACTGTATCTATATGGCTTGCTAGATCATTAACAGTAGAATCCTCAATAGCAATAAGTGAAGACTCTTTCATAAGCTCTAGAGGATCCTTAGCCTCTTCAGGGTTTTCTATTTTTTGAGTGACTTGCCCGCAACCAACTAATACTGGAGTGTTATTTTTAATCATATTTTTTCCTTTATTTAAAGATACAATTAGATATTTAAAATTCTGTCTATGAAAATCATAAAACTATTAATTTGTAGAACAAAAACATACACATATCTAAGTTACACATATTACATACTTATTGCTTTACCAACACCATTAATAGTTTGGCATAAATTTTGCTTATGTATAGTATTATTTTGGAGACACAAAAATGAAAAGAATTACCGCAATAATTAAACCTTTCAAACTTGATGAAGTAAGAGACGCACTACAAGAAATAGATATTTCCGGCGTAACAGTAACTGAGGCTAAAGGATTTGGAAGACAAAAAGGTCATACAGAACTTTATAGAGGAGCTGAATACAATGTTGATTTTTTGCCGAAGATTGTTCTGGACATCGTAGTAGATGATGATAAATGCGAAAAAGCTTGTGAAGTTATTGTAAAATCTGCTTACACAGGAAAAATCGGTGACGGAAAAATCTTTATCAGCTCTATTGAAGATGCAATCAGAATTAGAACAAGCGAAACAGGATCTGAAGCAATTTAAAATAATTCACAACAATTAATAACTTTTAATGGAGAACAGAATGAAAAAATATGAATATGTTTGGTTAGATGGTTACAAGCCTGAACCTTTTTTAAGGAGCAAGGTAAAAGTAACTAGCGATAGAACACCGCCAGAATGGTCTTTTGATGGATCATCTACTCTTCAAGCAGAAGGATCTAGCTCAGATTGTCTTCTTATTCCTGTTCAGGAATATAAAAACCCTTTATTTGGAGACTCCTTAGTTATGTGCGGAGTTCAAACCGGAGAGAAAGAAGTTCATCCATCAAACACAAGGCACGCCGCTTCTGAGGTTGTAACCGATGAATGGTGGTTTGGTTTTGAACAAGAATATTTTTTAACTAATCCTGATGGGTCAATTCTAGGTTGGGAAGAAGGAATTCCTGAAAAACCACAGGGTGAATATTACTGCGGGGTTGGCGCTGGAAATGTAAAAGGTAGGGATGTATCAGAAGCTCACTTAGAAGCATGTCTAGAAGCTGGTATAGAATTGACAGGTACTAATGCTGAAGTTGCCCTAGGACAGTGGGAATATCAATGTCTTGGAAAAGGTATCAAAGCAGGTGATGACTTGTGGATGAGTAGATATCTGCTTCATAAGATTGGCGAAGAATTTGATGTATGTGTAAATCTGCATCCGAAACCTCAAGCAGGTGATTGGAATGGTTCAGGGATGCATACAAATTTTTCAAATCAACAAATGAGAACTAATGGTTCTGAAGAATTATTTAATTCAATGTGTGAAAAACTTGGGGAAGTTCATAATGATGGTATTGCATCTTATGGATCTGATAATGATAAAAGACTTACAGGTTTACATGAAACTCAAAAAATTACTGAATTTTCTTATGGTGTAAGTGATAGAGGAGCAAGTATTCGTATTCCAATTTATACCGTTGAACATGATTGGAATGGATATCTAGAAGATAGAAGACCAGCTTCAAATGCTGACCCATATAAAATTATTACACATTTAGTTGAAACTTTAACTAAGTAATAATTAAGAAATTTAATTTTCATTAAAGCCCATCCAAAGGATGGGCTTTTTCTTTTTCTCGAATCAATACTTATATAAATAAAATTACTTATATTTATAATGACATCTAAGATAAAAGAATATGATGCCTCCTCTATTGAGGTTCTTGAAGGTTTAGAACCTGTTAGGCGAAGACCTGGTATGTATATTGGTGGAACAGACAATACATCAATGCACCATCTTTTCTCCGAAGTAATCGATAATGCCATGGATGAAGCAGTCGCAAATCATGCCTCTTTTATAGAAATTGATGCTTTAGATAATAATACAATTTCAGTTTTCGATAACGGAAGAGGAATTCCTATAGATCCTCATCCTAATTTTCCCAACAAGACTGCTTTAGAAGTGATAATGACAACACTTCATGCTGGAGGAAAATTTAGTAATAAGGTTTATCAAACATCCGGTGGCTTACATGGTGTTGGAATTAGTGTTGTTAATGCTTTATCCGAATCTTTGGAAGTTGAGGTTTATAGAGACAAAAAAGCATATCACCAGATGTATTCGAGAGGAGATGTAAATTCAAAATTAAAATTAGTTAATAAAAAAACTAACAAAAGAGGAACAAAGATAACATTTAAACCAGATGTTGAAATTTTTGGTAATGATAATCTCTTTGATATCCAAAAATTATACGAATTTAGTAAGTCAAAAGCTTATTTATTTGCTGGAGTAGAGATAAGATGGTCATGTAGTGAGGAATTATCTAAAAAATCAAATGTCCCATCAAAAGATGTTTTCAATTTCTCAAATGGTCTTATCGATTTAATTAATAGTGAAACCGATGAAAAACTTTCTATAATGAAAGATATTTTTTCTGGAAAAAAAGATAAGGATAAGAGCAATATTTCATTTGAATGGGCCATAAATTGGTCACTATCTAGCAAAACCTTCTTAAATTCTTATTGCAATACCGTTCCGACCCCTCATGGTGGTACGCATGAATTGGGTTTAAAAAATGGAATATTGAAGGCAATAAAATCACATGCGGAAAGAATGGGAAATAAAGTTGGTCAAAAAATAAGCTCTGACGACTTAGGTAAAAATTTAATTGGAGCAATTTCAGTTTTCCTACCCGATCCAAAGTTTCAAGGTCAAACAAAAGATAAATTATCTAATAAATCTATCCAGAGAGTTATAGAAAACATCATAAAAGATAGGTTTGAAAATGCACTCTCAAACTCACCTCAGCAATCTGAAACTCTTCTAAATTTTATTTGCGAAATAACAGAAGAAAGATTGAAAAGAAAACAAACTAAAGAGACTTCAAGAAAAAATGCAATACGAAAATTAAGATTACCAGGTAAACTGGCTGATTGCTCAGAAAATTCAAGCGAAGGAACAGAATTATTTATTGTTGAAGGAGATAGCGCTGGAGGCTCTGCCAAACAAGCAAGAGACAGAAAATTTCAAGCTATTTTGCCTCTAAGAGGCAAAGTATTAAATGTTGCTAATTCTACTCAAAGTAAAATACATGATAATCAGCAAATTTCTGACCTTGTTCTAGCTTTAGGTTGCGGTTCAGGAGATTTATTTGATGATGATAGCCTAAGATATGAAAAAATAATAATAATGACTGATGCTGATGTTGACGGCGCTCATATTGCTTCTTTATTAATAACTTTCTTCCATGAAGAAATGCCCGATATTATTGATAATGGAAAATTATTTCTTGCTGTTCCTCCACTGTACAAGATCTCACAAGGAAAGAAAATATTTTATGCTAAAGATGACGATGATAGAGATAAAATAATTAGAACAAATTTAGATCAGGACAAAAAGATTGAAATCAATCGATTTAAGGGTTTGGGTGAAATGATGCCAGCACAATTAAAAGAAACAACAATGATACCTGGAAGAAGGACATTGTTAAGAATTATAATTCCAGATAATAAAAAAGATGATTCAAAAAAAGTAATTAACAATTTGATGGGAAATAAACCAGAATTAAGATTTGAATTCATTAGAGAAAAAGCTAATCTATATGATGAAGCTACGAATTAATCATTTGCTGAAGGAGTCAAGATGATAGAATTTAATAAAATTAGTCTAGAGATAAAAGATAATATTGGAATAATGAGATTTAATGATCCCGAAGTAAGAAATGCCGTATCTCCTGAAATGTTGGATGGATTTTGGGATTGTTTAAATGAAATTGAAAAAGAAGATTCTCTTGTAAAGTGCCTTTTAATAACTGGGGAAGGAAAAGGTTTTTGTGCAGGTGCAAATCTTTCATCAGGATCAGAAAGATCAAATGCAGGTAGACAAGATGCAGGACATGCTCTTGAAACTAAATACCATCCTATTTTAAGAAGACTAAAAAATCTGAATATCCCGATTGTAACTGCTGTAAATGGCGCTGCTGCTGGCATAGGTATGTCATTCGCTCTAATGGGCGATATAGTTTTAGCGTCAAAATCATCTTTCTTTCTACAAGCCTTTAGAAGAATTGGACTTGTTCCTGATGGTGGATCTACATGGTTACTTCCACGATTAATAGGTAATGCAAGAGCAAAGGAGTTATCAATATTAGGAGAGCGACTAACAGCAGAAAAGGCATATGAATGGGGGTTAATTAACAGATTAACTGAGGATTCTAATTTATTAGAAGAATCTTTAAAAATAAGTAAGGAACTAGCAAATGGACCTATGTCTTTAAGGTTGATTAGAAGAGCATTTTGGGAAAGCTCAGATAATACCTACGAAGAACAACTTAATCTGGAAAGAGAATTACAATTCCAAGCTGGTAATTCTGAAGATTTTAAGGAAGGTGTTCAGGCATTTCTCGATAAAAGAGATGCTGAATTTAAAGGTAAATAAGTTAACTGTTAAGTTCGTTCTGTAACTCAACAGGAATTTCGGCTTGCTCTAAAGTAACAGATTCTCCACACCCACAAGCATCTGTTTGATTCGGATTATTAAAAACAAAACCGGAATTTAATTTTGTTTCTTCATAATCAAGTTCGGTTCCTAAAAGGAATAAAATAGCTGAGTTATCAATAATAATATTTATACCTTCTATTTTTATACTTTCTTCAGAATCAATGATCTCTTCAACATAATCCATGGTATATGCCATTCCAGCACATCCACCATTCTTAACTCCTAATTTGATAGCTTTCACATCTTCTTCTGCATCGCTTATAAGGCTTTTTAACCTTTTAAGTGCCTCAGAAGTTATATTAATCAGACTTTGTTTTGTATTTAAATTACTCATATCTTGTCCATTAAAACATATTCAAAGTTAATCTTGCTTCATCTGACATCAAACTCATGTCCCAAGGTGGATCAAAAACCATTTCAACTTTAACTTCTTTAACTCCATCTAATTCTTTAATTGCGCTTTCTACCCACTTTGGCATTTCTTCAGCTACTGGACAGCCTGGAGCAGTTAAAGTCATCTTAACTTCAACACTATTATTTTCTGGCTTTATATCATAAATTAGGCCCAACTCATAAATATCTACAGGTATCTCTGGATCATATACAGTCTTTAATGCTGAGACCACTTCATCATATTTTATATAATTTTCTTTTTTTTCCATTCGCTTTTCTTAATTATTTAAATAATAAGATAGACTTTTCAAGGGCTATAATAAAGTTATCAATATCTTTTTTATTTGTATACATGGCAATTGATGCTCGAGTGCTAGAATTTATTCCTAAATGATCCATTAATGGACCGCAACAATGTTGACCAGCCCTAACTGCTATTCCATAATTATCAATAATCGTTGATAAATCGTGAGGATGAGTCCCTTTTGCGTTAAAAGTAACTAAAGGGCTATATAGATTGTCTTTCCCATAAATCACAATATCTTTTACTTCTTCTATTTGAGAGTGAAGATAATGAGCAATATCTCTTTCATAATCAAATAAACCTTGAGAAATCTTTCTTTTAAAATAATTTATTGCAGTACCTAAACCTATAACACCAGTTATATTGGGTGTTCCAGCTTCAAATTTATTAGGATAGTCTGCATAAGTAATTTCATCTTTGTGGACATGTTTAATCATATCGCCACCACCTCTCCATGGGCGCATTTTTTCTAGATACTTTTTCTTAGCATAAAGAACTCCTACACCAGTCGGTCCATAGGTTTTGTGTCCAGAAAAAACATAAAAATCGCAATCTAATTCTTGCACATCAGTTTTTTCATGAACTACTCCTTGGCAACCATCAACAAGAACTGGGATATTATGAGAGTGCGCTAGATCAGTTAAAGCCTTTATATCAGGTGTTGAACCTAGAACATTTGACATTTGAGTAATGGAGATAAATTTAGTTTTAGAACTTATATTTGATTCAAAGTCATCTAAGGAAATATTTCCATTTTCATCGCAATCAATCCACTTAATTTTAATGCCTTTTCGTTCTCTTAAAAAATGCCAAGGAACTATATTTGCGTGATGCTCCATTGTGGTAATTATTATTTCATCGTTACTATTTAAATTTTGCTCAGCATAAGAATAAGCTACTAAGTTAATGCTGTCCGTCCCACCCATAGTAAAAATAATTTCATCTGAGAATTCTGCATTTAAAAAATCTTTCAAAATTATTCTAGATTCTTCATAAGCCGATGTTGATAAAACAGAAAGAGTATGAAGGCCTCTATGAATATTTGCATAATCATTGCTTTCAAATTCTTTTATTCTATCTAAAACTTCATTTGGTTTCTGAGCGCTAGCAGCATTATCAAGATAAATTAAATTATTACCTTGAATCTTTCTTTTCAGAATTGGGAAATCTTTTCTTGTTTCTTCAACATCAAAATTCATCTAAAATCACCTGGCAAGTAGTCTCGTAAAATAGAATTTTCGTTAATATATTCAGATATATGGCCATTAAGCAGTAATTTTTCTGCTTCTTCTTTGTTTATGCCTCTCGAACAGAGGTAAAAAATTTCTTGCTTATCAAGACTTCCTATGGTGGCCCCATGTTTACAAATAACATCGTCATTAAAAATATTCATTTGAGGTTTCGCATTCATAACTGAATCATCAGATAAAAGAAAACCTTTACAATCTTGTTCTGCCTTTGACCCAATTACTGAATCTTTTATATAAATTAGGGATTGAAAAGAACAAATTGATTTTGAATCAAGAATTGCTCTGATTCCTGATTTGTTTTCACAATCAGAATTCATTAAAGAGTTATCGATTAAAATATCATCATTAGAATTATCAGACGGGATAGAAATAGTATTGCATGAACTAAATGAAAAACTTTCAAGATGAAGTGAAAACAATTGAAATCTTGAAGAACCTTTTGGAGTTGAAAGATTTATTAAGTTTAAATTTGATCTTTCCTTGAGATAAACTATGTTCGTTTCTACTAAGGTTGATTCTGAATTGTTAAATCTATAAATTTCTAAATTAGAATCTTTTTCAAGCGAATATTCAATCAATAAATTAGTTAGGCCAGATGAAGAAAGATTTTTTAGTAAGATTTTAGCACTTATACCCTTATCAATATTAATAATTATTCTTGGTAAATATAAATTCTCTCCATCGGATTCAATTGTTATTGTTATAATTTCTTCTTGATCAGATTTAATGTCCAAAATATTAACTTGATTTGAACATGAAAGATTTAAGTCAAGCATAGGTTCATTTTTAATAAATTCTTTAGGTTTAAAATAAATATCTGGAGTGATATCTTTTTTTTGAGCTGTATAAAAATTTAATTTATCAGATTTTTTTCCGCTAATAGAAATTATTGAATCCTTTATATTTGTATTTTTTACTTTCTTTGCTTTTGAAGATAAATCAAAATATTTCCATCTATCTACTTTATTACTTGGTAACCCAACTTTTACAAAATCTTCAAAAATACCAATTCGTTCAGACTTATAAGTATCTTCTTTTTTTAAATTTTTTTCTAAGTTATCTAAAGCCAAATTTGTCATTTAATTAAAACTTTCAAATCCCTTATTTTCAATTTCGTGAGCAAGTTCAGGCCCACCTGATTTCACTATTTTTCCATCAGCTAAAATATGAACTTTATTTGGCGGAATTTTTTCAAGAAGTTTTTTATAATGAGTAATTATTAGAAAGGAATTATTTTTATTATTTATGCCTTTTATCCCATTAGAGACAATATCTAATGCATCAACATCAAGACCTGAATCAGTTTCATCAAGAATAGCTAGAACTGGATCTAATACTAATAATTGTAAAGCCTCATTACGCTTTTTTTCTCCTCCAGAAAATCCAACATTAAGTTGTCTTTTTAGAACATCGTCATCAAGACCAAGAATTTCTGCCTTTTCTCTAACATAATTTAAGAATTCTGATGGAGAAAATGGCTCATTCCCATTAGCTTTTCTTTTTGATTCATGAATTGTTTTTAAAAAATTCATAATTGTCACGCCTGGAATTTCTACGGGATATTGAAACGCCATAAATAAACCGAGATTAGAAATTTCATTAGGCAATAAATCTACAATATCTTTACCGCAAAATTTTATACTTCCAGAACTAACATTGTAATTTTCTTTTCCAGAAAGAACATTAGATAATACAGATTTTCCTGCACCATTAGGTCCCATAATAGCATGAATTTCGTTCATATTTATATTAAGATTTAAACCTTTAAGTATTTTTTTTCCTTCCACATCAACATGTAAATCCTTTATATTTAATAATTCTTTACTCATCCAACACTACCTTCCAAACTAATTTCTAGAAGTTTTTGAGCCTCGACAGCAAATTCCATAGGTAATTTCTGTAGAACCTCTTTACAAAACCCATTTATTATTAATGAAGTTGACTCTTCTTCACTAAGACCTCTTTGAAGACAGTAAAATAATTGATCTTCAGAAATTTTTGATGAAGTAGCCTCATGCTCGACAACAGAGTTTTTATTTTTTGATTCAATATAAGGAATTGTAGATGCTGAACAATTATCACTTAATAATAATGAATCACATTGAGTAAAATTTCTTGAGTTTTCTGATTTAGGGTGGATATTAACTTGCCCCCTATAGGTATTTGATGAATAACCAGCAGAAACACCTTTAGAGATAATTCTACTTTTGGTATCTTTTCCTAGATGTAACATTTTAGTTCCACTATCTACTTGCTGGTAATTGTTAGATATTGTAATTGAATAAAATTCTCCGATAGAGTTATCGCCCCTTAATATGCAGCTAGGATATTTCCAAGTAATTGCCGAACCCGTTTCTACTTGTGTCCATGAAATTTTTGAATTATCACCACGACAATCCCCTCTTTTGGTTACAAAATTAAAAACTCCGCCTTTTCCGTTTTCATCTCCTGGGTACCAGTTTTGTACAGTAGAATATTTTATTTCGGCACCTTTTAATGCAACTAATTCAACAACTGCAGCATGCAATTGATGCTCGTCCCTCATTGGAGCAGTGCAGCCTTCTAAATAACTCACATATGAGTCTTCATCAGCAATTAATAAAGTTCTTTCAAATTGCCCTGTTCCTGCAGCATTAATCCTAAAATAAGTAGATAATTCCATTGGACAAGTAACACCAGGAGGAATGTAAACAAAACTCCCATCAGAAAATACTGCCGAATTCAAGGTAGCAAAGAAATTATCAGAATTTGGAACAACACTACCAAGATACTTTTTTACTAAATCAGGATGCTCCTTAACAGCTTCTGAAAAAGAACAAAAAATAACTCCTTCTTCTCTAAGTTTTTCTTTAAAAGTTGTTCCTAAAGAAACACTATCAAATACAACATCAACAGCAACCCCAGCTAACCATTCCTGTTCTTTAAGGGGAATTCCAAGCTTATTATATGTTTCAATTAACTTCGGATCTACTTCATCTAAACTTTTTGGCTTTTCTGATTCTTTTGGGGCAGAAAAATAATATGAATCTTGATAATCAATTTTTGGGTAATGTACGCTTGCCCATTCTGGTTCATCCATTTTTAACCATCTTTTATAAGACTCTAGTCGCCAATCTAAAAGCCACTTGGGTTCATCTTTTTTATTAGAAATAAAAGTGATAACTTCTTCATTTAATCCTTTAGGAGCAAAAACAGATTCTATATCTGTCTCAAACCCAAACTCATAAGAATTTTCTATATCCTTGCTACTTATTTTTTTACTTTTTTTATTCAATTTAACCTCAGGATTATTAAATAATTAATCTAAAGCAGATAAAGGAACTCTTGATCTTCCAAGTACCTTACCTTCAACAATATCTTGTAAAGAAATATGACCTAAAAAGAGTTCAATTTGTTTCCCAAGCTCGTCCCATAAGTCATGGTTTAAGCACCTACCAGAAATTCCAGTACATGAAACATCCTTATTATGACATCCCTTAGGTTCCATTTTTCCTTCGATAGCTTCAATAATTTCTGCCATTTTTATTTCTTCAGGCTTAAGAGCTAATTTATATCCACCATTAGGCCCTCTTACAGATTCAACAAACCCTTTATTCTTAAGGTTTGATAATATTTGCTCTAAATAAGTCGAAGATATATTTTGTGCTTCAGAAATTTGTGAAATCTTAACTAATTTATCGCTTTCTGAAAGGGCAATCTCAGTTAAAGCTAAAACCGCATATCTTCCTTTAGTAGTTAATTTCATTTTACTCACTCAATTTAAATTATTACAAAATGCTAACTATATGTTAGAAAGCATTGATGATTTGAAATTGGATTTATTATTCCTGAGCAATTTTGTCAAGAAATATTAATTTTTTTTGAATTTTAAAATTACTAAAAAGGTAAAAACTACATGCCAGAAATTATTTATAGCGGTCCTGAAGGTAGATTAGAGGGAAGAATAAATGTCGTTGAAAACAAAAGATCTCCTGTAGCAATTATATTACATCCCTTGCCTCAATTCGGCGGAAACATGAATAACCCAATTATTTATAGTCTTTATCATACCTTTATTAAGAAAGGTTTTTCCGTGCTAAGATTTAACTTTAGAGGTGTTGGAAAAAGCCAAGGAAAATTCGATCAAGGTATAGGAGAGTTATCTGATGCTGCTGCATCTCTTGACTGGATTCAATCACAAGTATCAGACTCTAAAGGTTGTTGGGTAGCTGGATACTCTTTCGGCGCATGGATAGCTATGCAATTATTAATGCGAAGACCAGAAATAGAAGGCTTTATTTCAATATCCCCTCCAGCAAATATGTATGATTTTAATTTCTTAGCACCGTGTCCTTCATCAGGAATTATCTTACACGGCGAAGATGATAAGGTTGTCCCAAAAGATGATGTATTAAGGTTAGTTGAAAAACTTCAAACACAAAGAAGTGTTAATATAGACTATAAAAATATAAGTGGCGCTAATCACTTTTATGAAAATAAAATTGAAAGATTAATGAACGAAGTAAATAAATATTTAGACTCAAGGTTAATAGGTCCCGATTTCTAATTAATTTCTTTATGGAGTAAAAATGTATAATTTTAAATCTGAATTCTTAAATCATATTCAAGAAAGAGGTTATATATACCAAACTAGTAACCCCGAAGGTTTAGATAAGATCTTTTTAAATGAATCTGTAACTGCCTATATTGGTTTTGACTGCACTGCGCCAAATTTGCATGTAGGTTCATTAATGCAAATTTTGCTTCTAAAAAAACTCCAAGATTTTGGTCATAAGCCTATTATTTTAATAGGTGGTGCTACAAGTAAAATTGGAGATCCATCATTAAAGGATAAATCAAGGAAAATGTTATCTCTAGAAGAAATTAATAATAACATTGAAGGAATTAAAGCTGTATTTAATAAGTTTTTAGATATTAAGAATACCAAAATTATAGATAATTGCTCTTGGCTAGATAACCTAAATTATATTGATTTTTTACGCGAAATAGGAAGTCATTTTTCGGTAAATAGAATGTTATCTTTAGATTCTGTAAAATTAAGACTAGAAAGAGAGCAGAATCTTTCTTTTCTAGAATTTAACTACATGATTATGCAGGGCTACGACTTTTATAAGCTTAATAAAGAATTTAATTGTGTTTTACAAATGGGCGGTTCAGATCAATGGGGCAATATTATATGCGGTATAGATCTTACGCGTCGTATTGGTGGAGAAGAAATTTTTGGGCTGACAACGCCTTTATTAACTACTTCATCAGGACAAAAAATGGGAAAAACAGAAGATGGTGCAATTTGGTTAAATTATATTGATGAAAAAAGTAACTATTCAACTCATCCTAGAGATTTCTGGAATTATTGGAGAGATAAAACAGAAAATAATGATGTAGGTAAATTTTTAAGATTATTTACAGATTTAAATCTTAAAGAAATATCAGAAATAGAAAGATTTAAAGATGAAGAGGTAGAAAAAGGTAAAGAAATTTTAGCAACTAAAATTACTGAATTGGTTCATGGAAAAGACTCTGATTGGTTAAGCAAGAAAAGCGTTTTACTTAGTAAAAATGATTTTAAAGACGGTTTTGGTCTTTTAAAATTAATGTCTAACAAAGATGTAAATCTGTCCAATTCAAATAGCGATGCTAGAAGATTAATCAAATCTAAGGCTGTAAAAGTAAATAAAAAACTAATAACTGATGAAAAATACTTAATTAAACTAGATGATTTCTTATCTGAAGACGAATTAATGCTGTCAGTCGGAAAGAAAAAGAGCGTAATTATTAAGTTAAACTAGTCAAATATCCTTTGAAAAATTCCCGGGGTTAAGACAGATAAAGGATTTGCCTCAATTTTTAAATCATTTTCATTTTCTTTTAAAACGTTAAATTTTACACCAAATAAACCTTCTCCCTTTTTACTTCCTGAGAATAGCTCTCCTAGAATAGGAACATTGGAAGGCAAGTTATTTATCCATGAAATAGGGACTATAGTTCCAGAAAAATCTGCATATTTACTCTCAAATATATAATTTCCTGAGAAAGAGATTCCTAAGCTACTTCCTACAACTGGCAAATTACTTTCAGGCTTAATGACTGCTTCTAAAATTTCAATATTTTTATAAGACAACTCAAAATCAATTAAAGACTGACTAAAAGAAATATCCCTTCCGCCATCGCTAATGTTACTTAAGCCTGGTAAAGAAATATCTAATATTTGTGCAAAAATAGGTAGTTGAAGTATTTTTAATTTATCCACCTTAATAGTGCCATAAAAATATCCTTTTTTGTTTTTATGATTGCTTAATTTCAGGTTTACAGATTTACCTAAAATGCTTTCTTCCTTATCCATGTTATAAATTTTTAATTCTTTGGAAATTAAGTTTAAAATTGTTTCAGTTTCTGAAAACCTTAAATCTTTTTTTAAAGGAAAATTAAATTGAAGATTAAGAACTCCATCACCATTAAAAATTTTTTTATCTAAGTGTACAAGTTTTTTAATTTTTTTATTTTCGCTTAGAAGTTGAAAAAAATATCCGGTATTTGCACTTGAGTTAATTTTAACTTGAGCTGGCCCATGTTTCTTTCTTATTTCAAATGCATCAAACCTACCAGCATCTAACTTAACAACGCTTTTATCATCAAGCTCTATAATTCCACGGTCTAATATTATATGAAATGAATTAAAATCTAAATGCCCAACTCCTTCGGTCTCTTTAATAGGGGGTAAATCTTTAAGGTAAAATGTATCAATATTAATAAAGGTAAAGTCCAAATCTAAAGTAGGTTTTCCTTCCAAATACCCTTCTTTTGAAATAAGAAAATTTGATTTTATATCTAACCTTTTAATTGAACCGTTATATAAAGACTTAACTGTCCATTCTCTAGCCCCCTTTCCTAAATTTTCGGGCCACAAAATCTTAACAACGCTTAACGGTAAATTTTCCGCCTCTCCAGTTAGTAATATTTTATAAGAATCCTCAACAATTATAAGATCTCCATAAAAATGAAATTTTTTGATTCTTTCTTTCTTTTGGGACAAATCTATTA
>CEUA01000764.1_pt1 | contig 14831 bp, 21 predicted proteins | sample 361541 | NCBI WGS metagenome assembly CEUA01 (sample SAMEA2623079, study PRJEB7988) | marine metagenome | isolation source: saline water (ENVO:00002010), including
CAACAAGTTCCATCATCTGTGAGCACATTTCGCACCTCCCTGAATACCTTTACTAAATTATCTATATACTCCTCTGGTGACTGCTCCTGACCTATTTGATCTTGTTCACCACCATAGTCCCTAAGACCATAATAAGGCGGTGACGTTACACACATCCTCGCCTTATCGATAAATGCTGATAATGTCTCTCGACAATCACCATATAATATGGTGTCCTTCATTCTTTCTTTTGTGATATATTATATTCTATCACAATTTTCTGAGACTGTCTACCCACACTGTTAAGAGTACTATACTCTGCCCACTCACCTTTGAGTAGTTCTTCCATGATCTTCTTATCTAAACCTGCTAGGTTAACACAGTTATCAACAGATTTACGCACTGATTCAAGACCATCAGGTTTCTTATATCCTCTATCACCTGCTAGATCATTGGTCTTAGCATTCTCTAATGCCTTATCAATGTCAATAGTAAATTCATCAGGCATTTTGTTTAGTGGTATTACTACGTGTACGATTGATGATAGTAATAAACTTATCACCAGCAAATGTACCTGCTAGGCACACATCTATCTCATCACCATCATGCCAATTAACAGTGCCATCCTTCTTGGTATGTACCATTGCTAATTGTATCTCTTTAATTATTTCAGCAGTTAATCTCATGAGTTTAATACCAGTATAAGTCTTGTTACCATTAATATTATAATAATATAGTAGGTCCACATGATAGTGATACCAATCTTATTATGCCTTGACCCTCTCACATATGGGTGAGCACCAACTGGTGATTCATCCCATCCCTTCTGCATGTATTCACTTGGATCAATTTTTCTCATGATGTTAGTTCAATTAATATATTATTATATGCCTCCACTATATCACCTTCTCCCTTCCTAAACAAGTCCTTATCAAAACTCTTACCTTCTTTCCAGAGTCGCATTCCATCAGGTGATAGTTCATCAGCAACGAGTATATTCTGTCTAGAATCATAACCAAACTCCAATTTAAAATCTACAAGTGTAAGACCTATATCTTTAAAGGTCTCTTTTAGTATAGCATTAATATTACGTGCTATTGACTTAAGTATGGGTAAGTTAGTACCAATATTGGTAAACTTCATTAATGATATACGATCCTCTGTTAATAGTGGATCATCCTTCTCATCATCCTTAAGATAAAACTCAACTAATGGTGCATCAAATACTGTACCCTCTGGTATATTAGTTTGTCTAACAATACTACCTGCTGCTATATTTCTAACTACTACCTCTATTGGTATAATATCTACTCTTCTACATGCCATCGCAGTACTGGTTGGCATATTAATATAATGAGTATCAATATCATTTAATTCAAGTAATTGAAATAAACATTCAGATATCTTAGCACATACCTCACCTTTACCCTCTGGGAAATCTACTCTTCTACCATTACCAGCAGTAACCTTGTCCTCATATTGTATAAGAACTGTCTCAGTGTCATCAGTAGAGTATACTGTCTTGACCTTGCCTTGTGTCTCTTTAATATTCATGATGTAATGTCTTCGGGTAGATCTTCATTGCCTGGGTGGTCCTTAATAACACCCTTGTAATTCTTTTTATTATAAAAATGCTCGTCTTCTATCTCCATATCCTCCCACTCATCTGGATATACTAGCACATTTGTTTGTGCTACACCATGTAATGTATCTTTCTTCTCCCATTCATGTGTGGTGACAGTAATATACTCATCACCTATGAAATTAATTACTCCCTCTTCTCCACCTCTCAACCTTACCTTCATCCCCTTCTCTAATGATTTAAGAATGTTTCTGATCTCCAATGGAATTGCCTCCGCTAAGAATATAGGAATAGTCATAGTTTTAACTGATGGTCATCATAACCATAGTCACCCCTTAAAATATAATTAAATGCTATGGAATACCTATCCTCATTACTATTATTAGGTCTAACAGCATGTGCTAAGTGTGATGGAAATAATAATATCATACCATCCTTAACTGGTATCCTAGACTCTCTCATATTATATGTGTTGTACTCCTTAACCTCTGGATATAGAGTTTGAGTACACCAAGTAGGGATCATAGATGGGACATAAAATGTTATGTCACCACTATTAGGTGGACATTTAAAATACATAACACCACTGAACATGGCATTATTATGAGCATGACCGTGCCCACTATCACCAGGTTTATGTTTATTAACCCATGATGATGTATGTTCTAATTGATGTTTAGTCTCATCGACTTGTAACACATCATAAACATATTTTGATAAATTATACTCAACTACTGCCCTTATCTTTGGTTGTTTCTTTAACCACTGAGTTTCACTCATCCAACCATTACTATATCCTCCGTTATCACTATTGCATGGTGTATTAATTACTTCATCTAGGTCTATTAACTCTACCTTATTAATATATAATGGTTGTGAAAATAAGGGTACTATTTGAGGATCATTCATATATGTTTCATGTGCAGAGTATCAATGATTGACTCAATGATTCCCTTATCATTATCTGGAACATCTCCATAATGCTCGCAAGCATCCTTCTGATAAAAGAATAGTGCTTTCTTTAGTAACTCTTTTTGATCGTGATCTAAGATAGCAGTTTTAAGTGACATGTACATTTTTGACCCTTCCCCTAATAGGTCTTGTGCAGAACTATTTATTAGTCTATCTAAATTGTTGCTCATGTCAATAGTAGTTTTTCTATTGTCTTGGAATCGAAACCAATGACTCCCATGTCCTCTGGTGGTAAGAGTCCATGCTTGTTATCCATCTCAGCACTGTTAAACAAACTCTGTCTCCGTTCTGGATCCATGTATTTGAATGACATAATATATCTATTTATTGGATACCTATTAGTTGGTGGTCTACCTGAATGGGGTACTCTCCCATCAAATATTACTATTCTACCAGGTATAGGTGATACAATGCGTTGTGCTTCTAATCTATGGTCATAAAATATAGTCTCACCACCATAGTTAGGGTGCCATTCAGGATTAAGATATAATAATACTGTCTTATTCTCTTCTATCCAATATGGTGCATCAACATGCACACCAGGAGTATCACCTGCCTTTAAACAATTAATATATGCACTGTATAACCAGTCTCGTTTGGGCATTTTTGGGCAAACTGCTTCCAAATATTCTAAGCATTCTAGGTACAGTGTATTGTCACTCCCCTGTAGTCCTGAGTTATCAAAGTAATCTGGATCATCCTTTGGTGTGAAATTATATAATTGATGTGTCCAATAGTTATTACTGATATCAATCTCTGGTTTTGCCTTACATGGTGGATCATCCGTCCTTGTATACATGTAAGGAAGATACATCACCTTATCAAATAATTCTTGTGATGCTAATTTAGTATCAAATATCTCAATGGGAAAGGTCATAATATTTCCTATCAATAGGTTTTAGATGTGGTAACATGTGCTGCATCGGTATGCTAACAGATAATCTCTTACCACTTGGGAATGCTTGATGATATCCTCGTGCTGGTATGTATAGTATATCACCTGGTTTTAACACGTGATCTATTACACAATCTAATGCCTCTGGTTCTGGTACTATATCTTGATAGAAATCAAAGTCTTCCTTTCTTTGTGGTTGTTTCTTTAATAGATTACTACATCTATTTCTATATACTTTCCAGTGTGTCTCTCCTTCTACTTGTAATATAAAATTACTTGCAGTATCTTCATGTGCATTAAATGAATTACATTTCATTAGACCAGCATACACATGAAATGCTGTCTTACCATCAAAGTATCTCTCAAACTGTTCTATTATCTCTTGCTTCTTACGAAATCCTTGATCGAAATTATTAATAATTAAATTATGACCATACTCCCAATTCTTCATTATCTCTTCTACATCTGCTGTTGATCTTGACCAACAACGTTCATACTCAGGTAACTCAACAAACCTAACTTCATCCTTATTAATAAATGTAATAGAATAAAATTGTGGGTTGTTAAGACAATACTCTACCTCATCCCATGTAGCAAACTGATGTGGATCCTCAACAATACCTTCCCACAGTTGTGGTTCATCATCCTCTGCCCAATTCTTTGATGAGTGTAATTTAGCAAGTAGCGAAGAGATCATGGTTACATCTGAAATTAATATTTAATGTCACACGGTAGAGGTGCTCACCGTATGGATTTGTTGAAGCATGGAACTGATGTCCATCGAATACAAATAAACTATTTGGTTCAGGTGTTACCCTCTTCTGAATAGTATATTTTTGGTGTCTTGCTTTGTACCATCTCTCATCTACAGTGCCACTCTTAGGGTCATCATACTGATCAAAGAATACAGTATCACCATTTGACTCATGTAGATAGAATAGTGCTGCATAATGGTCCTCCTCATTATCAGTATGTGGTGCATTATGATGTCCCTCTTTACCTATATCAGTGATTAATGCTAACCTCAATCTAAAGAATTCAACTGGATGTGGCATTGAATCACTTATCATATCACATAGTGGTAAGAAATGAGGTAACCAAGGACTCTCAACACCATCCTGATCTAATAACATATGGACAAACCCGATGGATCTCTCCTTATCGGGTACCTTATTCCTTATCTCCTCACCACCAAACTTAAAGTCAGTTGCATCATCATATGATATATCCTCTGATATAAAATACCAAGGAAATCCATTCTGACCTGATACTAATTTATTTAAGCGAGAGAGGTACGTTGGGTTTATTATATCTTTTTTGTGGATATACTTCATTTTCACGATAATAATTAGAAAACACGTGCATATTAAATGATAGAGATATTCTATCATCATCACTAGCACTCTTGTCAACACTGTGCATCAACCATGATGGAAATATAACCATAGTATTTTCTTTAGGTTGTACATACCACTCAGTGAAATTCATTGCCTCCTCATGTCTATCAAAGTTCTCATTGCATCCCCAATATTCTTTGATACACTGATCTTGCATAGGTCTATGAAATTTTAATTCACCACAACAACAGTTGGGTACCTTTGCATAGTATACACCAGCAAACATAGATCCAGAATGTGTGTGTATGTGATTACTATCTCCCTTCTTATTAATATTCATCCACATATTTGACAACTTAAGGGTATAATCACGAAACCCAAATTCGTCACCAGCAGTATATGTATTTGCTGTTGCATGATGATGTAAGTCACCTAATGGTGTGTTATCAATATAGGGTGCAATAAAATCATTAGATTGCCATCCACCCATGTTAGACTTTCTCATACCATCAGGATCATCCTTTTGTACTTGATATACAAAATTACGAATCTGATCATTATCTAATGGTACGTCATCAAATATCCATATAGGTGTTGGAAATAGATGCTCAGTTCTTAACTTCATCCTTTACTTCCTCAACAGCAGGTTCTTTAACCTCCTCCTCATTATTAAATACAAACTCTTTATCTGTGATATTAGGATCAACATGCTTCTTAAACAATGCTAATGCTTCAACAGCACCACTTAGTTTATTAAGTGTATCCTTCTTAGTCTGCAAATCTTCTAGTGATATCTTAGTGATAGTACTAGTATAGTGCATATTATCTAATGCTTCTTGGAGTTTATGATAATCTGCTTTAGTATCTTCATACTGTTGCAAGAAGTTCATTACCAACTCATCAAAGGAAATAAGACCTTCTAATGTAGTCGGTGCCTCCTTACCTGCTATACCTGCTTCTTCAGCAAGATTCACTTCTCTTACGTCTTCTGGCATTACTCAAACCTCTCTTTGTTTTTATTTAGGGCAAGGACTGTCTTAGTATTGTCGATGCGTTGTTTTAATGTGGTCATCTCTACAAAGTGCATAAACCTATTAAAGTCCATGACCCTGTTGTTTTTATGATCCTCATCATTAGCATCTTCAATTATAACATCAAACTCATCATTATTCAACCATGATCTATGAACTGGTATCCATTGAGCGAGTGGTGTACCTGCCTTAACAAGGTACTCACCCTCCTCAATAGAATGCCAGAATAGTTGTAGATTAACCTCAAATGAATATGATGGATCAACAATACCAGTAGGGACACTGAATCTCTCCTCATCCCAGTATGGTATTGGCATTTGTACAAATACCACATCTTTATGTGCTTGTACTCTCCAAGGTAATTCCAACTTAACTACCATTGCGTTAGTTGGTTTCTGTTGATTGACTAAGTGTACCATACCCTCAGTCTGCTCAGGTGCATGAGCATTTATAAATGCTTTATCCTTGCGAAACATTACTTGTGTTACCCAAGAGAAATTCTCACCCTTACCATCTTGTGATATAACAAAGTCTGTTGGTGATGTTAATATCCAACCACTCTGAAATAATTCTGATAATGCTGGACATGTTGCTGCATGTTGGAATAAACCATCATAGTTTTCCTCACCCTGACCATATTGGAGTACTTGCTTATGATGTTGAAATAACTTCTTGACCTTCATTACAGGGCAAGCACTGTCCTTACCATAGTATTTCTTAAGTGCATCCTTTACCCAAGGTCTCTTAAGTTGCTTGGCAGGTATCCAAGGTTGTAATGCAGATACTCCATCTTGTACTGAGTAAAATCTTACCCACTTCTTCTTCTTTTTAAACGGATTCCACATAGATATTATCCTTCAAGTATTGATAATGTGATGGTAACGTATTCACCCACTCTAACATATGTTCTTTGTTTTTGCAATAATCATTATGATATTGTTCAATCTGTTTGAACCTTTCTTCATCTGCTCTCTCATTTAATATAGATCTAGTAAATGGTTTATATCCCATTCCTGCTGAAATATATATTGTCCCTTCACCTAGCACACTAGGATCATATACTTTAGTCTCTAATGTTTCTAATAGTTGTCTATAGTCACTAATAGCATGTAATGATGACTCATCAGGATTATCAGTGAAATTATAGAATCTTTCAACATTATTGGTGGCATCCCTCCAATATGGAGTATCTTCTCTCATACTGAAAGTATAATGATTTACCACGAAATTCTTATATGATTCTAATAGTTTATTAGTAGCATAGTTATATGCTATACGATCTTGATTAACTACATGTCCATCACGAGTAGATAATATATCATCTAAGAAAATAATATTATCATGTGTGGTAACCAGTCCAGTTGATTCTAATGGTTCTATGAAACCATATGCTAGACCAATACCTACAACATTCCTAACCCATCCCACCTTATGCTTACCATGCTTTATTTTTATGGGCATTAGTGAGCATTCTTGGTCATCTAGATACTCTCTAAACTCCTCCTCTGCCTCAGCATCAGAGATATATTTACTAGAGTAAACATATCCTGTACCTATATTATTCCACATGGGAATATTATATACCCATCCATTCTTCATTGCAACACAGTCAGTGAAAGTATCCATCTGTGTCTCTTTATCCTTATATTCAATATGTGTTGCTAATGCTCTATCATTGAATAACTGATCTGTAAATGGAATAAATGGTACATTCATATGCTGCTCTAGTAGCAGTGATCTAAATCCTGTGCAATCTATGAATAGATCAGCACTAATTGCTTGACCATCTGTTGTAGTGATAGCAGATATATCACCATGAATAGTTTTAATTACATTGTTTACTTCACCATAGACATGATGTACCCCATTAGGTACAGCAATATTATCTCTTAAATACTCACCAAACTTATCAGCATTGAGATGATATGCAAGATCAGTATCAGAGTTATAATATGAATCAGGTATCTCTTTGGTTATCTTACCATGCTCTGTTGGATATGTTAATGGATTAACAAACCTAGCAAACTCCTCGGATCCATAATCATATACCCATGATGCTTCAAAGTATTTCTGAATATGAAATGGTGTCTCATCACGTGGTGGACCAAATGCTCCAAAAGGATATTGGAATGACTCACCCTTTCCTTCTTTAAAATTCTTAAATCTAATTGATGACTTATATGTAGCATTACAATATGTCATCCAGTCTTCATCCTTAAGACCTAATCTTAATAGGTACCTATTAAAATCTGCCAGAGTTGATTCACCTACACCTATAGGTTTAATATCAGGAGACTCTATCAGACACATCTCAATATCTGGATGTGACTTAGATAATAATGCCGCTGCCATCCATCCTGATGTACCACCACCTACAATACAAATAGATTCAACTCGCATATAGATTCTCCTTATAGTAATCGTATGGGCACTGTAATTTATCTATACCCTCCCAAGGTACTGGTTCATGCTCAGGTACCGTGCCACCTGCATAGTAATCTAATTCTTTATAGATTAGATCACTAAATGGATTCCATCCTTGACCTGCTTGGACATAGAATGATCCTTCTTGTGATAGATCTGCCCAACTATATGCAGAACCATATACTGATGATGGTAGTCCTAAGTTCCTTTGGAATCTAAAGATAGCATGATCATCTGGATAATTAATACTACTTACATGTTTCCAGTATGGTGTATCATCACGTTGTGTTAATGCGAAATGTGATGCAACAAACGTTGCAAACTCATCAAAACTACCATTACAATTATTATTAAAGGTATCCTTCATTATCTGTGTGAAGTTTCTCCTACCATCTACCACACGTAGGAACATTAATAGGAAATTATGTATGGATAGTATACCATTAGATTCTAATGGTTCAATGAAACCAGCAGACAATCCAATTGATATTACATTACCATTCCACATCTTCTCTCTTCTACCTGTTGTCCATTTAATAACACGGAACATCTTGTCAGTATATGCTCCTACATCAGACTCTACATTATCTGCTAAGTAATCTCTAAACTCATCTATTGCTTCTTGATCTGAGCAAAACTTATCACAATATACATATCCACTACCTATTCTAGTCCATGTTGGTACATTCCAACACCAACCATTATCGAGAGCAACACAATCTGTGACTGCTTTCATCTGTCTCTCTTTATTATCATAGGCAAACCTGGTCACAACTGCACTATTATTAGGCAGTATGTCCTCCATACTATGCCAAGGTGAATCATTTAATAATGATTTGAATCCTGTGCAATCAAAGTATAGATCTGCTTTAGGTAATCTCTTAGGGTTTATCTTCCTTACTCTACGTTTAACACCACGTGGTATAGCATAGTTATCTCTTAACCATTCACCAAACTTAGCAGCATCGAAATGGAATCCAGTATACTTGTGTAGATCCCAGTAATCATTGGTTAATGGTAGTTTATTCTGTGTTATACATGCTGCTGCATAACTGTAGTCATCTGCAAACTTAGCATTATTCCATCCATACTTCTTCTGATAATACCACCACTGTGCTGGTTCAAATAAATCACTCCTTGGAGGACCGAATGGGTACTGCCAAGGAGTGTCTCCTTTCTTATGAAAATTATGAAATCTTACACTACACTTATATGTTGCGTCACAATATGGCATCCACTCCTCATCCTTCAAATCAAGGAAGTGACACCATAATCTAAAAAACTGTGTTGTTGACTCACCTACACCAACTGAGGGAGTCTTATCATCTTCGTACAAAACAATATCCCAGTCGGGATATGCCTTGACCAGAGTAGATGCAGTCATCCAACCAGCGGTACCACCGCCAACAATAACAATCTTCATAACAAAACTCTTACTCGGTTATTCTACCCTGGAGGTACCCAGTTGTCAACCCAGGGATCCCAAGGATCTCTACCTTGTAACTGAATCTTCTTAGGATCTTGCACGAATGCAGCAATTGTACCAGGTTTAGTGGTTGTTGCTTTTACATTAGCAACATGATCTTTCCACTCAGTAGTACCATTAAGAGCGTCTCTATACTGCATATCCATTTGCTCACCGATATCACCATAAGCAATGATACGATCAACAACTGCCTCTTCTCTAAGGTCTTCGTTGTCATGGTGATCTACTAAGACACCATTAATCATCTGATGATCAAATGTGGCATCATCAGGCACTTCCATCCACTTCATAGTAGCGTCGGCACCTTCATATACCTCAAATTTATCTGCTTCATCACAGATGTCAGATAGTGCACCTGTGTCTTTACTTACTAATGCCCATTTAGCCATGATAGATTAAATCTCCTTCGATAGTTATTTAGTTAACCGTAGAATTCGTATACTACGACCACACCTTCACGTCCTCTAGCACCTCTAGTACCCTCACGAGCACCATTACCGCCAGCACCCCAAGCACAGTGTGATTGATGCCTGTGTGAATAGTCTTGTTGTTGGTGAGATGCAGGTTGTGATCCACCCATATAGGATGCACCAGCAGAATAGTTACCATACTTAGACCAGTTACCGTAACCGTTTCCACCACCTCCATAGGCATTTAGGTTGCCTCCAGATCCATTACCACCATACCCACCAGCGTGTTGCTGTGAGCAGTTGGCACCAATTCCACGTGAAGCACTACAGTATCCACCGAATGAACTACTGTTACCATTACCACCACAACCAGAGTAACTAGTACCACCACCTGGGTTTCCTACTGTTACTGATACTGATGATACGTTTGCTACATCTATAACTCTTTCGGAAAATCCACCAGCACCACCTGATTCACATTTTCCTGATCCTCCACCACCAGCACCTACTACTTGTACTTTAATACTTCCAACACCTGATGGTTTATACCATGTACCGTTATTAGTCCATACTTGCATGGATCTAAATCCAGCACCACCTCCACCTCCTCCAGAGATATCAGTTGACCAGATAAGATTTGTACCATTGGTGCTCAAGAATTGTCCTGACTGACCTGAAAAACTAGGTATGTTGAAGTTAGAACTACCAGTAATGGTACCATTTATGTTTATGTTATTAACCTTCAGCGTCCCATTACAGGTGATCGCTCCACTCGATAGAGTGAAACCACCGAGACCAGCGAGGTCAGTAACTCCAGTAACTTTAAGAACGCTCATCCGTAATACTCCTGTACGATAACGACACCTTCTCTTCCCCTAGCACCACGTGCTCCGTGCTGTGCTCCATTACCACCTGCGCCCCATGCTGCATGTGATTGGTGTCTATGAGCATAGTCTCGTTGTTGGTGACTTGAAGGTTGGGTACCTCCAATGTATGACATACCAGCAGTGACGCAACCGAAGGACCAGTGTGATCCATGTCCGTTACCTCCACCACCATATACATTCAGGTTACCACCTGAACCATTTCCACCTATTCCACCTGCGTGTTGTTGTCTACAGTTTGCACCGTATCCTCCAGATGCAGAGCAATAACCCCCAAATGACGAAGTATTACCTCCACCTCCACATCCAGAATAGTTAGATCCTCCACCTGGATTACCTACTGTAACTGAAATAGAACTTACATTCTCAACATTTATAACCCTTTCTGCCATTCCACCAGCACCACCAGATTCATTGTAACCTGATCCACCTCCACCAGCACCAACAACAGTAACTGTGATAGTACCCACATCACTGGGTTTATACCATGTACCGTTATTAGTCCATACTTGCATAGATCTTATACCAGATCCAGCACTAACACCTGACCAAACATACTCAGAACCAGTGGATCTCAATGCTTTACCTTCGTTACCACCCATAGGAGGTACAACGAATGTGGATCCACCACGAATCGCACCATTAATGACTACATTAGAGCATGTCAGGGTGGTTGTCGCAGTGATACCACCACCTGCAAGCATAAACCCTTGTGCTCCAGTTAAGTCTTTTAATGCTGATACTTTAAGTTTTGACATAGGTCACTGCTTTCCTTGTATTTATCCGTAGAACTCATGTACCACGACGACACCTTCACGACCTCTTGCACCACGTCCACCTTCTCTACATCCATTACCACCTGAACCCCAGGCAGCATGTGATTGGTGTCTATGAGCATAGTTCTGCTGTTGATGGGAAGAAGGTTGTCCACCTCCCCAATATGATTTACCACATGAATGGTTACCATATGTATAGTGAGATCCGTGTCCTGATCCACCTCCACCGTAAATATTTAGTGACCCACCTGATCCGTTACCACCGTATCCTCCAGCATGTTGCTGAGAACAGTTAGCACCGATTCCTTGAGAAGCACTACAATATCCACCAAATGATGATGAGTTTCCGTTACCACCACATCCTGAGTAGTTAGTACCACCACCTGGGTTTCCCACTGTGACTGATACTGATCCAATATTAGTTACATCTAATTGTCTTTGTGCTGTACCTCCAGCACCACCAGATTCCATGAATCCTGATCCACCTCCTCCCGCACCAGTTACAGTCACCATTATGGTGCTAACATCACTAGGTTTGTACCATGTGCCATTACCAGTCCAGACCTGCATAGATCTAATACCAGAAGCAGATGATAAGTTACCCCACGTGAGTGCTGACCCATTGGTTGATATGTATTCATCAGCATGACCTGATGGATTGGGGAGAATATATGCAGACGAACCTGCCAAGTTACCACTGATTTCTATATCAGTAACATTTAAGGTACCATTAGCGGTTATACCACTACTTGTGAAAGTAAAACCTCCAATACCACCTACGTCTTTTATAGCTCCCAGGTTTAACTGTGCCATACTAAACTACTACTACGTTTCTATTTATCATTATTTATACCAGATATTTTCCAGAATGTCCCTGATTCTGAGCAAAAGGATTGTGCTCAGATACTTCTAAGCAATTACTCTTACCCTCAAAATCAGCAGACAAATTGAATGCTATTGATATCCGATCATCATCACTCTCATTCTCAGTCACATCATGCTCTAACCACGACGGGAAATATATTAACGTCCCAGACTCTGGTTCGATCTCATGCTTATCTATACCATCATTAAAATATTCATGATCACGTTGCACATGGACTAATGGACCTCTAGGGTCATAAAATCTTATGCTACCTGAGTATTTAGGCACCTTCACATAGTATACACCGCACAGAAATATATTTGTATCTGCGTGTATATGTCTAGAGTTAGATGCTCCCTTTGGATTGATATTACACCAAGAATATATCATTATATTACTTAATGGTTTATCTTCTCTAAATGGGCAATTAGCAGCAACTAGATCTATCCATTCTTTGTTATAAAACAAATCACCCTGATACCCTCCGTTAGAAGAATATGGGTGATTAGGTTCATGCTCAGAGAAATTATATATCTCTTGCTCTAATTTATCATTATCAAAATCAACTCTCTTAATCCAGAGAGGGGTATCAAATATCATATCATTTAGTTATAAGTTCTCCAGTGTCCTAGTACCACAAACTCCTCATTACCATCTTGATTCTTAGGTACCTTATCTATAATAAGGAAATCAACCATAGCATAGTCTTGGTTCATACTTGGTCCTGATCCTCCAGACCAGTCAATAGGACAGTTTATACCTAATATACTTATGCTAGATGGCAATCCGTTTGCTCCTGCATTCTCACAGAAACATCTGAAATGATAACAACTACCGTCACCATTGTGCTCATCCATATCTGTTAGGTTTATCCTAAAGTTACCACCACCATTTCTTGTGACATATATTGTGTTACCGTTATTAATACTATGAGTTACATCACCACTATAATCAGCATAGAATTTACAATGCTCTTTACGACCACCTGAGAAATGCATTCCAGTTGATCTGAAATCTTGAGTTATTATATCTACAACCTCAAGGTTTAACATGTCATCACCACCGAGGATATTCCACGTGGCATTATTTTCAATCGTGACTGTAAAACCGTTTGCAATAGTGATTGGACCTGCGCTAAAACCGTTTGTAAATTCTACTCCACCGTTAGCAACTGGACCTATAGTTAAGTTTTCTCCTATCGTTGTGCCGTTAGTCCTTATTATACTATTCTCACCAACTGAGGGACCACCTCCACCTACATCTGTCCAACCTGGCACACCCTGGGCAGCATCCTGTTTATAGATCTGTGCCATATCCTCCGTAGAGTTGTACACAATGGTACCATAGGCAGGAGTACCTAAAGCAGTTACCGCTGCTTGGTTAAGAGCAGGGAGATTGAGTTGCTCTGTCAACTGTAGTGCCTCCATTATGGCACGAGTCGTAGCATCAATCTGATTACCAATTATTTTGGTGGACATATTTATCCCCGTTTAATACTATTTAGTTTATATAACGAGTTCACGTATCTGTATATTATCTCCAGTCTGAGGTGTAGTACCAACAGAGAAGTCTACAGAGTTTGCAGTAACAGTATAATCAGTACCAGGTCTCTGGCAAACACCATTCAAGAATACTAATAACGAATATGCTGTATGTCCAGAAGATATAGCAAATGATGTGGCAACACCATTACCTGTATACATGACACCGTTGTTACTATTAGTAACACCAGTTGCAAGAGTATACTTATCTGCACATCCATACTTACCAGTTACATCAATATCACCTGTAATTGCTACATTACCTGTGATCCTCATTCTATTAAGTGCATCTGGTGCTTCACCAATACCATAATGAGTCACACCTGAGAATCTATTAGACTCAATAGGTGCTGTATCACTCAGACCAAACTTATACCAAGTGCCTGAATCATATATCCATCCTAAGAATTTACCTGGAGTCCAGTCTACGTTATAACAAATATCTCCAGAGTTAAATGCTGATCCTGCTGTTACTGTTGGATTACCAGTACCATCATCCTCAGCAAGGAATGTATTCTTCAAAACAGTACCATCATCGTTAGATAAGGTAAAGTTTAGCGTCTGCAATGTATCCTGAGAAGTTATCTTCTTCTGGAATGTAGCAGGACCAGAGAATACTGATTCCAACTGGTTAGATGCACCACCGATA
>CEUA01206742.1_pt1 | contig 14782 bp, 25 predicted proteins | sample 361541 | NCBI WGS metagenome assembly CEUA01 (sample SAMEA2623079, study PRJEB7988) | marine metagenome | isolation source: saline water (ENVO:00002010), including
TATATATATATATATATATATATAATATATATATATTATTTATATAATATTATATAAAGAAAGAAAAAAAGAATAAAAAAGAAAGAAATTGCTACCAACTTGAAACCCATCTCATTTTAAATCTCCTTTTTCCGTAAATGTACTCAATATAGCTAACCTTCCTTCTAACTTTTCTCATATTACTCCTGTATTTTACCAAATTTTTTAATTTCTAATTCCTCTAGCTTCTTCCACCATTTATCTCTCTGACTTTTAGTTTTCCTACCTCTTCCTAAAAGCTCTAAACCGACAGCCTTAGCTCTTTTCCTCCTTTTATACATTTCTCTCTGATTATCCTGCTCTACTGCCTTCTTTTTTGCAGAATATGTAGCTAAATCTAGTCTTGATTTCTCAACTCTTTCACGAAATCTAGGCTTGTCATTACTAGAATCACGAGCAGGAAGCTCATCCATACTACCAAGCAAATCACTAGCTTGAGAAGCAACTGAAACAGCTCCGTTAGTAACATCTTCATCTTCAACAAATTCAAATTCAGCCTCCTCTGCTGTAGAGCTTAAGAACTTTTCAAAAGGGCTTTCTACCTGTATCTTAACTCTAGTATCTAATTTACCAAAATGCTCTAGAATCAATCTACCTGCTTGAACATTCCCACCCTTAGCTTCCCTAATCATAGCTCCAATTACAAGTGGTAATTCTGAACCAGCAACTTCCATATATCTTTTATACCAAGCATCAATAAACAGAGGATCTGTAAACCACTTATCAACAATTTTTTTTGAAACTCCTGTTTTTTCAGCGACCTCTTTCATAGTAATACTAGGACATTGAGCTACTAATTCTATAGCTACTAATTTAGAGTTGTTTTTTACTGTTATGTTTGTGTTATTCTCATTTTTTCCCATAGATATAATATATATAGGATTCAATATACTTTCAAATTAATTTTTGTAATAGCGAAATTCAATATCTTTCTCAATAAAAATGTGTAACAGAGATATACACAATGAAAAAAAATTTCATCCTCCCACCCCCCGTTTCTCGAGGAGAAAAAAATAAAAATAAATAAAAAAAAGCTTGTTTGTAAAAAAGACTTGCATAGTTTGTCAAAGTGTTGTAGAAAAACATATTGAATAGGATTAACTACCCAAACCAAATTAAAAAAAATTAAATTTTTAGGTGTTCGGCTAAGTCGTTAAATTTCAATGACTTACAGCACTAAAAAAAATAAATTAATTGCTTGTTTTATTGGTATGGCTATTGTATTTTATAGGGTTAGCAGAAACAAGCTAAGTAAATGTAAATAAATAACTAAGTAAATAAGGAAATAAAAATCATGGAAACTACAGAAAATAAAGTAACTAAAATCGCAGTAAGTAGTGAAGAGTTTAACAATCTAGTAAATAAAGAAGTAGACAGCATGGCGTTAAATTTTGTTATGTCCGACCCTAGCAAGACAGCGAAGAGATTATCGAGCATGGATAAAACAAAAGCACAATTAACACCCGAAGCTAAGAGCAGAATATCAGAACTATATAGAGTTAAGGGTACAAGAGCCGGACATATAAACCATGCACCGGATAATGTACAAACTGCATATGCTGAAGCTACTAAAGTTCTAGCAGATAACAATACATGGAGTAAAGATGGGATTGATTATGCAGTAAGCTTAATAGCTAAAGCTGTACCTGTTAAAGTAAAATAAGTAGATAGTAAAAAATAACTAGAGAGCCAACTTTAATTAGTTGGCTTTTTAGTTTCCAGTAATATCTAATAGTAAATCGTAAATAGTTAAATCGTAAATAGTTAAAATAGGAGTTAGTTATAATGGAATTTATAATATTCATAGTAAACATAGTAGTATGCGTAGTAATAGGGGCTTGGGTATATAAGGCTTTAGATAGGTTAGGAGATTAGAGATGGGAGAATTTCTACTAATAATGATAACAGCTATATTAATAAAAAACCTACTAACAGGAGAATACTCATAATGAAATTAGAACTAGATGAACTTATAATTAGTACAAGTAAACAATCTCTAATAAGCAGTATAACAGACTTAAGAGATTTAGCTACAAAGCAGTCCTCAGAGCCAAACAAAATTTTAATAGAAGATATTATAAAGAGTTTAAGATGTGTATATAATAATCTTGAACTAGCTAATAAACCTAAGCCATTTAGAAAAACAATAATAGTAAATAAAGATAGGAGTAAATAATCATGGAAATTATTAAAGTTAAAGTAGATAATACTAGCAACATAGGTAAAAATAGTAAAGTAGTTAAGTTATATCGTAGGACTCAAAAAGATCTAAATAGGATCTACGGAGAGGAGGTTCCAGAGATTACTCTACTAGATCAATGGAGTTATAAACCTTATAGAGCTACTGCACACTATAACGAGTCTATGTTAATAGGACTTATAATAGGAGATACTGATAAAGTAGATAGGTTCTGTAAAGATGCTACTCAAGAGCAGTTAGAGAAAAATTGGAAAGTAGGTTATGATAACAGGAGAGGAGCTTTTGATAACTACAAAACAAATCAAGTACTTATACTTTCTATTTCACAGGGTGCAGGTAATGGCTTAAGAGAAGATCTATATAACTTACATTATCAGCTAATGGATTCTCTAAACTATACATACTATGATAGCGAAGAAAGTTCTGTAGACTTAGTATATGATGTAGGTAGAGCTTGGGCTATGTGGTATTTGCAAATAGGATTAATAACTCAGAGGTTAAAAGATTTAGGAGAGAATGGTAGGAAGGTACTTGAAACCTATCAAGCAGATTATACTGCATTCTACTTTAAAGCTGATAGCGATTCTTACTTTGATGGTATTAGTTTAGAAGGAGAGTATATGAATCTAAACTCTGAAGAAGATGCTAAGTACTGCGAATGTTGTAGCTTTAAAGAATACGGAGAGAGGCATGATATGGTCTACTGCGAGGATGAAGGAGGTTACATCTGTGATAACTGTCAAGATGATTATAGCTACTGCCGAGCTTGTGATGAGTATTTCAATAGAGATAACCTTATTTGGAACGAAAGAACAGAGGAGGATTTTTGTGAGAATTGCTACGAAGAACCTAATGCTATTAGAAGCTACGACTACACACCTTATCTAGTATTCTGGGATTACTCTAATAAGTTTAGATCTGTTAACGATCAGCTTCGTAGTAATAAGAAATATAAAGTACCTTTCTACGGAATAGAGTTAGAGGTAGAATGTAGAGATAGTGATAAATATAGCTATGCAGAGAACATTACTAACTATAAAGGTAATGAACAATTCTTCTACTGCAAGAATGATGGTAGCTTAAATGATGGTTTCGAGATATGTTTTATGCCTATGACTTTTAATGCTCTTAAGCATCTAGATCTAGAGGAGTCTATATTTAAGTACAGAGGTAGAGAGGCTCTACAATCTTATGCTACTAGGACTTGTGGAATACATATACATATTAATAGAGAAGCGTTCTCTGATCACCATCTATTTAAGTTTATTACATTTATTCACGAGTACAAAGGTTTAGCTTATCTAATTAGCCAACGGAAAGAGGTTGGAGAGCTTAATCAGTATTCCAAGTTTAATAATAGCTTTAAAGATAGAGCTAAGAAAAAGATGGTAGATAATATTAAGAATAAGAGGAGAGAATATAAAGAGTATAAAAATAAGTCTCAAAACCATAGTACTACTAGATATGGAGAGAAGTATGTGCCTGTTAACCTGCAACATTCTAATACTATTGAAGTTAGAATATTTAAAGGTAACTTAGTAGAGGAATCGTTCCGTAAGAACATAGAGTTTATTGATAGCTTGTATTACTTTACTAGAGTTACAGCTATGAAAGATCTAACAGTTAGAGACTACATAAGTTTTATAGAGAAAGATTTTAAGAGATATAAGAATCTTAATAGCTTTCTAGGTAAAAATAACAAGAGAATTAAGAGAGTTTTGGAGTTTCCTCTAGAGGTTCCAGAAGGTCTTAACTACTAAACAACAAGTAAATAACAGAAAGGTAAATAAGTTATGTGTTTATTAATAATGCAAGAGAAGAATACTAGAGTAGATGAAGATAAATTATTAAATTCATTTGAGTCTAATCCAGATGGTGTAGGTTATTCCTACATAAATAGTGGAAAGTTAGTTACTAAGAAATATAGGAGCTATGATAAATTTGTTAAAGCATACAACAAAGATATAAAGAACTATAGTAGTAAGTCTCCATTCCTACTACACTTTAGACTAGCTACACATGGAGAGCATAAAGGTACTATTAATGTACATCCGTTTAAAGTAATGAATGGATTAGTATTTGCTCACAATGGAATAATAAATAAAGTAGATGATGATAAGGTACTATCAGATACTCAAGTGTTTAATAGAGATGTGCTACAAAAGTTAAGTAGTAATTTTCTTAAGAGTGATGGAGTTAAAGAGTTAATAAGTTCCTACATAGGAACATCCAAGTTAGCATTTTTAAATAAAGATGGTAGCTATGATATAATTAACGAATCTCTAGGTCATTGGCTAGATGGTATATGGTACTCTAACAAATCCTACCAAAGCTGTAATGTATATGGGATGTATAGAGGTTTCGATTCTATAGCTGCTTGGGATGATACCTCTAGTGTTACAGACCTCTGGAAGTCCTCATCTACTAAAGCAGATCCACCTAGCAAATACTCTAATTCACCTACTCTGGAATGTAACTACTGCTCTGATCTAGTATATGGATTAACCCACTTTGATATAGGAGATAGGTACGAGGGAGAAGATCCTCACTATATGTGGCTATGTGATGAGTGTATAGAGATAGAGGAGGACTACGAAGAACTAGAGAGTGGAAGGTCTGAAGCTACTAAAGAAATAGTAGAATGGAATAAGTCTTTCACATTAGATGGAGGTAAGTAATATGGAGAAGATTGTAATTGTAGCATCCATCTTTGATAGTATAGAAATAATATTTCTATGTTTAGGATTGTTGTTAATTAGCATAATAGTAGAGTTCTTGTTCTAGGTAGTTAAGTAGATAAGTAGAAGAGAGATGTAAGACCCCTATGGTGGCGTTCTCTCTTTTGCTTTTTATCTACTAATTTTTTATCTACTAAAAAATAATATCTACCCTTTATGTGGACAGAATTGTAAAAATCTTGAAGTGGATAAGTTATAAATGAGGGTGTGGGAATTTTTATAAATCGGTGGGAAAGGGTTGGGAATATATGACGAGAAAAAGTGGGAATTGTAAAAAAAATTATTAAAAGTGTTTGTGTGAAAGTTCAAATAGCCGTAAATTTAAGGGTTGGGAAAATTGAAAATTATTGTAAAGGGTAAATATGAAATTAATTGAAACTTATAATGATATGATCGAGCAAGATCAAATCGAATACAGAGAAAAAAATCCAAAAACAGATAGTAAGTTCAGAGCAAGTAGTAGTGGGATGTGTGCTAGGAAGATATATTTTGAATCTATCGAGAAAGCAGAGCCTACTAATAAGCCTAACTCAAAGTCTATGAGAATAATGAGGTTAGGGCAGGTTGTTCACGAGGATGTACAGAAAACTATTGTAAAAGTTATTAATAAAAAACAAAAAGATTAATTTCTTTTTCTTTTTATTCTTTTTTCTTTTTCTTTTAAGAACTATTAATAATAATAATATATATAATATATAATAATATATATATATATATATAAGTAACGAGGATTTAAAAATGAAAAAATATATAGTTGCAGTTAAATATTTTAATGATGATAAGCAGATTTATGAAAATGAAATTTTTCAATTTAGTAACTTAGAAGATAGAACTAGATTTATAAATGACACTAAAACAATAGCAGAAGATTATATTATATCAGAAATAGAGGAGAATAAAGATTAATGGCTACATTTTTTATAAAAGGATATATCATAGAGCATTATAAAACATTAGCAATAGATGCAGATACAGAATGGGAAGCAATTATAAAATACCAAAATTTATTAGAAGATGGGAACATAGACCAAGATTGTGCAGATTTAGAAGTTTTTAATGAAATGAAAATAAGGAGTTAAGTAAATGGAAATAACAGATAATAATAGAGGGTTTCAGCAGTATGAAACTGAAGAGAGTATAAGTTTAGAAGAAGATACTAGAAGAAAAATTGCTAGGTATATGCAAAAAGGTATAATTAAAAATCCTAAACTATATTCTGTGATGGATTGTCAAATAGTTAATAATTTAGAAGAAAAAAGATGTGAAGGTGTTATTGAGATAAAATGTAGAGAAATAAATTTTGGAGACTTTGATACACTTTTTATATCTTCAGATAAAATAAGAAGAGGTAGGCAGTATGAGTGTTTAGGGTTAGAGTTTTGGCTAGGTTTTAGATTTTTAAATGGAGATATATATTTATATAAATATATTGATATTAGATCTGAAATGTATTTTATAGCAGATAGTGGTAGGACTTCTAAGGAAAATTTCAGACCGGAATCAATAGCAGATAGAGAGCTTGTAGCTCATTTCCCTATGAATAGATATAAGCATAAAATAGAAAATGTAAAGGAGAATGTAAATGGGTAAGATGAAATCAATATGGTCAGAGCTAGAAGAAGATTGTTGTACTGAAGAAGATATGTGCTCACATATAAACAAAGACTATCAACCTGCAGAGCCGGATGTAAATGTTTGTGCTAGTTTAACTTGTGAAGATTGTGGAGCAGATTTACCTACGGAGTTTGATGATGAGTGATGTTAAAGATATACTAATTGAACATCCTATAGATATTCCGGAGATGAATGTTAAAGGTTTTATTGATGTGGTGGCTATTATGGAGAGTGGAGAAATCTTTATTTATGATATTAAAACTATGGGCAGTTGGTCTTGGAGATTTAAGTTCGGAAGAGGTAAGGGCAATCCATCCATCCATCAAGAGTTACAGCTAGGCACTTATGGGTACGCTATAAGAGAGGAGTTTGGTAGATGTGATGGGTTGTCTCTTATTTGTTATAACAAAGATACCTCAGATATGCACGAGGTTGGCGTTGATTTAGACTTTATAGATCAGAGTTATAACTTTTGGACTAGAGTTCAAGACCTGCAGAAGAATGGGATGCCTATGCTACAAGATGGAGAATGTCCTGTTATGGATTGGGAGTGTAAATATTGTAATTATAAGGAGCTTTGTGATGCTAGAGGATAAGATATTAAATGCTATTGGATTTTTTGCAAGATTATTAATCCTAATAGGTATGATGTGTGGATGTTTTTTATTATGGACTTTAATTATAAAATATATATTTTAGGAGATAAATATGCTAATGATATGTGAAGCAAGAATAGATGATAGAGGGAGAATAACTTTACCTCTAAAGTTTTTAAAAGCAAATAGAATAAAAATAAATTCAACTGTAGGTATTTATCCTATAGGTGGGAGAACTGATGCAATTAGGATAGAATTTAACTCTAGCTACTTAGGAGGTATTAATGAAGATAGATAAGAATAGTAGCTCATTGATGCAGAATAGTGCTTTGGTAGAATTGGAATCTAATGTTATAAATAAGCATTCTGATGTTTCAAACCTAGATACTCCAAAGTATTATATTAAAGAGCAACAGGGTTTTGATTATGTTGATGAAGGTTATATGAGACATCTACTTAATATGCATTATCCTATATGGAAATGGGAAATTATAAAGTATGAGTTTGTAGGAACTGAAGCTATTGCAGTTCACGGAAGATTAACTATATCAGACAATGGTATAGAAAGGCATTTCGATTCCATAGATGCCCATAGAATAGCGTCAAATCAAAAAGGTTATGTTGATATAGGTAATGACCTAAAGTCTGCTAATACGGATTGTTTTAAGGTTGCAGTTAATAGGTTGTGTAATATAGCAGATGATGTCTATAGAAAAAGAATTGAGGATATTAGTCTTGATACTGAGCAGTTATCAAATATCAAAGCTAAACTCAATAAAATAAGTAATAAGCAAAGTGTAGAGAAAATAGAGAAAGGTCTTGAAAAAATGACAATAAATAATACTAACTATGAAGCTACAATGAGAAAAATAGAAACCTTAATAGATAAATAATAAAATAAAAAGGAGACAAATATGTCTAATGTAAGTGATGTGATGGAAACAACGAATAATTTAAATTATTTTGATCCATCTCAAGAAAAAACAAATACAAAATTAGCTCAAGGAGTTTATCCTGCTAATATTATAAAGTGTACCTCTGTTGATAGGAAGGTAATGAATAAGTATAAAGCTAGAATCTATAATTTTGTAGTTAAAGTTCATGATTCAGTTAGCGATAGGCATTATCAGATCGAAGATATTGATGGCACTATGAAAGATGTTTCTGCTAGTGATTATATTGGTAGAGAAATAAGATCTGCAGGAGTTTTCTTCTTCTTATCTCCAGAAGCAGGAGATGATTTTGAAGCAAATCCCGGAAATAACAGAAAGTACATGGAAACTGTGGAAGCTCTGGGGGTAGATTGTCCAGAGATCTCTATCAATGTAGGCAGTGAGGCAAAGATGGTTAAGAGTTTGCCGGATCTAACTACTAGCGATTTTCTTGGTAAACCTGTTCTAGCAAATGTTGGACTAGGTAAACCTTGGAAGGGTAGTGATGGAGTAGAAAGACAGTCATACGAAGTAAAGTCAATTAACGCTTGGAATGAAGGAACTGCTATAGATGTCGAAGCTGACGAATTGCCGTTCTAGAAGGTTAAGAGTTAAGTTGAGGTTGGGGTTTTTCCTACACAAAGTCCTTGGAATAAAAGTAAAATCTCTTTTATCTTTACTAAAGGTTTCCAAGTCAACTTTCTATCGGTATAGGTAACTCTCCTCCTTACGGTTAGCGTATTCCCTTCTTTGGAGATCGTGCTGTCTCTTCAAGGAAGGGAATATTAATATGGATTGTATACAGAAAATAGGTAAGCGAGAAGGTAAATGTAAAAGCTGTGATACTTATAGTTTAAATTCAATGTGGTATAAATGGTATAGTGTGTTTGATAGTAGATTACTATTAGATATGATATGTAAAAAATGTGCTAAGAGAGAGCTTGGCAGTAAAAATAAAAAAGAACACGAAAGGCTATTATAATGAAAGATATTGTAGAAGATTTGACTAGAGAAAATTCTATGTTAGTTGCAAAGCTTGGTGTTAGGGAGTCTCAATATAGAATAGCAGTTGAAGGTTTCACAAAAATAGTAGAGTCGAATGATCCTGTTGGGATAGCAGGTAAAACACTTGAAGCTATGGCTGAGTGTGTTCCTAAATAATAAGGAGTTGTAAGATGGAAAGAAAAATACATAATGTAAGGTCGCCATTCCAATGTAAGGAAGGTCAGTTTACAAAGGGAGAGCAAGATTTATGCATAGGAATATCTCAAAACATTCTCCTAGAGAGAAAATTAAATGGAGAGAAAGTTCATAAATTTACTATTGGTAAAAATCCTAAAATTTATACTGGTAGCATTGATATGATTATTAGTAAAGGGCAGTTAAGGGTAATTAAAAAACCTACATATATAATTCCTGTCAAGAATTTTGATACATCTGAAATTGTATCTTAATTTTATAAAATTATTGGAGAGGAGGGGGAGAGTTATTAGGCTTTTGGGTGCCTATCCTAGGCTTTCCCCTTTCTATATATGAATAAAAGAGATAGACTAATACTGTCTGCGAGGAAGAATTTTACTTGGACTAAAAAACAAATAGCTGATTGGTTCAAGATTTCATTAAACGCTGTTAATAAAATTTTAAAAAAATATGAATAATAAAATAAAAGAGCTCATTCAAGAGAGGCTTGAGCTAGGAGCAATTAAGTATGGTAAGCCTAATATGGTTTCTGATGGTAGGGATTTTGTCCAAGAGGCTTTAGAAGAAGTATTAGATTGTTGTATATATCTTTGTGGTAAAATAATAGAATTAAAGGAGGAAGAGGAAAGTGAAAATAAAGGAATGGGAGCGTAAGGAACACGGATGGTGGTGTACTTACAATGTTTCTGTAGCACAGGACAATAAAGCAAATCAAGAGAGTGGTGTTAGGCACGGTAAAGTTTCATATTGTACTTCTTGCAAGGAGTCTTGGGAACTTGCATTTGAGCCGCACCCTTATAAGAAGGGTAAAACTCTTTATAAATATGAAGATTATCCTAGTTATAAATTGAATAGGAAGATTTGTCCGGAATGCTACTTTGATTAAATAATGTAAATAAAGGAAATGTAAATGAATGATGTAAATATCCCTAAAGCTGAAGAAGCTGAAGATGCTCTTATAGGATCTGTGTTAGATGACAATTCTATATATGATTCAGTTCTTAGTTATGTAAATGAAGATTATCTATACAAAAAAACTAGCAGAATGCTTTGGAATAAAATAGGATCTATTTTAAAAGCAGGAAATTCTGTTGACCATGTAACTCTGTCAACAACTTTAACTGCATCAGAAAAAAGTGTAGGTTTAAGTGCACATTATATAGCAGAGTTATATAATTATAATGCAGGTAAAGAAAGAGCAATAGTTTATGCTAAAGCTATATATGAAAAACATATAATGAGATTAATTATGGCTAAGTCTTTGAAAATTAATGATTTAGCTAAAGATAATTACTCTCAAACATATCAAGTTTTAAGTGAAACCCACTCCCTTATTGGAGAGCTTATACAAACAAAGCCCGGAGAAAAGTTTAATATAACTAGCTCTATGAATGATGTTATTGATAGCATAGAGCAGGGAGAAACAAACTTAATAGAAACTGGATTCTCTGGATTAGATGAGTTAGCAGGTGGTATGACTAGAGGTGAGATAACTATAGTTGGAGGTAGACCCGGACATGGTAAGACTACATTTACTATAAATTTAATAAAAAAGTTCATAGAAGATGGTAAGAAGGTTATGCTTATAAATAGAGAGATGACCAATACTGAAATGCTTAAAAAATTAATAGCATTGGAGAGTCAGAGCCTTTCTTATAGTATGATCCGTAAGGGTGTTTTTGACATGTATTCAATGGGAGAGCTTGGTAAAACTAAAGAGCATATAATACAAAAATATTCAGAGGATAGGTTTGTTATGTTTGACAACCTTAAAGATTTTAGCTCAAGTGCCTCAGAAGTTAAAAAATTTAAGCCGGATGTAGTTATTGATGATTATATTCAACTTATAAAGCCGGAGAATCCTCAAGAGCAGAGAAGATTGCAGTTAGAAACTATTGTCAATAGTTATAAATGGCTATCAAAGTCGGTTGGATGCTGTTCTATATTAGTTTCTCAATTAAATAGAGCTTTAGAAAGTAGGATAAATCAAAGACCAATGTTGTCAGATCTTGCTGAGAGTGGTTCTATCGAACAAGTAGCTGAAAATGTTTGGTTTGTATTTTATGATTATAAGATAAATTTTGCTAAGAGTAAAGTTGGAGCAAATGGAATAGAAATAATAGGATCAAAGGTTAGGTATGGTAATTCTGGAGCAGTAAAACTAGGCTTTGATGGAGATAAAGTTAAGCTATACAACACAATGGAAGAATTTAAGGAGGCTAGGGCAAATGCAAAGTTATAAGGATAAAGTTTTTATAGGGATAGATCCCGGTATGAATGGAGGGATTGCATTTATAAAACAGGAGATGGATAGCTTTTCTATTCAATCTATGAGATGTCCAAAAACTGTCCACGAAATGGCTGAGTTGTTTGAGGTAGGTGTAAAACTTGCAGACAATCCGGACAATGTTGTTTTATTTGTAGAGCATGTATGGTCATTTCCCGGAGATGGTAGAGTTGGTGCATTTAGGTTTGGATATAATTATGGTTTATGGAAAGGTATTGCAGGTGCTAATAAGGTAGATGTTTACAATATATCTCCTAGAAAATGGCAGGGAAGCTTAGATGCTCCTAATTTACAAGGAAGAGATAGGAAGAAGTGGTTAAAAGAATATGCTGAAACTTTATACCCTAATATAAAAATTACTTTTAATGTTAGTGATGCAATCTTAATAGCAAATTATGCTAAGGATTGTTATATTAGCTCTATAGAGGATGGAGAAGAAATGCCGGAATCAGAACTTGGGATGGGAGTTATTCAGTAACTACCAAGTCTCACGAATCTTAAGACTTATATTGTAAACTTGTGGAGCTACTTGCTTAAATTCTATACTAGACCCATCTATTGTGCAAAGTGCAAACTGATCTATATTATCATTGGTGGAGTCCGGCTGAAATAAGAATGGGATCTGTCCACCATTAGTCCTATGCATAACTTGACTAAAAAAATTATCTCCAAGAAATAGGGTATTTTCATTAGTTGTCCAAGCAGTAGAATAGTCATCATAAAAAGTTGAATAGTATTCAAATGATCCTGTTGCAGGTAATAAATTTTCTGCACTCATATAGCTAAATTCAAGATCCCAAGACCTCCTACCACTTTTACCAAGACGATACAGGTTAGCCATAGTGCCATCTTCATAATGTATGCTGGATTGTACATAATTATAATTTAATAAATCATTTCCAGACTTTGTTCTTATTTTTTTTATTCCATCCATTTCATAATTTATAGATAAATTTAAATCTGCATTTTGAGGCATTGTATAGTAATTGCCTGTCATAATTGAACCCATATTTACAGAGCCAGAGCTTTTATTTATTCCATTGTATGTAGTAGATGTAAATCTAGTTAGGCTAAATCCATCAAACTCTGGAGCTCCTGCTCCATAATTAACTACATCACTAAATGCCATTACACTACCAAAACTACCAGCATCATGAGAATATGGCTCAAGGTAGACATTAGATGTCTTTAGGCTGTGATCAAATATTGCTATATAATTTTTAGTACTTCCTGTAAATGGGCTATGTGTAAAAGTTCCAGAGGAATCGGTGGCAACATTTCCTAAAATATCATTAAAAAAAATATCCTCAGATAATAAAATTTTATTTACAGTAGGACTTAATATTTTTCTAATCATACTTAAGTCTGCCGAAGAATAAATATCATCATGATATATAGGATCTATTCCTCTTGAATTATAAAATTCTGGCATATTTATATAAAAAGTTGGAGCTCCTACACTTCCGTAACCCATTACCAGACCTCCTCTATTACAAGACCTATATCGTAAAGATTAGGTGCAGTTTGATTTATTTTTAAAGAATTAGATTTAATTTTACATATAGCAAATTGATCTGGACTTTTATTATTTGAGTCTGGTTGAAAAACAAATGGAAGAGTTCCTCCTAAAGTCTTATGCCATACTACACTAAAAAAATCATAATTTTTTAATAATCCGTTTTGAAATCTATTAACACTATAAGCATCTTCAGAATTTATGTTGTCAGTTGAGTCATATCTTATATTATTTAAAGATGTGTTAGCTCCTATAACTGAAGAATGATCTAGGTATTGAAATTTTAAATCCCAAACTCTTCTTCCAGATTGAGTAGCAGACATTCCCGGTCTGTAACCCGCATAACTGTAGAAATCATTTTCAGCTAATTGCCACGGATGAAGCCTTGACCAATTAGGTGATGAAGTTCCAAGAGAGTTTGTAATAGATTGACCTGTAGTTCCTGTATGCTCTACTTGCTTATTATATTCTCTTGACATAGATAGATCTATATTTGGAGCATGTTCTATATCGTAATATGTTCCATATAAAATAGATCCAATTTCATAAGGATATGAATTGTCATAATCCTGTATTATAAATCTAACTCTTGGCTCATTGGCAGTGTTATGATTATCGCCAATACTTATACTGAATCCGTCATAGGGAGAATAACCGGATGAATTAAAATTGACATATGGATTTCCTGCTAATTGGTTGTAAGCTCCTCCACCTAGCTGAATCTTATGGCTACAATTATTTCCACTACTAAAACTTCCAAAATTATGTCCTAAAAGCATATAAAAATTATTTTTACTAGGCATTAAATTATGAAAATTAAAAGAATGAGAAGCGTGAAAAGTTATAACATAGGCACCAGTAGCTCCAACTGGGAAAGTTAAAACAGTAGGACATGTGGGATTTACCATAACTATTTTCTTTACACTTTTGCCGGTTAAATAACTGCCATCATCATTTCCGGCTATAGGGTTTAAAAACCTTTGAACATATAGCCATTGTAATGCTGATACCCAAAATCTAGGAGTTCCTACCGATTGATATGTAGATATAGCCATTTATTTTCCTATTTTTCTAGGTGTAGATCTTTTAGATGGAAGAGATGTCTTAGATTTTCTAATTTTACTTGCTTTATAGAATGGACTTTTTTCGTAACTTTCTTTAAATGAACTTCTAATTCCCTTGCCATTCTTGTAGAATAATGGTTTAGAGTCTGGTGTAATTTCAGAACCAGTCATAATATCTAAAGTTTCTATATTTATATTGTAATCTCCTTCATATTTTACATTTTTATCTATATATAAATCTTCTTTTTCTTGGGTATGGCTTTTAGTATGATTAGAAATATATGGATTTATCAATCTACTCTTGGTAATAGATTTTGGTCTATTGCCCTTATCCCCAAGATCTTGAGCAAGAGTATCTATATCTTCAGATTTTGAAGTAATAAAATCACTATAATTTGATAATTTTTTAATTATTACAGATTTTGTATTTCCATCTACAATAGCCTTGCAATTAATAATAGTAAAATCTCCTTCATAACTAAATAAATCTTTTAATTTAACATCAGTCCTTGAATTTGGAAGTATAAATATTTTACTATCAGACACTTTTATAAAATATTGTTTATCTGTTTTGTCTGTAATTTCTACTAAACCTT
>CEUA01463380.1_pt1 | contig 14760 bp, 24 predicted proteins | sample 361541 | NCBI WGS metagenome assembly CEUA01 (sample SAMEA2623079, study PRJEB7988) | marine metagenome | isolation source: saline water (ENVO:00002010), including
GGATTGTTTCGTTTCGTACTTGTTCTAAACAACAAACATTTCTCTATAGGTAAATAAACTTCACCATGTCCTGAAAGGGGGTTCATCTGATAAGCGCCGTCAATGCCACCGTTCTTATCGAACTGCCAGCGGGTAATGGTTGATTGGTCTCTTATAGGCCATTTACGCCAACCGATACGCCCATCAGAGAAGTTAGATCGTTCACTAGAATCTTCTCTTTCGGGTCCACTTCTTCTTTTGTAAACAATTTCGTTATAGCAGTAACCGAACTGCAACATTGAAAGAACAGAGGAAAGAGTATCAGCCCAAGAATGAGACATGTCACTCATGCACCCTGAAACAAATTCTGCTTCTTCAATCGCACGCTGTTCGTTAGGGTCAGAAGGTGTAACAGTCCAATTCACACCTCTTATAAGCATTTCTACTGAATAAAGGATTGCTCCAATAACAGGATGGTTGTCGGACATCTCACGATAAGTGGCATACCCTCGTTTACCTTGAAGTTGCCTTAAAAAATCTTCTTGAACATCACCGCCGTATTGGACAAGCCCTGTGGAACCAACTTCACCCATATCAGTTGAAGCGGGTGCGGCTTTCTGGAAGTCGTCAGTTAAAGACATAATGTGATCTTACATCAATACCATGTTTATTGCTTCTATTCAAGATTGTTGCCTATATTTTTTGCGTAATGGAATGAGTCTACGAGTATCCACTCCATTTGGGAAAATCATTTTGGTAGTTCCTTTTTTTGGATCAATTTCTAAACGCCCAAACGGAGTGTCCTCATCTGTTAAAATTACTTTTTCACTCATTGTGGTATCCACGGATTTACTTGTTCAATGTTTATAGGCGCAACAGCGGCATGGTGACGAGCACCGTCAATCATTAATTCTGTCAATGCCCATACTAGAGCATCTAATCGGTCAGGGGAAGCTGACACATCAGGAACCCATGAACACAATTGGTCTTCTAAATCAGGGAAAGATCCAACATGGTGGACTTTATGTTGCTCATATAAAGCAGCTATTGGTTCTGCGCGAACTCTTTTTCCTCGACTTGCATGAACTAATCGTAGAGGTATGTTTCTGTCCACTGTGTTTAAAGTGTGGCGTATCATATCTCCACCTTGATTAGCTTCAGCTACTATTCGATCAGCTTTTAACCTGTGATATGCGGCAACAGCTTCGTTAGCCCATTCCAAAGGTGTTCCTCGTTTGGAAACATCTTCCAAAATGTAGCCATGTCCTGCTTCATCTATACCTGCGGCGACTATTCCTGTTTCAGCGGAACTTTCGTGAGATGAAACAGCAGGGTCAATAGCTACAACTATTCTTTTCAAATCAGGCAACTGTGAAACTCTTGCTTCGTCAAGCATGTCTCGGCTCCATAAAGCGCCATCTACATCATCTAGTATTTCAGCGTGTAATTCTTGTCTTCCTAAACGGGTGCCTTCATAACGTTCAATTATTTCCTCAAAGAATGAACTAGCAAGATTCGTTTTATTTTCAAAGGTGCTTCCGTGAGTAACAATCACATCTTTTCTGTGAACTAACTCTCTTATTATTCGTGTTGGTCGAGGTGTTGTAGTAACTAATGCTTGGGGATGTTCACCGATACGCAACCCGAAGATAAGCATGTCCCAAGCGTCAGGATACCTCCATGCTGCTAACTCATCGCACCAAGCGAGATCATGATTAGGTCCTCTTAACCTGTCAGGTTCATCTGCTGAAAAGGCTGTTGCCATTGCTCCGTTATGAAAAGTTATTCTTCTTTTAGATGGTTCATATCGGGGTCTTTCATTATCAGGAAAGATAGACAAAATACCTGATTCACCTTCTATCATAGTGTCACGAACATCTGCGGCTGTAGCGCCAACTAAAGCTATGTGTCCTGCTTTTCCTAATTCAACTTGTTCTCTTACCCACTCTGAACCTGTTCTTGTTTTACCAAAACCTCTACCTGCAAGAATAAGCCACACTCTCCAATTACCTTCAGGTGTTATTTGTTTCGGTCTGCGCCAAAGTCTCCAATCATGCATTACTGCTTCAAGTTGTTCCTGTGAAAGTCCTTCAAATAACAGATTTGGTTCTGTTCTACGAGAAATCTCCTCAACAACCGATAATTCTGACATTTGGAGCCTTTCTAAGCTGTTTGTAGGTTGTTTTGGTGGTAACCATCATCGTAGTATCTATTCGTCTAGAGATGGCTCTAAAGCTGTCTCAGATGGTATTTCCACAATCAAAGGTTCTTTATCCAGTTCCTCAGCCAAAGGACCTTGTTTATCTCTTAATTCTGCTAAACGAGTAATTAATAAATCACCAACATCAGTTCTGATAGCTCCACCTGCTAAACCAGAAACCTCAAGCTGTCGAGGAGCATCTAAACCAAACAATTCAGATCTTCTTTTAGAAATTCTTACAGCAGTCATAACAATATTTAAAAACTCATTTACTTCAGCTTGATTACGGTCAGCTTCCAACAAGCGGGCAAAAGTTCTTCGCCATAACTCATCAACACGTTCGCCTTCTAAAACTCTTAAATTGTCTACAGCTTCCCTACCCCAAGAATTTAAAGCCGCATCATAAGCTTCTTTAGCTCCTGAACGGCTTGCATAACCCAATTCTTGAGCAATTCGATCAAAAGTAAGACCAGCGGCTCGCATTTGAACAACCTGTCTATATCTTTCAGCCGTTTCAGGTGATAATGCTGGTGATTGTCCTTTCGCCATTAGCTTTTTTTCCAATAAGTCGGGCGGTTATTCCATAAAGTTGTTTTTATATTTTCATAACCTTTTTCTTTTAATGCTTTATTAAATAAACGAGATATTTGTATTCCTGAATATTCAACAGCTTCGTGTTTATAAATATCAAAATGCCCGATTGATGGGCTAGTGAAAGTATTTGCTATAAGTAAATTGCAGGGATCTAATTCTTGTAAAACTTCAAACAAATGTTGTATCGGTGTCTCAAAATGTTCAAAATATTCTGATGCAAATACAAGATCAACTGGTTTGTTTATCTGATTGGGTGAGGCAACCATTTCAAAACGATTCTCACCAGTTTTATAAGGATCAGCTATTCGTTTAGCAATTCTTGTCTGGTCACTATCGGGAACATTAGTTCCAACAACTTGAGCGTTAGGAAAAAGTTGAGTTAAAGCCGCAGTTGAAAACCCTATACCGCAACCAAGATCCACAACTGACTTTACTTGACCTAAATCTTTTACAACTCCTGTAGGGGATAAAGATTTTTCTTTATTGATTTGAAGAAGATACTTCCGAGCATAAATACTCCAACAAGCAAAAGCTTCTGCTAAATAAAGAGGTGAATCATAAACTTCGTAAGCTGGAGTACTAGATTTTAAAGAATTATACCAACGCTTATATAACGAATATAAAGGAACATTTTCAGAAATTTTTAAATCATTTTCTGCGTATGCTTTAATTACACCTTTTGTTGCATTAATAATAAAATCAGGATTTTGCACATTCTCAATAACCATTGAACGATAAAAAACTTTGAATGCTTCTTTAGGTTTAATATTTAATAAATCAAACGGGTATTGTTTTGTATTTTCCATATTTACAATTCCTTTGTTTTGAACCAGTCAACAGTACGATTTAAACCTTGCTGTAAGTCAATAGCAGGTTTCCAATTGAGTTTCGATTGCGCCAATGAAGAATCTAAAGCTGAATATTGCAATTCTCCTTTACGATTATTTTCCCATTTTGGTTCAGCAGTAGGATCTATTATTGAAGCCAACATTTTATGCAATTCATTTATTGAAGTTTCTTCACCACTCCCAATATTGAAAAGTTCTTCACCTTCGTATTCTTCTGCGCTTAAAAAAGCTTCTACCACATCATCAATGTAAATAAAATCTCTCGTTTGCTTTCCATCCCCATAAATAACTGCCTGTTTGCCTTCCAACAACATCCCTGCGAAAATAGAAATTACTCCTGCCTCTCCTAAAGGATCTTGTCGAGGACCATACACATTTCCCAAAGCAAGACTCGTTCCTGATAATTTATGAAGAAAACGATAAACGTCTAAATAAAGATCACCTGCTACTTTTGCTACACCATATGGAGATAAAGGCTTACGAACAGCAGTTTCTTTAACTGGAATAAGTGCTTTGTCAAGCTCTCCATAAATCGTTCCCCCTGAAGAAGCAATAACTATTTTCTTTAAAGTTTTGTTATTAGCTCCTTCTAAAACATTAAGCAAACCTATGATATTTGTGTGTGCATCATTGAGTGGATTCCCTACAGAATGACGCACATCCATTTGAGCCGCTAAATGGAAAACAACATCAGGTTTAAAACTTCTCACCAAATCAATTATTAAAGGATTAGCAATATCCATATTGGTGATTTCTATTTCTTTTTCTATTTGAACAAGATTCTTTAATGAACCAGTAGAGAAATTATCTATTACAAGAACATCATCACCTCGTTCAACCAGTTTTTCAGTGAGATGTGAGCCTATGAAACCTGCCCCACCTGTCACAATCATTTTATTTTTTCTATTTTCCATGTTCAGACCTTAGTGTTCAGAGGTCAAGTGCGTTACGTAACGATTTTGATTCTGGGGTTCCTTCTATTTTCATTGAGTATTCGGGTATAGGTTTGGGTTTATCTACTGGTATTAATGGGTTGTCAAAATGTTTCCATGAGTGTGAAACAACGTGTTGTGGTCTACTGAATCTTCTTTTAGTTTCTACTACTCCCGGCCATACTCTTTCTAATGAACGTGCCATAGTGTTTCTTCCATCATCTTGGTAAAGGTCATCTGTGTTACCGCCTTTTACTGTCATTGTTTTTCTTTTACGAATATGAACTGCTCTGAACAGAATGGTTGACCAGTACCCTGTTGCTAAAGCTTGCAGGCATATATCCACATCATCGTTGTATCGAAGCCTCCAACGTATGTTTGCTTCGTTATTTATAAGCGAAGCTGAGTAAACTCTGCAATTACGTGTAAATGGTTTAGTTTGTTTACCTCTCACTACGAACATTTCGTAATCGAAACCTGATACAGCTACATTTTTGTATCTGTCTGTGAAATCTTCTACGATTCTTAAAGCGATATGTGATTGTATTGGGATGCTTCTGCCTTTGTAATAGCGTAGAAATTTGTCTTGGTTATCGTCGAATTGCCAATGACGGGTTGCACCTAGCTCTAATGAATGATCCATTATCCAATTACGAGTTGATAAAAGACCACACGGATTTCCTTCTTTATCTACAGGATTACTGAAAGGCAGGGTAAGAAAAGTTGTTGTGGGTGATGAACAATGCTTTTCATATTCTTCTAGTTCTTGCGGTTGAACAACTACATATATAGGAACTTCGTCTTTTTGGAAAGCTCTTATAGTGAAAGGTGTTTCCCATCTGCCTTTAGTGGGAATATAAATAGGATATTTAGGTAGTTCAGGCATTATTCGTCAATAGCAACGGTAAATTCTACTGAACTTAAATCTTCTCTCTGATCTATGCTTTCACTGGCAGGCCATCTTAATGACCAATTATTTAATCTTCGCACCGTTTCAACAAGTTCAGGATCAGCTTGTGTAGCTTTTTCTACCCATTGTTCCCTATGTTCCGCTGTTGGAAATTTTATATTCACAAAAGCTTCTTTACTAAATTCATCCATTGTAGTTGGATCTTCAAATTCGGGCATTCCAGCTTCAGCCCATTCCATTGCGGCATCGAAATCCCCTATTTCATCTGCTGGGCGAGAAACCATAGCGTAAGCAGCTAATGAATTGTCATCAAAACCTGTACCAAGTAAACCATCTTCGATGGAAACTTCTTTTAAAAGCTCTGTGAGCATTCTGTCATCATCAAAAGATAGATGCTGTATGTAATTATCAGCCGCTAAAAGTTTTAAAGCTTGTGGATCTTCAGGAGAAACTTTCAGTCTGACAACAGGGATACTGCTCATATTTAATTCTTTTGCTGCTTTAACAACTCCATGACCAGCCAAAATAGTGTTGTCTTTAGCAATAACTACATTTCTGTAAAAACCATGATCTTTAATAGATTGTTTAATGTGTTCTATTTGATCCTCGGAGTGTTGCCTGTAATTACGTGGATGTGGTTTCAAGTCATGCAATGAACATTGTTCAGCCGATCTTTGATATTCACTTGTTGGATCTTCAGGTTCAGATTTTTGTGACTGATTCAAATTGTCAAATATGCCCACAGCTATGCCTCCGTATTATGGGTTATTAACTTCTCCAATCAGCATAGCTTCTTCTGCAATACAGGGGGTGACTGGCTTATGAAAAAGTTCAAAACTTGAACATTCAGAATTTTGGTATCCATCAATCCAAATTCCCTCACCCGCATAAATAATTAGTGCAGTACAATTTTGGCATTTCATATTTTGTACTCTTTCAAAAACTGTTTGACTTCACTTGTAAAAATAGAATCCCAACCTGATTCTTCTAATAAAGCTTTTAATTGGTCAATAATCTTTAAATTCTTTTTTAACCAAGTTTCGTCGTAATCATCTTCCCAATATTTTATTTCTTCAGTAATACTATGAGTTTGACTCATAGCAACTTCTATAACTACATCCCAATCTGTATATAACCCACATCTGATTGCTTTAAGATGTCCTAAACTAGCAAAATACCGTTTTGCATCTTTCCAAGAATCTGCATCTAAATTAAAAGTGGAATCAGGGTTTTCTGCATACAATCTTTCCATATCTAAAATAATTGCATCGACACAAAATTCTGCACCTTTTTTAGCTTTTTCAGAAAGCATTTAATGTAACCCCCAGCCGCCACTGATTGATCTAACCAATCTGCCATCTTCATTATTTGCATAAGGAAAAGCAAGAATAAGATTGCTGTGTGTAATATCCACCCAATCATTGGAATGTTCAGCCGCATATTTAGGTTTGTTCATATCATCAAGCTTACGATAAAACATTAGATCGCCTTCAAACCTTTCAAACTGAACATGGATAATCTGTTTACGTGGCATAAATATTGCTATATACTCCCCATAAGTTTTGATCAAAGCTTCAACTGTTTGCCTATTTACAACTTCAGCATCGTCATAAGCTCGATTGTGATTAAAAGGAAGATTCATATTGCTTCCCCTAATTTGTAAACCTTAGTAAGTAAGCCTTTCCAAGAATTTATGAGGAGTTTGGTTTGGTAACCGATTGTGTGTTTAGTTTCACGAGGAGTAGCACCAGCTTCTTTTTGTTCCCTGTCATAAACGGCATATACATCAACCGCACATTCACAATCAGCTTTTCTGCAAGATTGTTCATCCATCCAATTATCAGGATAAGCAAATCTATCAATGTTCCAGTAAAGTTCATCCACAAATTCTTCAAAGGCAATCCATGAAGGTGCCTTGCCTTCAACTAATTCCTCTCCCCTTATTTCAAGTAAGATGTCGGTATCAACTTGGATAGTTTGGCGGTCATCTTTCATTTCGACTTGGTGGAATAAACCTTCCATTTGTTTTTTAGTTAATTTGAAAGGTAGAACAAATTGAAAATCCTCGCGAGGAGTATTTTCGATAAGTTGTTCAATCGTTTGATTTTGCATATGTTCCATTTTTCCCATCAAGTACCATTCTAACTCATATTTGCCCGACTGTCAAATCGGGGTTATACGATTAGCTCCTCCCTTCTGCCATAGTCATTTCGTTAACAGATGTTTGAACAAAATCTTTTTCGTAAAGTCTTATCCAACCGAAACTATCTACAAAGTGAAATTCTGATATAGAGTTTTTGCCACTCAAGGGATGTTCGTTTCTTGGATCCCATATCACTACTACATCTCCAACACTTAGACTGCGTGTTTGGAATTTAACTGGCATTTCTTTATCAGTTCCATCTACACGGTTGTTGATTTCAAAGCAATCTTCGTGAGGGCTATCAACTGCGTTCATTGAAGTGTTTTCTACTTGGTATGAATAAACTTCCTTCCATGAAGGTGTGTAATCTGCATAATCGGAATTAAATTCTTTGGTTAATTTCCAACAGTCTCCGAATTGTTCGTTATTTCTATGAAAAATTGTTACGTTTACTGGATTGTTGATTTGTGTTTCCATTTGGTTTTGCCTTTCGGTTTGTTTTCCCATCAAGTACCACTATAACATTGTATAACGGGGTTTATACACTTTTGCTGATATTTTTTAAAACTTTTTAATGCAGAACTATGCGAGTTCTCAATGGTTTTCCAATAAACCCAAATAAAAGTTTTCTCCATCGCTTAGAAACGCTACAAATACCTGTAAGTTTCAAATTCAATGGGAAAAGAAAAACGCCGACATTGGCTTATAGAATTCAGATCAGGAAGAAGCCATCCTACTTTTGAAGGCAAAACTCTGAATCATTCTTGGAGAGAGAAAGCCGCCTGCAAAGGAATGGATACTAACCTTTTCTTTCCGGAACCTACAGGTTCCTCATATCAGACTAGAGAAACTAAAAAAATTTGCGATAACTGTAGCGTGCAAAATGAATGTCTCGATTACTCTGTAACAGTAATGGAACGCTACGGAATTTGGGGAGGAACAACCATGAAAGGGAGAGTAAAGATTAGATCCGATTCATGGAATGAATACAAAGATTCTGCTGACAGTAAAAAAAGAGGAACTGTGCAACATCTTTCTCCCAATATGCGATCTGCTAAATGAATGGGACTTTTCGCTTGGCAAGATACTGCCTTATGTAGAGATTTTCCTACAAAATGGTGGTTCCCTGAACAAGGTGGAAAATTTGAAATTGCAGTTTTTATTTGTAAACAATGCCCGATACAGCAACGGTGTTTAGATTATGCAATAAAAGAAAATATTGCTCACGGTATTTGGGGAGGATTAACTGAATCAAAACGCAGAGCTTACAAACAGGATTCAGAAAACAAAAAGGGGTCAGAATGTTAGCTCGACCTAATCATCCTGACCCCTTGGCAAACACAGGTTTTTCTGATGGGAAAAACGAACCGAGGAGGCTCCCTGTGTCTGCAAAAGTTTTGAAGGCTGGTATCACAAATTATCTATATAGAATCCCGAAGGTAAACTTATTACTTTGTGTCGTTTCAACTACCCGCTAGGTTAACCCATTACTGCCGGTTCATCCACGAGCCTTCAAACCATATGTTCATTATTTAGTTGTCAAATATTCATATTAACCAATTCTGCTGAGTTAAGTGCAGAACTTTCTAATTCGTCTTGCCGATCTGCTTTTTTCACAGTCTGTGCATAAGATGTAATTGCTTGGGCTACACCGAGTGCAGAGTTATCCCCACCCTGATAGAAGTGTTTCAGAATATTATTTTCTTCATTTTCTGACCAACCAGATTTTTTGGAAATCATTCTCATTGTTTTAGGTGGCTGTTTAACTTCAACACCTGCAAGTTGATGCAATTCATCTATCTTGGATTTCATATATTCCACATCCAAGAAAGTTGCTACTGCATCTCTTGTTTTGGTGGTGATTAAAGCTAATTCTTGTTGTTGAGTTTCCTCAGACCAAGTAATAACCCCTTCTTCCAATTTGCTTCCAAGATGAACAGCACGCATAGCATCTTTAGTCATCTGTAAACCGTTATTACAAACTTTGACTACAAGGCGAGGAACAATAGAAAAAGCTCCACCACCTGTTTCAGAATTTTTAATAACTAAACCAGCAAAAATAGTAGGATTATCTGATCCTGATTCTCCTGTAAATGGTGAAGTGTATCCACGTAGAATTTCTTCACTGTATTGTTGAACTTCAGGGCAGGTTAACCTTAAAGACATTCTTCGATCTGAAACATCTGCTCCGTCAATATTTACTTCCACCCCAGCAGATTTAACTCCGTCAAGTGTGGCTAACAGAACATCATAATTATCTATTGTGCGATATCTGTCAGATAGAAAAGCTCTTGCAATTCCAAAGTCGTCAATATCATCAGTTCTGAAACCTCTGACAAGATGCAAAGCAGATGGGTCATTCTCCAACCAGTAATTGACATTTTCGTCATACAGTGTTGGAGCAATATGTGCAGGTGCTTCCGCTATATCTGAAGCGATTTGATTCCGCATAGTGCGGACATATCGCATTGGGATGTTTAAACGATTAGCTATTCCTTCATCAAAAATTGGTGTAGGAATTAAAGTAGCATCTTCTGTATGAACACCTTGCTCATTGATTCGGACACCACCACTTTTAACAATAAGATTACCGCCTACCATTCTCATTCCTGATGAAGGAACAACAATGTCATAACGAACATCTGATTGTTCTTTAAGCATTTCTACTAGGTTTGGTAGATCCAAATTCCTAGCTTCAGTTTGTGTTTTCATTATGCCTCCTCGACATTTGTTTATAGAAACATATTATTCAAAAGCTGTGACAAAGCTGTATTAGCTGCAAAATTCATGCCTGATAGAGCGATTCTAAGCAGTAATTAATATTTCAATGATGGATTATATGCCCGAAATTTGTTCATTATTGACAAAATAATCAACGGTTCTTTTTAAACCTTTGTGTAAAGGAACCTCAGGCTCCCAATTTAAATATTGTTTAGCCAAAGTAATATCAGGACATCTCAATTTAGGATCTCCTTCTCTTTCTAATGGCATAGGCAGAAATTGTATTCTGCTACTTGAATTGGTCATTTCTATAATTGCTTCAGCTAAAGAAAAAACTGTGAGTTCTGTCGGATTGCCAAGATTAAACGGTTGGTTTTTTACATCACAATCTTCTAAATCCAAAAGTTTTACTAAACCTTCTACAAGATCCCAAACATGGCAAAAAGAACGTGTTTGAGTTCCCTTGCCGTAAATAGGCAACGGTTTATTTGTAAGAGCTTGTTTGATGAAAGTATTTATAACTCTGCCATCATGCGGATTTATATGTTCACCATAAGTATTAAAGATTCTTGCTATACGAGTATCAGTGCCATAAACATTACAAAATGTCATAGTTGATGCTTCAGCAAATCTTTTAGCCTCGTCATAGCAACTTCTTCTGCCAACAGGATTTACAGAACCGTTATATGATTCCTTTTGAGGATGAACTTCAGGATCGCCATAAACTTCGCTAGTGGATGCTAAAAGAAATTTGGCATTAGATTTTTCAGCTAATTCCAAAAGTCTCATATTGCCTATACTTCCAGTTTCTAAAATGTGAATAGGAATCGTTTTAAAATCATCAGGCGAAGCAGGACTAGCTAAATTTAATATCGCATCAAACCCGCCTGTTTCTTGAAACGGACTAAAATTAATCCATTGACTATGCTGAGGATGGTTAATATCAACTTTATGGAATGCAAATTTAGGATGTTCTCTAACAGAATTTAAATTAGATTCTCTGCCTGTAATCAACGAATCCACTACAGTGACTTCATCACCTCTGCTTAAAAGACGATTCGTTAAATGTGAGCCAATAAAACCCGCTCCGCCTGCAACAAGAACTTTCATTCATTAAGCTTACCTATAACATGAGGTAAATTTTTTCTTTTGCGTAATTCGTTATAAACCGTTTGTTTTACAACTCCGCTATTTTCAGCAATCTTTGAATATGAGATTCCATTTGTGGAAGCTTTATGCCAAAGTTCCCGTCTTTTATTATTACACTCCATTATCTGATTCTGTAATTGACGCATTTCTTTAGTCAATTCTTCCGAATCTTTCAATATGGTTAAAACTGCATCATCCATTTTCACCCTCCTGATGCTCTAACGTTTGCCGCTATGGTGCGTAAGGAATCTAACCGCGCTCGAATTGTTATTAAAAATTGTTGAGCAGATTTTTCTCTTGCTTCCATAAGTTTAAAACGTCTAAATTCTTCTCTTGCCATTAAAGAAGCTCTTGCTTCTTTTTGTGGTGAAGTTAAACGGTGCATGCCTGTACCGTCAGAATCTATTTGTCTTACTAAAGCAGTCCAATATCTTTCTTTATATTCAGATTCTGCCACAGCTTTTTCTTCCGCTAATTTAGCGAAATCTTCTGTACCTTCTTCTAATTGTTTTCCCAACCTGACCATTAATTCTTCTACATCAGTTTGAATTAAATAATCATTCTCCATTAAAAGGGTTCTTCAGGTCGATCATATTTTTTAGTTAAAGGTTTAGGTTCTGTTTTCTCCACTCCACCTACTGTTGCCCATCTTGTAGAAGCACCTACATCTTCTGCAACAATTTTTATTTTGTTTCTTTTCTCACCGTCTTTTTCCCAAGTTTCCTGTTCAATTCTTCCGTACACAATTACCCGCTGACCCTTATTTAAAGATTCAGCACTATGTTCAGCTAATTCTCGCCAGCAAGTAACATCAAAAAATGATGCAACATCTTCTTGGTTTTGGTCTTTCCTATTCCATGCAACGCTAAAAGAACAAACAGCCGTTCCAGAAGCTGTGTATTTTAATTCAGGTTCCCTAGTTAAATTTCCTATTACAGTTACGGTATTATCAAACGCCATTTAATTTATCTCTCATTCTTTTTAATTTGTAGTAAACAGAAGGATGGTTAACAGAGTATTGGCGAAGATTTCGATAATCAGCTAATACAATTATGTTAGTTTTTTCTTCTTTTTCCATTAGTCACTTTCTTCAATTATTTCAAGTCGTAGCCCATTTTCAGAGCAAACTTTAGGTGCATTAAATGTAATCCTAATCACATGAAAAGGGTCATCATCTGCAACTATTTCTGCATCAACCAAACCATCTATTGCCGCTTTAACTGCTGGATAGCAAGCGGCTACATCAGGCATAGCTCTGCGAGATGATTTTAATGGAGTGGCGATAATTGAAATTCGTTTCAACTTAGGAACTTTAGATGCTTTAGCTATCCAAGCCCATTTTTCTCTAGTTTCCCGAACTTTTGTTGCCCGTTTATGATAATGCCATGATCTTTCAGCGTTAGCAGTCCAAGGCAACTCATTATCTTCCAGAATCCATTTATTCATTGTTCAATTAGTCTAATAGCCCTCCTTTACCATTAGTGTTTTCTTCCACTGATCTATCATGTTCAGCTAATAAAGCGTTATGTGCATTAACTATTACTTTTAGATCAGCCATACCTGTTTTTTCTCCTGTTAAAGTTTCGTATTCTTCAGGGTAAGCTATTTGTGTTAATCGTTTAAGTAGCGCTCGGTACATTGATTCCCAAGGTTTATTTTTTTTCTTCATGCCACTTTCTTTTCATGTTTAGGTTGTGTCCATTCGGATAACAATTTAGGTCCTTTCTTTGAATTACAAATTCCGCAAGCTGGCATTAAGTTGCTCATTAAATTTGTTCCACCTCTGCATAATGGAACAACATGATCTCCTATAGATGTTTTCCAATTATTCGGCCATTTAGTGTGCCAATCTTCACAATATGTGCAACGCTTTGGATCAATGCCTTTATCTTTCCAGTATTGTTGAAGTTCAGCGGTAGTATGCCCATCACACTTTGCATTGGCTTTTCTTGCTCTCCTGCGTGCCTGAGATTCGTTTCCTTTTCCAGTAACTCTCACATAACAAGCGGGACACATGCCATCAACAAATCTGTCGGCTCCACTCTCACACACCTTGTCACATCCTTTGTTTGAACAAGTTTTACCAATGTTTGATTTTTTAATCCTGTGAGTTCGACCATGCCTACCAAATAACAATCCATGAGGATCACAGTAGACATGATTGCCTTGCCAACCTCTTGCTTCTCTTTCACAATCAGGTTCTTTACAAGGTGGGCGCTTCGCATCTACAGAACGCATAATCGCTATAGGATCATCTGCTCTAACATCACCATGCGCACGCCAGCGTGCATCATGTGTACTGCAAAATTCTCTAGCTGTACTACCTTTATGAGTGATACCATCACCGTGTCCTCTGCCAATCTTTAAGTCACAGCGAACACCTTGACAAACAACCTTGCAAGTAACTGGTTTTGCTTTGATCTTTTCAAAATACTGTTCTTGTGTCCCCTGTAGAGGATCACCAGTCTTATACCAGCGCCCCCAATGAAGCTGACAGTAGTTACGCCCATAGTACTTACGTTCACAACCTTCGACTGAGCAATCAGGCGTTGGCTTAGGAGGCAAAGGGTCTAACTGACCTGTGTGTCTTGTGCGTTGATAGTGTAATGAACACATACCTTTAGCCATTATCTTCTTCGTACAGCCCTTCTTGATACAGGACTTATCTTTGTAATAGCCATTAGGTTTACGATCTTCTATAGTCCAACCACTTGGATGAATGCCACTGTTGGGTTTACCTTTAGGCATCTCTAACTCCAAGTTTACTAATTGGCAGGTTGTAACAATCAGCTTTAGCTGTCCAATTATTGCTTTTGTCAACATCGCCTTTTTTAATGAAATGAGCTTTCTGAAAGAAATCTTCTTTCAAAATAGAACCCACATACCATCCTTTAGATTTATCTTCCATAACTCGAACAAAGGAATAAATGTCACAATCTTGATGAGTGTGACCTGAAGCTATTGAACATTCATAATGGGGTTTAGGAATAGAATTGACCATCTTAGTTTTGACATCTACCCTCATCCCGCTTGTCATAACAATGTCATAGTCGTAAGTGTTCTGTTGTTCACCGCCAACTAAAGTTCTAAAAATTATTTCACCTAAAAAACCGTAAATGGTTCCTTCGCCTTGTCTAATTGAATGATTCAGAATTGGTAATTCGTCTGCCATTCTTTGAGCTTCTTCAAGTATTTCTGAGGTGATATTTAAATCTTCAAAATTCATACAGCTTGCTTTCTTCTCCGAGCTTCAATTCTTCTTTGTTTACGAGACATTCCACCCC
>CEUA01038792.1_pt1 | contig 14741 bp, 11 predicted proteins | sample 361541 | NCBI WGS metagenome assembly CEUA01 (sample SAMEA2623079, study PRJEB7988) | marine metagenome | isolation source: saline water (ENVO:00002010), including
TGTCAGCTACCGGCATCACAAGGGTACCATTGCCGATGGAGGCAAGAAATGGGAGCGTAGCCCAGCGATTTATCGACGTTGACATCACAACGGTAGTGTCAACATATCCGTCCTTACGCAAGATGAGTTGCTGTCGTGGGAGTCGCTTAAACGGAATCTGGACAGGAGTAATTCCGAGGTTGAAACCTTCGCTATCATAGATTTCAACTCCGGCTGGCTCTGTCACAATGTCGACTTCGTCGTATCTATCAAATACCAGAGTGGCGCACCCATTAAATGTGCAAAAACTGAGCCCTATGAATACAAACCTAATCAAGTTTACTCCCACAAAATGTCCTTGCAAAAAATCATGCCCTCCTATCCACAATCTTAAAGTCTCGTCCAGGCACCCTTCTTTTTAGAGCTATTAACTGCAGCCCGTACAAATTTCATCCCCTCAACACCTTCATAGGCTCCTGGATGATCAAAAGCTTCCGGTACACCGCTCTCTCCATTATTTCGTCGAATTTGGCGTTCCATAGTTGTATGTAAATTAGCCAGAGCCTCGAAAAAGTCTTCGTGATGCCCTGCAGGCGCCCTTAGGTACGAAGCAATATTTGGAGGTTCATTACCAGCCCCCAGCCAATACACCTCGTCAAAATCACCTCTCCTTACTAGTAATTTTTCAGCTTTTTCTTGATGCCATTCCAATGATCCTTTAGTGCCATATATTCGAAAACCATTATCGTTCTTATAACCGATCGCAATTTGAGTCGCCGTAATAATTGCGGTAGCTCCGTTGTTCATTTCAGCAATCACATTAAAATCATCATCTAACTGCCTCCCTTTCACGAAAGTATTCAAACGAGCAGAAACGCGTTTAACAGCAAGACCACTAACCCAAGACGCCGCTACAAATGCGTGAGTTCCAATATCGCCACCACAATTCGATATACCCGTGCGTTTTGGATCCGTGCGCCAGGCTGCCTGTTGTTGGCCACTCTTTTCCAAGGCCGTAGCTAACCAACCCTGATTATACCAAGATTCTATTTTTCGAATCTCGCCCAACTCACCATCTGCAATCATTTGTTTAGCCAACATCATCATTGGATGGCCCGTATAAGTATGAGCAAGGACAAACGGAACTTTCTTGCGCTTGACTATTCTTGCCAGCTCTTTAGCCTCATCCACTGTCATCGTAATAGGTTTCTCACATAGTACCGGTATACCAGCGAGCAAACAGGCTTTTGCAGGTTCAAAATGTGCAAAGTTCGGGGTAACTATAGTCACATAATCCAGTAATAGATCGCCCGATTTGACTGCATCAATCATTGCCATATAATCAGGATAACCAACAATATTATAATCTTTTGCTGCTTTTATCGCAGGTTTAGGCTTTGATCGCAATGCCCCTGCAACTAATTCGCGACTCCCATCTAACGATAAAGCTCTAACGTGAACCATTCCAAAAAAACTATCTGGGCCACCTCCCCCGATCATACCTACTCTTAGCTTGGCCATATATTAACTTCTCCTCTGTTTATTTGGGTTCTAACATCTAATTATTTTCTGTCATACCGATTTGATACGATTAGGGATTTTGATACGATTAGGGATATAGAACGCGTGAGATCTCAGCATCCGGAATCCCAGGGTCAAACCGATTAAAAGATAAGATCTCGTCCGTTTCAAAACTCTTAAAAGTAAGCTCTATAATTACCCCATCCTGAATTATTTCTACATATCTGGGTAGTAATACGCCACCCACTCTCACATAATTTTTCATTTTCCTCTCGAATAGTACTTCTCCTAATGGTAATTCAACCCGGTCACCTAAAACAATTCCACTGTGGAGATCTAATACAATAATCCGGCGCAAAGAATCATTCTCATATGTGAGCAATGCCCGATCTGCTCGGAGATACCGTTCAGAGATCAACTCGCTATCATCTATCGTCACACGTCCCAAAAGCAATGATGGAAAATCATAATCTCTAACACTCAATCCGGTCATTCTTGACAAAAGAGGGCCATCAACGGCTCCCTTCCAGGGCTTACCAACAGCATTTCCAAAAACTATCAAACTATCTGTTTGCAAATAAATAGAGAAAAGGTGACTATAAAATGGTCCTCTTACTTCCACCCCCATACTATCAGATCCAACCAATTGGAGCAAAGCTGATGCACGCTCAACCCGATCACCTGTTTTCCAACGGATGTCTACTTCGGCAGTTAAATAATCTAATTCATCTGTCTCATGCTCAATAAGAGACCAAAAAGCCCTGTATCCGTCACGTATGTCCCATGAACGCTTAGAATTAGTGTGAGCCATACAAGCATTCAACGCTATAGAAACTACAAGGAATTGAATAATACACCTCATTTATCGTTCCAACTTACTTCGAACCAATTCATTACTCTGATCTATTTCCAAAGCTCTCAACCAATGTTTTCGAGCTGCGATAACGTCTCCTATTGCCTCAGAAACATCGCCAGCATGATCGAAAATTACAGCCAATTCAACACCCTCGTCACCATCTATATGTTCGATGGCCTTTGCAATATATTTTGCAGCACTTTCTATATTTCCCAATTTAAAGTATGCCCATGCCAAACTATCAAGGAACGCACTATTGTCGGAGTTAATTTCAACAGCACGTAAAATTAGTCCAACGGCTATTTCAAGTTTTATCCCCTTTTCTACGTACATATACCCTAAATAGTTTAGAGCAAATGCATCATTAGGATCAATTTTGATTAAACGTTCAAATACAGCTTCTCCTTTCCAGAAATATTTTTCATTATTCGTCTCATGTGACGCTCGCTCATAGCACATCCCTAGATAAAATAAAATATTTGTTTGTTCCGGCATTTTCTCTAAAGCCATATGAAATTTCTCTATCGCCTCATCCCAGCGCCGCAGTTGCTGAAGAGAAACCCCCCACTGCAGTGCAACTTGCCCCTGCATTGCCTCTAGTTGCCATGCTTGTTCATAAAGCTGAAGCGACTCCAACCACTGATCCTGTTGACCAAAACAAATTCCTGAACGCAACAAAAGTTCAACATCCAATCCTATACTCCGTAAGCCACGGCGATAAACATCTATTGCTTCCTTCCATTCCCCTCTCTCTTCAAGTGAAGCACCCCAATAAAGGAAAATCCGCTTATCTTGTGAGTTCCGAAATAATGCCTCTTCGTATATTTTGTCAGCTTTTTCAAATTGATTTCTGCGTTCTAATGTCGCCGCCCAAAAAAGACTTAACTCACTACTGTCCGGCATTGCAATAAGCGCGTCACGCATTATCTGATCAAGTAACCCGTATTGTTCAGAAAAAACATAATACTGCCCTAACTCTAGCCAACCTCCAGCAGTATTTGGTTTTTTCGCAACGATATGACGGAAAATAACTTCCGCCAAGTCGAGTTTGTCTGCATCAGAAAGAGCTACGCCGAGCCTATAAAGAAACGATGGTGATTCCTGATCTAAAATTTCTTCAAGGTCAAATTCAGATGCAATCATCCTTGACAGGTAATATATAAGTAAAGCGCTGTCAGGAAGTTGTCTAGAGGCGGTTATATAAACATCCAAACCCTCTTGCCTTCGGCCTTGCGAAAGCAACAGGTCCGCCAAACCCAACCACGCATCTTCAAAATTTGGGTCCTTGCTCAAAACTTCCCGAAAAATTTGTTCAGCGCGATCTTTTACATCTATCCTCGCATACACCGTGGCAATATCAGTTCGTACTGCATTAGAAGTCTTTCCGTCAGATAAAACGCGTTCAAAGAGTGGACCGATTAATTCAGCCTGTCCAGTATCAAGATATAGATATGCCAAATGCCTATAAAGCGGCCAATTAACTTCTTCATAATCTAACAACGTCCTAATTTGTTCGGCCGCTTCTTTGCGATTTCCAATAGTTTCGAGAGCACGAATAAGGAGCCTACGTAAATTACCGTCTGATGACTTACGTTCCAATCCTCCTTTTGCAAAACGTACAACCATGTTCCAATCATCTATACGACTATAATTGTAAGCCAATTGTGCATAAAGAGTTGCTGAATCAGAGCCTAAATCCATAGCACTACGTAAAGAAACTATTGCACCCATATAATTTTCTTGGGATTCAAAAACCTTAGCGCGAATGAAATACTGCATTACTTCACGATCAGATTCAGAACTGTGTTTGGAATCAATTCTTTTACCAAGAAAACTACCTGTACAACCAGTCGTCAGAAGTGCAAACAGTAACACGTTGAACGTAGAACAATTTTGCAAAGGAACGAACCTAAGTAAGTGCAATATGTTACGCATCCATTTTAGGATCCAAAGCATCTCGTAAACCATCGCCAAAAAGATTAAAAGATAAAACTAAAATAAAAATAGATAATCCTGGAAAAGTCATAATCCATGGAGCTTCAAAGATAAGGCTCCGTCCTCCAGCCAACATAGCACCCCATTCTGGCATAGGAGGTTGAGCTCCTAATCCCAAGAAACTCAAACCAGCAGCATCTAGGATTGCAGTCCCCATACTCAACGTTGATTGTACTACAAGAGGCGTCATGCAATTAGGTAAAATAGCAAAAATCAGGATGCGTAACTTCCCAGCACCCATCGCTTCTTCCGCTTCAACAAAGGGCAACACTTTTATTGCAAGAACGGAAGATCTAACTATCCGTGCAAATTGGGGAATCAAGACAACGCTAACGGCAAAGATCACATTGTTTATGCCTGGGCCGGTGATAGCAACAATAGCGATGGCAAGCAATATACTTGGAAAAGCAAGCATTATATCTACGAATCGCATTATAATAACATCAGACCACCCACCCTTATATCCCGACCATAAACCAAGCATGGTCCCAATTACCGCGGCTGCTAAAACCGTGACAACTCCAATACGTATGGAAATTAACGAACCATGTATAATCCGACTAAAAACATCACGACCAAAATCATCGGTTCCAAAAATATGGCCTAATGAAGGAGGCTGTAAACGAGAGTACAAGTCTTGGGAGATAGGATCATATGGCGCTAGTAAATGTGCACAGAAACCAACCACTGTAACTATGGCGACAATCCCTCCTCCTCCCAACGCCAAAGGCTGTCTGCAGAGACGTCTCCATAAATCACGTCCAATCAAGATTGTTATGAATCTTTATGGACAGAGCAACTGACAAATGCTTTTTCAACAGTAGCGCAGAAAACAATATCATCTATGGGCTTTTCGGCAAAGCTTACGAAGGTGTCTCCACCGGCAAAACCCTTCAAATCCTCTTCAAGCAAACTAGAAGAAATCGCCACTGCCGACAAATCAGGAGATTTTACCCTTACTTCATTCCAAAATTCAAGACCCAACATTTTGGAACGGTCAATATCAATAATCAATAGATCTATAGCATGAGTACGAAGTACTTCAAGAGCCCCTTGAAAATCAATAGCACGATGCACATGATTTGTCTTTAGTAACAGAATTGCAATTTCTTGGCCTATCTCGACATCCGGATCAACAACTAAGATGTGACGTGCTTTATCCCCCAATCCATGACGAATTTGCTCTTCAATTTCCTCTCGACTTGATTCGCTCTTTTCTGCTGCAATATCTATAGCAATTTCACTACGCATTTTCTCAAGTTCAATAGCCCTATCTGCCGCCTCTAATTCTAAAGAAGATTCGTTAATTTTCGATTGGTAATCCATCATACGAACATTATCATTATTTAATTTCCCAGCCAGCACATCAATAATGTTTTTGTATATTATTGCCCGCATTTGGTGCTCCTCTCGTAAGAGAATATCAAAATGAATCTTTGATATGGTAAATATGTTACTGGGAGAGCTAACAACGACGCTGGCAGATCGTGGCTCACCAGTTAATACCCCCATCTCCCCAACTGTGGTGACAGGAAGCGTTGTAGCCACTCTTATCCCCTCTGCAGTAAAAATACCGAGTTGTCCAGTAAGCAAAACATACATTTCATCACTAGGCGTTCCAACTTTACACAGGACTTCGTCTTTTTTCATAGACTTATGTACACATAAAGCCAACACCTTCTTTACTTGAAGCGGATTTAGGCCTTTAAATACAGGTATTTTTCCTAAAACATTTACTAGAATCTGACCAGTGTTCGTCGCCATATCTTCTTTCACCTACAAATATACATTTTGGTTATTTACAAACAATAGCGTAGAATGAACTCGTTGCATCGATCCTGAATGCTACTCCAATTTCTAAACGCCGAATATCATTTAAATATCGGCAAAAAACCTGTGAATCATCACAAAATTATTGTCCTTAATGACAATGTTTATGATCCACAACATTAGATTTAGGTGATTTTTCATCACAGCAACTAACTATTTCTTCATCACAACAAAAATCTTCATTCCCAATAATTTTCGAACCATTACTAATCGAAGCTACTTCTATAAATTTTCGTGGCCCCAAACGCAAAAGGGAGCCCAAAAACACCAACAGCACAATTAGCAAACATACTCCATTAGCTCCAAACCAGTTTACATGTTCATGTAAGTGCAATTCAGGCACATCTATATTGGGAAAAAGTATATTGACAAGACATCCTAATCCAACCGCAGATATAGTAACACCAACAGCAACACTTGCCGCAATACGCCTGCTATGTAGACCAGATAACATGGCAAAAGTGGTTAGATTTGTTGCCGGTCCCGTCAATAAAAAAGCTAATGCAGCACCCGGAGATACCCCGTTAAAAACCAAAACTGCCGCTAAAGGAGTCGCCCCGGACGCACAAACATATGTCGGTATACCAAACAAAGCAAAAATAGCCACCTCCATTAAAGCATTGACTTCCCCATATTCTAAAACCGAAAATATCGGTTTTATTAGTGCAGCAGCTGATAATCCTAATAAAATCCAGGGCGCAGTGTCATCAACAACATCTCCAAGGCCGATGCGAATACCATTTCGCAAACGATTGATAATGTTTCCTTTATCTCCTTCTGGATCATCTATCTTTTCCAACATGGTATTGCTTGAAGTAAACCGACCGATAGCCCAACCAATACCAAGAGCCAATATTATCGCGCAAGAAACTCTGATGATTGTGAAATGTCCACCAAGCAATGGCAAGGTAATAAGGACGGCATCAACACTTAGTTCCGGTGTCGCAATCATAAAGCTAAGTGCTGCAGAGGCAGGAACTCCTTTTGCCACGAGACTTCGGTATATCGGTACAACACCGCATGAACAAACAGGCATTGGGAGACCAAATGCCATACCCCTTACTGCTTGCGAGAAATTATGACCGCGAGAGAGCCATTTAAGTGACGTTTGTGGAAAGAAACTGTAGAGCATACCGGCAGCAATATATGCTATAAGCAACGCTGGAGCGCTCTCCCACGCCAAGCGCACGAAAACATCCATACATTCAGCCACTTTTGACGGAATATGATCCGCTAACGTGATATATAGAAATAGAATTCCCAGTACAGCCCCCACTCCTGCATCAAGCGGCTGTACCTTTTCTCTGGTTTCATTTCGTGCCACCGGATATGGTCTGTGTATAACCACATGCAAAAGTGTTCCGGCAACTAAAGCTTGAAATATTCCACGACTTTCACTCGGTAACCCTCCAATCGATGCTTCGCCGAGTGTAAACCCAAGAATAGTGGATATTCCTATTATGAACAGCGTACTCCAAGCTACATTCAACCCATAAACAGGGCGCAGCAAGAACCAAACCATTAAACCAACAGGTAAACGGTGTAGAACAACAGCCATTGGTAACAGGTGAACGTCTAAATCTTTACCCGTCTCATGGATCTGCCCGAGAGCCAGACCATCGGTAAACGCATGAAGAGAAATACCGACCAGAGCCAACAGAAGAGCAACTGTATGGGCTGGTTTGGCAAAATCATGTAATCGGTGCTCAACAAAACCAGGGCCAAGAAGCCCAAACATTAGCGCTAATATGGCTAGCCATCCCGACATACCGTACGTCTCGGGCACGATGTGAAGCAAGACCATCCCACCGATAGAAACAAATACGAATCCGTCTAAAACTTCCAACATACGACCAATATTACGAGCCATTTGATGCATAAGGGGACCAACAGCCAACATCAGTAAGCTCAGTATTAGGACATGTATTTCATTTTCTATACCCTGCATATTTTCTACCTTACAAATAATAAAGGAGTTCCCCAGATATAAAATACAGAAAATCCTGGACCAGCCAACAACGCATTTAGCTTGCCTGTATATTACGATTACGTTTTAATTTAGAAAGAACTTATTTAAATCTGCAACTCGAGGTTAAATGGTCGAACGAAAAACAATTAGTGGATGGGGCCTCTCCCCTCGTGTCGATGCTGAGATATTCCCAGCGTATTTCCCTTCGGACTTAACGCAACCTAAGATACCCCATCCGTTTATACCTCAAGGCAGCTGTCGGTCATATGGAGATGCCTGTTTAGCGAAACAGGTCGTATCAACACTACCTCTGCATAATTTTCTTGAATTTGATCCAAATCGGGGCCTTATAAAATGTGAAGCCGGAATTACGTTAAGTAATATCCTTTCATTTATTATACCGCGCGGATATTTTCTTCCAGTCACACCAGGCACTAAAAATCCTACTATTGGAGGCTGTTTGGCAGCCGACGTACACGGGAAAAACCACCATAAAGAGGGATCGATAGCAAATTTCACAGAAGAATTCAAATTGGTATTAGCAGATGGGACTAAAATACGTTGCTCTCGCGATGAAGAAGCTGAATTGTTTTGGGCAACGCTTGGGGGAATGGGATTAACAGGCACCATTTATTCTGCTACGCTCCGTCTAAAGAGTATCTCAACGTCGTTTGTTCAAACTCGTACTTTAAAAGTTAAAAACCTTGAAAATCTTTGTAACTATTTCACTGACGATCGATACCAATATACCTATTCAGTCGCTTGGATCGATACCCTAAGCAGTCAAGTGGGACGAAGCCTCTTGATGCTCGGTGAACATGCGGACCATACACAAGTAAAAAGACCGTCTAATATGCCTATCCATTCTAATAAAAGTTGGGATATTCCTTTTTTTTTCCCGAATTGTGCTCTCAATTCTTCATCCATGAGAATTTTTAACACGCTTTATTACAACAAACAGATACGTAACGAAACTAATAAACTCATTCACTATGATCCGTACTTCTATCCCCTTGACTCAATTGGCTCCTGGAATCGAATTTATGGACGAGAGGGATTCCTTCAGTATCAATTTGTAGTACCTTTCGATGGTGGCCGAGATTTAATACGATTGATTCTAAAGAAAATATCGGAACGAGGGGTATTGTCTTTTCTTAGCATTTTAAAAACACTAGGAGATGAAAGCGGTGGGTTACTCTCTTTCCCGAAACCAGGTTATACACTAGCCTTAGATATTCCATTAAAAAACAAAAGTGTCATTGAATTCTTATCGACGTTAACCAAAGAAATTATAGGCTCAGGGGGCCGTATCTATTTAGCAAAGGATGCAATTATTTCCAAGGATGATTTCATTGCCATGTATCCAAGTCACAATGAATTTCGCCGCATAAAAAAGGCATGCGACCCACATATGTCCTTAAGATCTTTACAATCGGATCGACTGGGAATTACATGAAAAAACGAGCTGTAATTCTTGGAGCAAAGTCAGCTATTGCTCGGTCTTTAGCCGTAAAACTGGCAGCGCAGGGATACGAACTTATACTAGCAGCACGCAATTCTCAAGATTTACAGCCGTTCGCCTCAGATCTACAAATACGCTACTCATCGAAATCATTTTTAATTGATTTCGATGCATTAAATACAAATGGACTTTGTTCATTACCCCAACGGCTTGAAAAACTAAGCGGACCTATTGATTTAGCAATACTGGTGTTTGGCTATTTAGGCAACCATGACCAAGCAGAAAAAGACACGAATGAAATGAAAAAAATCTTTGATAGCAATTTTACTTCTGCTGCAATTATCTTAGGACATCTGGCCAATTATTTTGAAGAAAAAGAACATGGAGGAATTATAGGTATCTCTTCTGTTGCAGGCGATCGAGGTAGGCAGAGTAATTATCTCTACGGAGCCTCAAAAGGTGCTTTATCCATATTTTTACAGGGTTTAAGAAACCGCCTACAAAAAAAAGGTATTCACGTATTGACAGTAAAACCAGGTTTCGTGGATACACCAATGATCAAAGGCGTAAACGGCCTTTTCCTGGTCGCAACTCCTGACCGTGTTGCTGAGGATATTTTACGGGCCTATCGTAAAAAACGAGACGTGATTTACACACCTTGGTTTTGGAGGTGGATTTTAGTTTTTATTCGATTTATTCCAGAACGTATTTTCAAGCGCCTCTCCCTATAATTCTCCATCTAATTAAGCATTCAATTACAACTTTAGGCGTTCACTTAAAGTTGTAAGACGCTCCCTGACTTTATTGTTCTTTACCGCCAGAGAGAGAGCATTTCGAGCCCCAACAATCACGATTAATTCCTTTGCACGCGTTACAGCTGTATATAAAAGATTTCGTTGAAGCATGATATAATGTTGCGTTGTTAGTGGAAGAATCACAACCGGAAACTCTGAACCCTGAGCTCGATGTGTGCTAATAGCATATGCTAATGTTAATTCCCCAAGATCCATAGAATCATAATTAACAATGTTTTCAAACTTCACCTTTACTTCCTGACTCTCGATTCTTATCTCTTCGACAATACCCATATCTCCATTAAAAACACCCTTATCGTAATTATTCTTTGTTTGCATAACTTTATCACCAAGACGTAAATCACCGTCTCCGCAACTTAACCGATGCCCTTTTACATCAAGTCGCTCTTGCAGACGTTTATTAAGGTTTGTTGCTCCCGTCTCTCCTCGATACATAGGTGAAAGTACCTGTATATCTAATTTAGGATTATACCCACCATGTGCAGGCAGGCGACGGACACACAAATCTTCAATATGGTCGGCAACTCGAGAAGGCTCCGATTCTTCTACGAAGAAAAAATCGCGAGTAGTCCGGTTGTCTATATGAGGCAATTCTCCACAATTTATTCTGTGAGCATTAGTGATAATGTAGCTGTCTTCGGCTTGACGAAAAATTGTTCTCAAAGATACGACGGGCACCGCTTTAGAATCAATAATGTCACGTAAAACATTACCCGGACCCACCGATGGAAGTTGGTCGACGTCCCCGACCATTATTAACCTTGTATAATCCTGTAAAGATCTTAATAACGCGTTCATTAATACGACGTCTATCATAGACGATTCATCTACAATTAATGCATCGATATCTAGTTTTTTTTCAAAATTCTTATTAAAACCCTGTTCATCTGGTTTAAATTCTAATAATCGATGGATGGTAGATGCCCTACGGCCCGTTGCTTCCGCCAAACGTTTGGCTGCTCGACCAGTAGGCGAACACAAAGCTACATTCAAACCATTCGCCTCAAACTGTTGTAAAATACGTTTTGTCACGGTTGTCTTACCCGTACCTGGACCACCAGTGAGCAGCAAGACCTTATTATTAACTGACAATTCAACCGCAAGTTGCTGTTCAGCAGCCAGTTCGAGATCTTCATCAATTTTGTGAAAATCTAAAGTCTTTCGAGCTTCTTTTTGAATTAAACGACATAGAGAGGAGGCAATTCCAACTTCTGCGTGGAAAAACAGTGGCAAATAACACCGAGATTCTTCCATACATATAGCCTCGTCAACACGTAAGGACTCCAAAGCAGATAGAATAAGATCTGGACTGATATCAACAGTTTTTTCGGTTCGTTCTTTTTTGATAGAAATTTGTTTTCGGAGATGTTCGGCCGGTAAATAAACATGGCCGTCCTCGGCCGCTTTATTTAAACGATAACGGATCAAAGCTTCTACGCGTTCTGGTGCATCAGCCGCAATACCCAAATTTAAAGCAATCTGGTCAGCTATGATAAATCCAATTCCCCGGATATCCTGTTCAAGCCGATAAGGATTAGATTTAACAGTTTCTATAGCCCGATGCCCGTACTCCTTATAGATTTTTACAGCCCAACCCGTTGTTATACCATGCGACTGGAGAAAGACCATGACATCTTTTATCTGCCGTTGCTCACCCCAAGACTCTGCAATCAAATTTATTCTTTTACGACCCAGCTTAGGTACTTCCGTAAGGCGCATCGGATTTTCATCAATTATATCCAACGCAGACTTTCCAAAATGGTCCACAATACGCTTCGCTGATACGGGACCTATTCCACGTATCAATCCAGAACCTAAATATTTTTCAATGCCTTTTGCCGTCGTCGGATAAATAATCCGATACTCTTCAATCTTAAATTGACGACCATACTTCGGATGTTCGTTCCAAGTACCATCGACTTCAATGTGTTCCCCTTCTTCCAACGCGGCAATGGCACCGACAACTGTAATTTTTTTTTGCTCACCATCAGCCACCAAACGAGCGATGGTGAAACCATTTTCATGATTATGGTAAGTGATATTATCTATATAACCCTTATAAGATTGCATCGTCTATATTTTCAGTAACCTTCAGAAAAGCAACTCCCCCTACAATAGTACCTAAGATCAAACCCACCAAGACTTGACTCAAGGTATGCGCTCGTAGATATAGACGCGCCCATGTGATCAAGACTACAGGTAAAGTACCGAATAAAATACCATCTTCACTTACACTTACAACGAGGGTAACAGCAGCTGCCACCCCAACGCAATGGATACTAATCATCCAGTACTTATTTATGCACAAAACAACCAACGTTGACAACACAAACACCAAGGATAAACTAAGCAGAAAAGGATCTATACTCATTTTGTAAGCAATCAGCCATCCCACGCTATAACTAAATAGGCCAATAACCAACAATTTTTCTCGCTGTTTACGTTGTTTTGGGTAAATAGAATTAATTCTATTTGTGCAAAGCATAAATAAGACTGATCCTGCGGGAATAAATACATAAGAGCATAGCAACAAAATAAGTACAGGGTTCGGTATAGAGACAATCCATGCTCGCCATAGCAAGATCGCACACGCTATTACTACAGGGTTTAAAACGTGCGAGACCCACTCCGCCATTAAATACAACAGGTTTGATACAACATCGTTACTCCTATTAAACTCAAAATACTTCTTCATTAATCATTCCTAGCACTTTTTACTAAAGCATTTTGCAAAAAGGTCGATAGTAGCCATATGAAGTATCAAGTAATACTGAGTCCACTTATAAAGCACTATGAGCTACCCCAAAAGTGTAGAAATAGTGAGAATCAGTCATAACAACCCCAAGGACTCTCAACCCAAGGAGCCCCTTGGTTGGATAAGGGTACCAACCAAGATGCACCCTAAAGGAGAAAAAAAGGAAAATACCCCAAGGACAGTACGAAACATCGACATAAAGTTGTAAAAATTCAAGGACGAACGCATACGAAACAAGGAGGTTTCAAATGCCAGAAGCATTGAGAATAAATCATAATATCTCTGCAATTAATACGCGGAGACGTATGAGTGCCAACAATACAGATGTAGCCAAACACATGGAACGGCTGTCTTCAGGATTGCGAGTCAATCGCGCTTCTGATGACGCAGCCGGCCTAGTCGTAAGAGAGGGGATGCGTGCAGAACTTGGTGGTCTAAAAACCAATATTCGTAACGCTGAACAAGGTGTCAACCTTCTACAAGTTGCGGAAGGTACACTGGGTGAAGTAAACGCGATGTTAATCCGCATGCGGGAACTAGCAGTACAGTCTGCTTCTAGTAATATCAATGACATGAATCGTCAGGGACTTCAATCTGAATACACCCAGATCATTCAAGAAATTGACCGTGTTGCCTTTTCCAGTACTTACAACAACCAAGTATTGCTTACCGGATTTGGTAACGTTGTTAGTGCAGATGCTTCTACTTCACTAACCAATAGTAATACTACGGGTGTAACCGCTATAAATATTTCTGGTGCGCAACATGGTGAATATACCTTTGAAGACGGAGGCGCGGAAAACACCATTACGCTGGGCAACGGAATTGTTACTCAGACTATACGGTTAGGGCAAATGCTTGATGGTGACGTCGTCGCAACCGGATCGACAATGGTTGCTAATTTTGATAGACTCGGTATTCAACTCACATTAGCAGGCACCGGTGTTACTAATGCCACCGGCAACTACGAGCATGGCGAACTTGATGATATGACGATAGTTATAGATCAAGGTACCGGTGGTTCCTTTCAGGTGGGTCCCACTGACGGAGCAATGCAGCGCATTGAGGTAGGAATGCCTGATATGCGGGCGTCTGGTGCCATACTTAACCTAAACGCATCTTCGATATCTTCAATGTATTCTGCTCGGAGCGCCATCGCACAAGTTGATCAGGCAATTGATTATGTATCAAATCAACGTGGTGATTTAGGTGCGTTCATGAACAGAATGCAATATACTATTTCATGGATCGAAAATGAAATAGAGAACCTGCAAAATTCTGAAGATTCCATTAGCTCCGCTGATATAGCTGAGGAAATCACAGCATTAACTCGCTCACAAATCCTCACACAAGCAGCTACGTCAATGTTAACACAGAGTAATGCTCAAACAGCTAATGCCCTATCGTTACTGCAGTAACTGGATAAGACGGTTTAGACACAAGCTAATTAGGAATTTTCATCGATTAACAAAAGTTAGTCGCCATAGAAGACAAGGAGGTCTGACATTATGGCTACTCGGAAAACAAAATTAATAGGGATAGACGAAGCGGCTCGACTG
>CEUA01073069.1_pt1 | contig 14729 bp, 14 predicted proteins | sample 361541 | NCBI WGS metagenome assembly CEUA01 (sample SAMEA2623079, study PRJEB7988) | marine metagenome | isolation source: saline water (ENVO:00002010), including
TGATGCTATTAATTTACTTTCAATTTTAAGTTTATCTTATAGTTTACTTTTTTTTGGATACGTTCCAATTTTGATTCATCTAAAAAAAACTTTTCTTATCTCTAAATTTTCTGTTTTTAACTTTATTTTAAATATAATTATTGTTATATATTTTATAAACACATTTGGATTAATTGGTGCTGTAATTGGAATTTTAATTTCTAATTTAATTACTCAAGTAATCTATTTTATAATTCTTTACAGATTATTTCCATTAAAATGGGATTTCAAGAAAATATTAACTATTTATTTTTTGTTATTCTTTTTTTCAATTTTCATAATTATAGCTCGAGAAATTGAATTATATTATTTTTTTAGGTTGTCAATGAAAATAGTTTTTTTAGTATTATTTGTTTATTATGGTTATTATAACAAAATTTTTGATTTTAAATTTTATTATAATTTGGTGATAAGTAAATTATCAAAATAAAATGTATTATAAATTTTTTATAAACTCTTCATGATATTTAAAAGATTCATTTATTATTGACCAATTTTTATTTAGATTTAATTCGTTAATTTGATTTAAATCATTCTGAGTTAATTTTTTAATAATTTCAGAATTGGGAATAAAATTATCTTTTAATTTTTTAGAAATAATTGAATAGTCTTTAGGGTTCATTATTTCAGTTAATAAATCATTTCCAGCTGTAAATTTAAATTGAACCATAATTCTAAATTTACCTAGTTCTGCTCTGTGTGCTCCAGATACATCAATGAAGATTACAGACCCTTTTTTAGCCATAAGTGGAACAATTTCATAATTATAATTCTTAAAATTTATTAAAGATTGAGAGTAAATATTAATATCGTTTTGAGAATTCTTTGCAAATAATGTTTTTGTAACATCGACATTAATATCAATTAATGGAACATGAAATGTAAACTCACTATTATAGTCCGTATGCCACTTACTCGGAATTTGATAATCTTCTTTCTTATTTTCAATTAATGGATTAGTTATAATTATAGAGGGGGGAGTTTGTAAAACAGGAGTTTTATTATATACATTAGAATAAAAAGTATTAATTATAGAATTAATTTTTTTGTGATCATGAATGTAACTTAAAAATTTTTTATCTAAAACAGGGATATGAACGTTTGTATAGGATTTCTTAAAGTTTTTTTTATTAAGCTTGTATTTTTTGATTAAGTGGTTTATTATGTCAACATCTATTATTGATTCAGAAACGTAAAACCCATCAGTTAAAAGATTAAAAATTTTTGAATTCTTAGTAATTTTATTTTTTCTTTTTATTAATTTTTTTTTAGAATTTTTTTTAACAATTCTTTTTAACTCTCTTACAAGATTTGAAACTACCATATATCACTTTTAAAATTAGTTTTGAATAAGATTCCATATGATCTATTTTTCATTATCTCTAAAGTTTTTGAAATAAAATTTCTATGTGAATTATCTCCTAGAAAAAATAATTTTTTTATTTTTAGATTTAAATCTTTTTCTTTTCTTCTATTTTCTAAAATTAGGTTTAAAGATTTTTCATTTGTTTTGAAACAACAAACTGTAGATCTACCTATCATTCTTTTTTTTACGTTAATTTCTGGAGATAAGTATTGATGAGCCAAGGGTAAATTGCCAACCTTTTCATGTTCACCATGATAGAGAACATGAATATTGTTAAAACCATTATCAATCATGATTTCTATAACTTCAAATAAGTTTATAATATTAAAATAAACCAAATCTCCTTTTCCATGCCTATACCTTGATATAGATAAATCAGAAATAGTTTTTCCATTAAGACAAGAAACAAAACAACATGAAAATGATTTATTTGTGACGGACAATATATTATTAAAAATTTCCAGAGGATTTTGCATGTGGTGCACTGCAATTCTTTCAAATGAGTAATCAAAATTTCTTTTAAACTTATAGTTTGTTAAATCTTGTTTTATCCATTTTGCATTTGGATAATTTTTTTTACAAAAGGAGATTCCCTTACTTGAAATATCAATTCCGGTATAATCAGTTTTAGTATTAATTAGCTTTTTTGATAACAAAAAATTATAAGCTCCTCCTGCAGCAGAACCAACTTCTAAAATACTACCATCAATTAAATTGTCGGGCATTTTGAATAGATCAGATTTATTATTAAATAATGGGAAATCTAAAATTTTCCAAAAAGATTTTGAGTTTATATATTTGTCATAAGGACCTTCACTCCAAGTTTCGGAAAGATTTTTTCTATTATACTGTTCTTTAATTAGTGATTTAGAGTATGTTTTCATTTAAAATTTATTATTAAGTTTTACCACATTGGATAATTATCTTTTCTTTTTCTTTTAAAAAACTTATTAATAAGTTTTTTAAAAAAAATCTTTAAAAATTTAATTGATGATCTTATCATAAATTAAGTTGGTTAAAAGTTTATTTCCGTTTTCATTTAAATGAACTGAATCTACAAAACAATCATTTTTTATATTATTGAATATATTATTGGCATCTATATATCTCAATTTAAATTTTTTTGATAAAGAAACAAAAAAATTATTAATGTCTAAATGTAAAGATTTTTTTTCCATTAATTTTTTTATTTTACTCCAATCTGAATTTTGTTGGATAGAATTTAAGGTATTAAAAACATTAATTTCATTATTTGAAAATGGTTTTTTAGTCCATGGAGCAAAAGGCTGTAAAATAAAAGAAACTTTACATTTGTAAATTTTTTCTAATGAACTAATTAATTGAAAATTTCTCTTGTATCTTTCTTTGTAATTATTAATAATTATTTTTTGAGATTCATCATTTTGGAATGAAAAATTTTTAGAATTATTGGATAATTTATTAGTTATTCTTTGTTTTAATTCTTTGAATATAGATTTTTTATAATATTCTGATATATTGGGAAAAAATCCCGGATCAAATTCAGTTTCATTTTTAAATAAAAAACTGAGATATAAGTCATTTAATCCACTTAAAAAGATTATTTGATTTATTTTTTTGGCTTTATGTAAAAGATTAATTAAATGGATATATTCTGAGAAAGAATTTCCTGTTCTTACACCAAAATTAAGCCATGTAGAATTAGTTTTTTTAAAAAGTAATGAAGGAATACTAGTTTCATTATTTGGTGACCCTACTCCAAAAACAGTTGATCCACCTATTAAGATATTGACAGAACTGTATTTTCTTATATTATCTACAGATAAAATTTTTTTACCATTTGACGAAATTCTAAAACCTCTACTACATGTTTTAATACATTTATTTGTATAATTTTTTTGTGAAGAAATCATAGCATAGGGAACAATTCTTTTCTTTGAAATTATTGATTCATTATAAAATTCCATTTGAGGATAGACTTTATATATTTTATTAATTAATTTCATTCTTCTAATTGTATATTGTTGTTTTTTTGGTTCTCTTTAAACAAAATAAAGTTGTTAATAACGAGAATATCCATATTGGTTTTAATAAAGCAGTTAAATGCATCTTCAGGACTGCAGACTATTGGTTCTCCCCTTATATTAAAAGATGTATTTATAATTAAACTATCTCCTGTTAGCGATTTAAAATCATTAATAAGTTGATAAAATTTTTCATTAGTATTTTTTGAAACAGTTTGAACCCTGGCAGAGAAATCTACGTGAGTAACTGAGGGTATTTTACTTCTTAAAATTTTTAATTTATCTAATCCTTTATATATTTTTTTTGATTTTATTTTAATATCATCTCTAATTTCAGTTACTATAAGCATATAAGGACTTTTATTTTTAAGTTTAAAATAATTCTCAATATCTTCTTCAAGAACTGCAGGCGCAAAAGGTCTAAAATTTTCTCTAAATTTAATTTTAAGATTTATATTTTTTTGCATTTCAGGATTTCTGGCATCACCTAAAATACTTCTGTTACCTAGGGCTCTCGGGCCAAATTCTGATCTACCTTGGAACCATCCTATAATTTTACCATTTTTTATTTCTTTTGCTGTTATTAACGATATTTTTTTAAAATTTAATTGACTATAATTTGCTTTTATTTTATTTAGATGTTTTTTCACTTCTAAATTAGAATATTCAGGACCTAGATAAGAACCTTTCATGAAATCATCTAAATTATTTTTATGAAATTTTTTGTCATATAGAAAACTATAATGCAATGCAGCTCCTAATGATGCCCCAGCATCACCAGAAGCTGGTTGAATCCATAAATTTTTAACTATTCTTGAAGATAAAATTTTTCCATTTGCCACACAATTCAATGCCACTCCTCCTGCTAGACAAAGGTTAGAGCTTTTTGTTAATTTAACTGCAGTAGATGAAAGTTTTATTACTATTTCCTCCACTACTTTTTGAATAGAAGCAGCAATATCAAGATAAATTTGATCAATATTACTTTCAGGAGTTCTTTCATTAGTTTTAAATAATTTGAAAAATTTGTTAGTTAACATATAACTACTATAAGGAAAGCAAAAATATTTCATATTAAGAGTAAAAAACCCATTATCTTCAATACTTATAAGATTATTTTTTATTGTGTCTACGAAAATAGGCCTTCCATATGGAGCTAGTCCCATTAATTTATATTCTCCATTATTAATTTTAAAACCACAGAAATAGGTAAATGCTGAATATAATAATCCTATTGAATGAGGAAAGTCAATTTTTTTTATAAGTTTTATTCCTTGCTTATTTCCTTTCCAAATTGAAGTTGTGTTAAATTCACCAACACCATCCATTATTAAAATTGTTGATTCTTCATATGGAGAAGGGTGAAAAGCACTTGCTGCATGAGAAAGATGGTGATCAAAAAAGAAAAATTTGTTTTTTCCAATATTTATATCAAAATTTTTTAAAAATTCACTATTTAAAGTTTTTAAATAATTGCGTTTTTTAAAATTCCATTTAAAAAAAGTTTTAATAATTAAAGGTATACTTTTTGGAAAAAAAGCTTTATATGAATATAAAATCCTTTTATATTTTTTTTCTGAGTTTTCATAAAAAACTATTTTATCAATTTTTTTTAGATCAAGGTTACATTTATTCAAACAAAATTTTATTGCTTTTGTTGGGAAATTAGAATCGTTTTTTTTTCTAGAAAATCTTTCCTCTTGACATGCAGCAATAATTTTTCCATCATCAACAATACAAGCTGCTGAATCATGAAAGTAACAAGAAATACCCAGAATTACCATTAAAAATTTCTAATATTAATCAATGATTGTAAAGCAATAATATCTTTTTTAAGATTATCTTGATTTCATTGTTATTTAACTAAATGAAATAAGATTAAGGTTTCATTTAAAAAATAAAGATTTAAAGATATATATTTTTGATTAATAAGTTAACTTTGATTCAATTAAATGATTAAAATTTAATTATTCTTTTTTGAAATGAAAAAACTCCCTAAGTGCCCTGTTTGTTTTTCTTATAACATAAAAACAATTGAAAATTACAGAAATTTTACTGAAACTTTTAAGAACATGAAATTGATTAAATGTTTAGACTGTTTTTTGCATTTTTCTTATCCAATGCCAAATGAGGAAATGTTAAAAAAGTATAATGAAAATTACCATATGTCTGCACATGGAAGTCAATATGGAGCTACAAAATTAGATAAGGTTTCAAATGCTTTTTTTAAAGGAATGGCTAAAATTAGATATAATTATGTAAAGGGATTTATAAACAAAGAAACAAAAATAAATAAATTTAATGTTTTAGAAATAGGTCCTGGTCCAGGAAAATTCCTTAAAGAAATGATTAATAATCACCCAGAATTTAAATATTTTGCTGTTGAAACAGATTTGTCTTGTCATGAAAAACTTAATAGTTTAGGAGTTGATTTGATTTCTATTTCTCAATTAAAAAAATTAAAAAAATTATTTGATCTTATAATTGTGAGCCATGTTCTTGAACATGTTTCAAATCCAATGAATTTTATAGGATTACTTAAAACAGTGATAAAAAAAAATGGAATAATGTTTATTGAGGTTCCATGTAAAGATTATTTATTCAAGCCACTTTATGAACCTCATTTATTATTTTTTGATAAAATTTCAATGAAAAAACTTGTTAAAGATTTTAAATTGATGAAAATCAGTTATCATGGGAGATTGATCAGAGAAATAGGGTCTTTTAAAGAGTTATTTTTTTCTAAGTTAATTAGAATAATGAATATTTTAAGAATTCCATACTATCATATAGGGAATAAAGAATTAAAAAAAATATTAAATGATAATTTTTTAGTTAATGTAATGTTACCTCATAAAGCTCATATTGAGAATGATGATCCTTCATGGTGGTTAAGAGTTGTAATAAAAAATAAATAAATAAATGTCATTTTCCCCTTTATTTAATATTTTGGACACTAAAGGATTTAATATTTTAGCTAATTTTCCTCCAAATAATTGGGAAATTAAAGAAAAAATTAAAACAAATAATGTTGTTTCTTTTTACACTAATGGAAAAAAATGGATTTCTAAAAATATATCAAAAATTGAATCAAATAGTTTTAAGCGTTTTTCTACTAAAGAGTTCAGCATATTTAATTCTAAAGAATTTGATAGTTTTTCTCCAGTTATTTTACTAAAAATAACAAATGAAATTGATAATGCAGAGTATGATGAACTTCCGAATATTATTTCAAAAAAAACAGAAGTTCCTGAGTGGAGATCAACTGTAGGGTATAAATTTAAAAATACTGAAACAAGTTATCAAGGTGAAATTAATCCATTTCCTCAAAAAGCATCATTATTAACATTTCATCCATTTATTCAGCATAAACATATAGAAAATTTTCTCATTTTTTTAAATATAGAAAAATCACCAATTATTAGAGAATCCACTTTAGATGTATTTAATGGAAATAACATGAATTGTATTGATAGAGTATTAGTTAAAAGTAATATGGCAAATATTATTCCGATTGATAAATATAAATTTAAACAAAGCGATTTACCTGTTTTTTGTTGTAAAAATATGGCTGGAATTCCTTTTGGATTTGGAATAAATAAAATACATCCAATGCTATCGTTGGAGCACACACATCCTCCTTCAAGTTTTTCGTTACATGGAAATAGATTTTTAACTCAAAAGAACATAAAGGGGCAATGGTTTAAATATTTATATTAGAATGATATTTAAGAAAATTAAATTTTGGATAAAACAATCTATACCTACAAGATTTTTAGAGTTTTTAGGGAAAAAGGGAATTTTAATTTCTTCAATACCAAAAGATGAAAAATCTATAATTAGCGATTTATTTGTATATAAAATTGAAAACGGGTGGAATACTTTTTTTGAATTACTTAATTATTCAAGAATTTTAGATCTAAAAACACCAAATGACTTTAAATATGATATAACAATTAAATTCTTTAATTCCTCGGGGGTTTTCTTAAAAAATTTTAAAATAAAATCTTCAATTTTTTTTAGATCAACATTAGATATAAAAAAAATTGCTAGTGGTTTAGGAATTTTTAAAAATGGAACATTTTCAGTTTTTCATCATTATCAATCAAAAACAACAAATTACTCAAAAGGGTTTTTAACAGAAAGAGGATATATAGGTTATTACAATAAAAATATTTCACCAATTAAAAGTTATATTCATGGAAATTTTGACGCAATATCATTGAATTCAAATAATCAAATTAAGTTATTAGGAACTTATAGTTTTTTTGATAAAAAATTTAATCTTCAACATGAATTAGATAAAAGGTACAAATATGATATAGTTCTTGTAAACACTACACCATCTAAACAAAAAGTTAAATTTGAGCTATATCAAAATGGTTCTTTCACTTTTTTTGAAAAGATCATTCCTTCAAAGGGATATTATGAGTTTAAAAAATTGGATAACAAAATTGATTCAAATTCAAGATTAATAATAAAAAGTAAATTATATTTGGCTAGGCCTATTTTGTTTAAATATATGGATAGATCATTTGATGTTTTTCATGGATAAATTAAAAAATTTAATGAAAAAAAATAAAATTATTGAAATTGGTTACGGTAAGATTAATAAATTTTCTATTGGAGGGGATTTACCTTTAGCGTTTGTTGGAGGACCTTGTGCAATTGAAAGTAGAGATCATGCGCTATTTATGGCTGAGGAAATATTGAAAATTTGTTCAAAAATTGGTATAAATTGGATATATAAATCTTGCTATGACAAAGACTGCAGATCATCACCAAAAAGTTTTCATGGAGTTGGATTGATAGAAGGATTAAAAATATTAGAGGAAGTTAGGAATAGTTTTGGTATTCCTATTATATCGGATTTTTCTGATCCTTCATGGGCAGAAGCTACGGGTGAGATATGTGATGTTATTCAGGTTCCAGCTTATTTATGTAGACAGACTTCTATTTTAAAGGCAGCAGCTAAAACAAATAGGCCTATTTTGATTAAAAAGGGTCAATTTATGAGTCCATGGAATATGAAGAATTCTTGTAGGAAAATTGAAACCTTTGGTAATGATAAAATCATATTAGCAGAAAGAGGAACTTTTATGGGATATAACATGTTAGTTAATGACATGACTAGTTTCCCAATTATGGCATCAACTGGATATCCCGTTTGTTATGATGCTACCCATTCAGTTCAACTTCCAACTTCAATGGGAAATATCTCCGGAGGACAAAGAGAATTTATACCAAATTTGGTTAGGTCTGCTGTTGCTAATGGGATAAATCTTTTATTTATGGAAACCCATGATAATCCTTCTAAAGCATTATCTGATTCCAATACAGTTCTTGACATAAAGTATCTTGAAAATATTTTAGTTCAAGCCCAAATGATTCATCAAACTAGATTAGAAATTCTAAATAAATATGGTGAAGATAATATTCATAATGAAAAAATGTAAATTATGGAAGTAAAACAAGTAATGTTAAATCTAACTCAATTTCCTGTAGTTTTAGAAAAAACTATTTTAAAGGAAGCTTTAGAAGAAATGGATAAATATGGTTTAGGAATTGTATGTATTGTCAAAAATGATGATAAATTATTGGGAATTATAACTGATGGAGATATTCGAAGAAAATTATTAAAGTTTCAAAAGCCCTTTTCATCTTTTTATATTGACAATGCCGTTGATCATTGTATTAATGATCCTGTTATTTGTTATTCTAATGATAGTTTAAAAAAAGCCATTAGTTTAATGGGAAAAAATGAAGTTTGGGACCTGCCAGTTGTTGATAAGAATAAAAAATTAATTGGATTGCTTCATCTTCATCAGGCTATTTCTAAAATTTTAATTTGATGATATATAAAGGTTTTGAGGCTATTGAGTATTTAGAAGAAAGATATCTGAATGACGACGTTTCTGCAAGCTCGCATTGGAAAAAATTTCATAAAAAATTTAGATTTGATGGTAAAAATTTTCATGGTTTAGAGGGTTTTGGGGGTAACAAACAACCATATAATATTTATAAAAAAATTATTCATAAAATATTTCAGTCTAGATATTTAAAGATGAGTAGTAGTAATCAATTCAAGAAAATATTAGAAAATGCAAAAAAAATTGCTGCTAAACAAAATAGAGCCTTGGACTTAGATTTTATAAGACAATGCTTAACAATAGATTTTATTAGATCAAAAATTGATTTAAAAGACAAAAATATTTTAATAATAGGAGATGGTTTTGCCTCATTATCTTCACTTTTTTTAGAAGAAAATATTTCTAAAATTTTTTTAATTAATTTAACTAAAACTTTATTAGTAGATTTAGTCTATATTAGAAAGCATATAGGAGAAATTCTTTTCAATAAAAAAGTTTGCTTAATAGATTCAAAAGCCAAAAATTTTAAGGATATTTTTAATAAATTTAAAATTGTTTGTGTTGAAGCAAAAAACTCAAATTTAATAGAATATTTCCCAATTGATATAGCAATAAATGTTGCATCTATGCAAGAAATGGATATTAAATCGATTAATGACTATTTTAAAAGATTATACTTTATTTCTAAAAACAGAGACATATACTTTTATTGCTGTAATAGGGAAAGTAAAAAATTACCAGATGGGGAAGTTATCAATTTTAAAAATTATCCTTGGGGAGAAGATGATCTAATTGTAGTCGACGAACTATGTCCATGGCATCAAGACTATTATTCTAAAAGACCACCCTTTTATCATAAGTATGAGGGTAAACATATACACCAATTAAGAAAGCTAGTTTATTATGAATAAAATATTTGAGATTAGAAAAAAATTAAAGTATAAATTAAAAAATAGAAAAAAAATATTTGGTGGTTGGATTTCTTTTGATTCTCCTTCTATAGCTGAAACTTTATCAAATGTAGACTTTGATTTTATATCTATAGATATGGAACATTCTACCATAACTTTACCTCAAGCTCAGAGGATAGTGGCTGCATGCCAGAGTCAAAATATTTGTTGCCTACCAAGACCAGTTTCTCATTCTAATAATTTTATTAAACCACTATTAGAGTCTGGATCGGATGGATTAATTATACAAATGGTAAATAATTCGAAAGAATTGGAAACAATTATAGATAACTTTAAATATCCTCCAAAAGGAAATAGAAGTTTTGGTATTAACAGAGCTCAAGGATATGGTTTCGATTTTGATAATTATGTAAATAATTGGAATGATAATTCAAGTTTAATTATACAAATCGAATCTAAAATAGCTGTAGATAATATAGACTCTCTTCTTAAATTCGAAGAGGTTGATGGTGTAATGATAGGTCCCTACGATATTTCTGGTTCCTATGGAGTACCAGGTCAAGTAAACCATACTAAAGTAATTGAGGCTTCAAAAAAAGTTATTTTAGCATGTAAAAAATTTGGTAAAAGTTGTGGAACTCAGATTGCCGATCCCGATAAGTATAATGTAAATTCATATTTTGATATGGGATATACATTTTTAATTCTGGGATCAGATTTATTTGCTTTATGGAAATGGTCTGAAAAAATGAAAAATTTAATAAATAGTTTTAATAATCAATAGATGTATTTAAATAATTTATTTAATTTAAAAGATAAAGTTGCTGTCGTTATTGGAGGTGGGGGATATTTATGTAAAATTATGTCTTATGGACTTTCAAAAGCTGGATGTAAATTAGCAATATTAGATTTAAGATATGAAAAGGCTAAAAAGGTATCTGAACAGATTAAATTTAATGGATCAGAAGCAATTGCTCTATCAATTGATGTTACAAAAAAAGAAAGTCATCTTGAAGCTCTTAATCAAATTATAAAAAAATATGGTAAAGTTGATATTTTAATAAATGGAGCAGGAATTAATGGCTCAACTCCTTTTTTAGATATCGATAGTAAAGAATGGTATTCTATAATCGATTCTCAATTAACCGGAACTTTCTACGGATGTCAAGTTTTTGGAGAACAGATGTTAAAAAATAATTCTGGATCGATAATTAATATTTCTTCTGCATCAGCTGGCCCTCCTCTTTCAAAGGCATTTACCTATTCAGCTTCAAAGGCAGGCATAAAAAACTTAACTCAAAATTTAGGAAGAGAATGGGGAGAAAAGGGTGTTAGAGTTAATGCTTTAAGGCCTGGTTTTTTTCCAACAGAATGGAACAAAAAAAATTTTATTACAAAGGATAGAGAAATAAAAATATTAGGGCATACACCAATGAATAGATATGGTAAACCTGAAGAATTAATTGGAGCGGTTTTATGGTTATCCTCGGATGCATCAAGTTTTGTAACTGGAGCAGAAATTGCTGTTGATGGAGGATATTCATGTATGACAATTTAGAATATATGAGAAATAAAAAAACTGTAGTAATCACTGGAGGAAATAGAGGGATTGGTTTAGGCATAACAAAGGTTTTTCTTAAAAATAATTATATTGTAATAGTTGGATCAAGAGGCCCTATTGTTGAAGATTTAAATAATTTTAAAAATTCAATTATTCATCTCAAAATTGATGTAAAAAAAGAAGATGATCACATTAAAATTGCAAAGTTGGCCATAGAAAAAACAGGAAGATTAGATTGTTATATTAATAATGCTGGATATTCAAAATGGAAACCAATAGATAAAATTGATAACCTTTTTCTTTCAGAAATTATTGAAACTAATTTAAAGGGTGTTTTTTGGGGATGTAAGGCAGCTTCTCTTTATCTAAATTCTAAAAATAGATCTATAATAAATATTTCAAGTATTGCCGGAAAGAGAGGGAGTTCAAATAACTCTGCATATGTATCAACTAAATTTGGTGTTAATGGTTTAACACAATCCTTATCTAAGGAACTTGGTTCAAAAAAAATAAGAGTAAATGCAGTATGTCCTGTTCTTATTAAAACTAAAGGATTAATTTCTGCATTAGAAGAAAGTGATGCTCCTGGCAACAAGGGAGCAGTTAATTTTATTAAAGATTTTACAAAATCAAATTCCCCATTAATGAGAATGCCTATTGCAGAAGAAATCGGTGAGATGTGTTTATTTCTTTCAAGCGATAGCGCAAGTGCAATAACAGGTCAATGTATTAATGTAGATTGCGGTGTACTTCCACAATAATATTATGAATATTCAAGTTATTATTCCAGCTCATTTAAATTCTATAAGATTAAAAAGAAAAGTTCTGATTAATATTAATGGGTTACCTATGATTGAACATGTTAGAAGAAGAGTTTTACTTTCAAAAAGCATTGATAAAGTTCATATAGCTACAGGAGATATTGAAATTAAAAATATTGTAGAAAATTATGGTGGTGATACAATTTTCACAAAAAAAAATCATATAAATGGAACGTCTAGAATTTCAGAAGCAGTTGATAAAATAAATTGTACGCATGTAATTTTAGTTCAGGGAGACGAACCTTTATTAATTCCACCTTATATTGACATTTTTGTTGAGGGTATGAAAAAATCTAAAGAAGAAAAAATGTGGAATGCAGTTTCTAGATTTGAAAAAAGATTTGTTGATGAAACGTCTATAGTGAAATGTTTTCTTGATATAAATGATAATATTATTGTATGCTTTCGAACTATCCCATCTAATTCTAAAACAAGTATTTTTAAAAACTCTTTATTCAAGATTCAAGGTTTGATTGGATATGAAAAAAATTTTTTAAAAAAATTAGTATCGATGAACGAAACACCTTTTGAAAAAGCAGAGTCTATAGAGCAAATGAGAGCTATTGAATATGGAAATAAAATTAAAGCCATTTTTCTCCCAAAATCATTTTCATCAGTTAATAATTTAAGTGAATTAAAAAAAGTTAAACAAATATTAAATGAGGATTTAGATCAGATTAAATTTTTAAAAAAAATTAAATGATTATTTAAAATGACAAATAATGATTTTTTTAATAAGCAAAAAAATATTGAAATAACTCAAGAAGAAATTTTTTTATTCATAAAAAAAAATAGAAAATTTTATGAAAATAAGGTCAATCTTTATTTGTCTAAAATAAATATTTCTAATCACTCTCCATTATGGTGGGCTTTTAACTTTACATCAAAAAACCCCTTAAATTCAAATTTTTTTGAAAAATTAATGGTTTCATTAGCTTTAATTGATATTTATAAAAATTCTAAAAAAAAAATAAATTATAATGATCTTACTTATGGTCAAATATCAATTATAAATCAATATTTTAATCAAAAAAAACAAAATTTTTTAAAATCATTACGTTATTTTTTTTTTCACAATATTTTTTTTCAATATCTAAAAATAATTTATTTGCTTTTTGAGATTTTTTTCTGTTTTTTAAATAATAAATTTAAAAGTAATGGAGCTAATGTTCTATTATTTAGTTATATAGATAATATTGAAAGAAAAAACAGAGATTCTTATTTTGGAAATTTATTAAATAAAATTCAAGAAGACTATCCCAAAAAAAAAGTTTCATACTTGTTTTATTTGTATAAACCTTTTTTTAAAATGAAAAAATGTTTAATTCATGAGAAAGCTAATTATAGTTTTATATTTAATCACCTTAATTTAATAGACTATATCTGGACTTTTATTGATATTGTAAATATAAATTTTTTAAAAATCAAGGGTACTAAATTTATTTATAGAAATAAAACTATTTCTTTAAAAGAGCTAATTAAAGAAAACATGAAATCAGAATTATCAAAAGGATATTTAAATAATCTACTTGTTTTTAGAGCTTCCAAAAGATTAAAAAACTTACCTGAATTGGAAACAATAATTTATCCTTTTGAAAACAAACCCCTTGAAAAGCTAATTAATATAGGTTTAGGTGATAAGATAAAAACAGTTGGGTATCAACATTCATCATTAACTCCAAGACACTTTAGTTTAATTATGAATGATGATGAATTAAAGATTACTCCCTTACCTCATAAATTGATTACTTTAGGTGATATAACAAAACAATGGCTTATTAAGAAATGTAATTTTCCAAGTAACAAGGTTATAAAGGGTGTTGCCTTAAGACAAGGTAAAATAAACACTATTTTAAAAAAAACTTTTTCCCCTAAGAATGCTAAACTACTATTTGTTTTTTCTTCAAGTTATTATGAAATAATTAAGACCATAGAAATTTTAAAAAATATTTCGGTCCAACATAATTTTAATTATAGATTCAGATTTCATATTAATTTTCCATTAGAAAGATTAGGTATGGAGTATCAAAGTTGGATTAATTCAAATATAAATTTAGTCGAAAAAAGTACTTTGAATGAGGATTTAAAATGGACTGATATAACTGTGTATGTTTCATCAACTGTGGCTTTAGAATCTCTTTTTTGTGGTATACCAGTA
>CEUA01016275.1_pt1 | contig 14697 bp, 7 predicted proteins | sample 361541 | NCBI WGS metagenome assembly CEUA01 (sample SAMEA2623079, study PRJEB7988) | marine metagenome | isolation source: saline water (ENVO:00002010), including
TTTATATAATAGCATTAAAATACCCCCTGTATAGGGGGCTTGTGACACTTTGTAATGTGTCCCTATTTTAACGTGAGTTGGTTACCATATCCTATATTAACACCATCACCACCACCAACTGTACCTTTAAAGAATGTGTTAAATGATAATGACCAACGATCCAGCTCCACAGGTGGCACACCATGTGCTACCTTAGATGGGAACATAACCAACTTACCATCTTCATGGTCTACACTCTCATACATCATATCACCGTATGGGAATTCAAATCCACGAAATACTTCATTAATATCAGTACCAAAATATAATGGTTGATTACCCTCAGTACCAATAAAGAATACACCAGATATAATACTATTAGAATGTTGATGCATTGTATGTTCTACTCCTGGCATTAAATGATTAACCCACGAGTCTGTAATATAAAACTCAACATCACCAACAATCTTATACACATCATGTGCAAAGTTATTAATATGTCCTTGAATCCATTGACTAAGAGATGATAGCTCCTCACGCTTAAGAATTTGAAGATCTCTACTATGTCGTTTCCCACCACCTATAATTTCACTATTTCTACCTATCATGGTGGATCTGATGTACCCTCTCTCATCTGAGGATAAAGAATAATGCTCTGTTGTCTCATATAAAATAGGACCGAGAAACTTCCTACTAGTGTATGTCATAATGCGAATTTAGTAAATGATACACATGTCATAAATGATAGCATTGTTACTACATCCCAAGCTCTTGTTCTAATAAAGAATGGTATGCTCATGAGACATGCAACTGCATGTATCATTGTACCAATGACCACATTAACGTGAACTATAATAAAATAAGCAGTAACCACTAGGACTGACCCAACGATTCTGCTTAGAGTGTCAATTTTCATATAACCATCATACATGATGATGGTGGATTTGTCAACCAGGATCAGGATTTGGATTTGCTACATCATCATTTGTGTATGGTATCCCACCAGAAGGAGTAACAACATAACATTCAATGAAGAAATCCTTATCAGCTAGATCTGTATTCTTTGGTAACCACGTATGTGCTGTCTCTGTGGCTATAGTCTGAGTATCAAATGCATAACATGTAATATTATTAGAGAATATCTCACCAACCTCATCAGTTGGTATCTCAGTATGATAGTCCTTGACTTGTGTCTGCTTGGCAGCATCAAGATAAAACCATTTAGTATTATCAATTACTAGTATGTGTTTGTCCTCAACTTGAGCATACTTCTTAACAAGCTCATATAATCTAAATGAATTCAGTGATACTAACATTATAATACTCCATCTTGAATATTTTGTAGGAGCTGCTCAAGATAGTCTTGATTAGCCTTGTCATTGGTTGCTTGAATCCTAGTTGTTTGAATCTCAGGATTACCAGTAAACTTCTGTTTGAAGTCACTAACCATGATACGAGTATTTTCATCTGTCTCATCAGATGATGCAACCTTAGCAGCAATATAAAATGACATCTTCTGAGTAAATGTGGATAATGTATTAGAACTCATCTTCCAGAAATGATATGAACTGGTAAGATAAGCAGCAGTAACACCTTGATCACCAATAGCTGCTGTTACATCAGCATCCACTGGTAAATCCTTTCTCTTTAAATACTCTGTTGGTGTGATAGGGAACACAACATCAAATGGTGTAACTCCTGTCTGGAGCTCAGGCAAATCTCTTATGTATGTTCTATACTGTTTCCATAATGCAATAGTATCAGCATCATAAGGTGAATCATTACCAACAGTATAATCAGAATCTTGTAACAAGAATCTCCTTACATATCCTATTCTCTTCCATGTTATAGCATTTGTTCTAGCATATTCTTTCTGCAATACTGACTCGTATCCTTCTTCTTGGATATCTTTATACTCAACAAACTTATCAATCATCTTCTGACGTAGGTCAGTAACATCATACTCAGATGCACCAGCAGGATCAAATTCATATGATGACCATGATCCTTCACCTGTCTTAAAGTCCTTCTTATACTTTGTTCTTTGAATTAGAAATGTATTATCTAATCTATAAACAAACATCTCAAGCTTATCCTTAGCACTATCCCATAATGGATAGAGGATAGGAACAATATCACTCTCCCAATAATCATCATTAATTTCTTTGCGGATACTCTTGTATTGAATGGATCTATCCAAAGTATTTACAAGTATCTCAACATTTGGTGTTGTTGATAGTGCCATTAGAATGCCTTTATTAGATATTTAGCTCTATGATACCTAGTGATTAAAGGTATCGGTGACTGTGGTGTTGCAGTTGCAGTGACTGATATTGGTGTTGATGTTGATAGTGAGAATGTACCATCAGAGAATCTAATGTTAGATTGAGATGCTGTGCATGTCTTTCTAAGAACATTTAATCCACTATTAGGACCACATACTCCTTCATTACCAGGTAATGTAGCATTAGAAGCTGGAGTGAACTCTTGTGTAGTAACAGGTCCATACTTCAAACCTATTTGTGCTAGTCCATAGTTATCATTTGTATCAGTATTATCACCACCACTAGGTCTTGTTTGACTTAGATATAGATACACTCCACTAGTTCTAGCATTATTATTCTCATCCAGATCAACAGTATACTCTTCATAACCAGCAGAAGTAACACCATTACTCACAATCTCTTGTAAGAATGTAGGAGCTGCTTGTTCTATTGAAGTCTTATAATACAAGTACAATGGTTCTTCTGGTGAATCACCACCATTACTACCATTACCTTTAATAACAGTAAATACCATCTGCTCAACAGATTTTAAATTGAATGGTCCAACATTCATATACCTGTTACCATCGCCTGTAAAATTGATATAATTAGTTGCTTGAGTAGAATGAGCAGGGAATGTTCCTGAACTAGGAGCTACAACAACCATGTCATCACTACCACTATGCCACACAGCAGCAGCTGAATTTGCTACTCCAATAGTATCATGTGTCCAATCTGGAGTACTAGGATATCCAGGAACTTCATAGAACCTACCAGCAGGTGTAGTATATCCTGTAATAGTACCAGAACCAGGAATAATACCTTCAGCTACAATCTTTGCATATCCTTCTGAACCATCACTTGAGTTACCACCAGCTCCACCATTACCTTTACCACCCATTGTAATAGTAAATCCAGTTTCTATTTCTTCTCCTTGTATTGTGAAAGAAACCCAAGCACCTGATCCACCGCCACCACCAGAAGGATTTGTAACATCTCCTTCGTAGTGTACTGTAAAGTTTGCATACCCATCACCTGATGATCCAGCACTTGATAGATTAGCACTCTTTAAATATGTACCATTATATGCAGAACGTCCAGCTTGTCCACCAGCTCCTGATCCTGTTGCACTGTGACCAGCACCAGCAACTCCTCCTGCTCCTCCATTACCTGCACCAGCGGGACCAAATCCACCACCTCCACCACCACCGCCTCCAGCGGTACATGATGATTCACCACCACCCATTTGTTGAGTGTTAGTTCCTGGTCCAATAGATGGTGCGTTATATATTCCACTTGGATTATTAATACCTGCTCCACCAGTCCAACATAAGTCAACGATACCAGCGTCATTATCACCGCCGCCACCGCCGCCTCCTCCACCGCCGCCACCAGCACCAGCTATCCAGCCTGTTGCAGCAGCGATTGCAGTTGCACCACCACCAGCACCACCTGATGATCCATTACCCCAATATCCCATTCCACCATATCCACCATTAGCAGCACCAGATCCACCAGTGTTGTTTCTTGGTTCTGTACTGTTGTCAGCATAATCATTTCTACCACCACCGCCAGCAGCACCAACAATAATAGTTTGGAAGTTAGTAACTAGTGTAGCTCCATCGCCAGTAACAGCAGTTATTCTCTGTCCGTTACCACCAGGTCCACCTAATCCATTGGCATCAGATTGACATCCACTAGTTTTATTAAGATTACCAGGACCACCAGCTCCACCAGACATATCAATGTCAATCCTATCAACTGTTGTTAGAGCAGGGAGATTTGGATCTTGTAATACATTATAACTGTAGTTACCAGCACCACTAAAACTCTTTACAAAGCTACCAGAATTAGGTGTTGTAGAATATCCTCCATCTCCACCATTACCTGATTCTGCTTGTGGTCCTCCACCAATATATCCACCAGGTGGTATATATCCACCAGTAGTACCTGAACCACCGTTAGTTCCATCCTGTCCAGTCAATTGCTGATCCAAGTTGAATCCATTAGCACCAGTTAACTGGTTAGAATTTGATCCTAAACTAAATGTACCTCCATTTCCACCATCTCCACCACTACTACCAGACTTTCCACCTTGTCCACCACCTACTGTAATAGTATGCTGAACATTATTTAATGTGAATGAGCATGTGATGTCTCCACCATTACTACCATTACCATCACTTCCACCACCACCTCCACCAGGAGCTACCAAGGTGACTGTATATTTCTTTGTGTTAGGATTACTATCAGCTAAAGTTTTAAATATTGTGCCGCTACTAGTCAGTTCGTTACTATATCTCTCCACATAAGATCCTGGTGGATATGTTATTGATGGCTTACCACCAATAGAAGTAGCAGCATCAACAACATATACTCTAGGCTCAGGTGTTGATGTTACATCCTCAAAGTAACCAGCTGCCTCTCTAAATGTACCACCAGCAGCACCACTAGCTGCTGTTGGTTGATTATCTGATGGGGGTATAACTCTAAATGAATTTGAAGCATGTCCTTGTTGAACTACTTGGAAACTACCATCATATCCTGTTCCAGCACTAGCAATAGTAACCCAATCATCAATAGAAATACCATGCTCTGTTGGTGAATTGACAATAATATATGTACCATCCCATGTAATAGTTGAATATGATTGAGTTGGTGGTTCAGTAATCTTATACAAATAACATCCAGGATTAGCTGTATCTTCTATCCTGTCACCAATACCAGCACTGTTACCATAAGTTGATGTAACAGCATTCGTTGGTCTAACATCTGTTAGTCCATGAGCATGACCTAATGGTATCTCATCACTAGTACTTGGGAAGAAATTAAGAACACCACCCTTAGCATCTCTATATCCAGTTGTAAATGAATCAACACCACCAAGAGAAGCTTCAAACATACTATTTGTTTGACTGTTCAATAGATAATGCTGATGCTCTACTGGTCTAGAGAATATATAATCACCAATTGGTCCAACAGTAAAGTCTTTCTTACCTGTAATATATGGTTGAATTTGTGTTGTAACATCACTGTATCCAGTTGTCTGAACATCACTAATTGTAAAGAACTCAGTTGCATCATCAATCCTTGATGCTCTTATCTGCCACTGACCACCAACATCACCAACTTTAACTGTTGCTCTAGCTTCAACTAATGGAGTACCAGCTCCTGACACACCCTCACCATATCCTATTAACTTCTTCTGTCTGTAGTCTGGTACTTTAAAATTGCCAATGACAATTGGAAAATCTTGAGGTAAATAACTCTTTCTAAATCTAATCTTAGGATGTCCAGTGATTACTCCACCTGAATTTGCATGAACAGGCAATGATGCCATGTCCACATTAAATACATTATTATTAATACCAGAGCTTACACCAGTAATAACATAGTTATCTTCATATGTTGGTGTATTTTGTGGATATATTGGAACTAGATTACCAGTACCAGCTACGAAATCTTTATGTGTTATCAGTGACTGTGAGTTACTCAATCTAGCGATAATATTAAGTCTATAGATATGCTTCTCACCACTATCTGGTTGTGGTCCTGAGTATCCATTATCTCTAATCCAACCAGCAATAGTTCCTGGTATTGGTACTATAGGTGAATTAGCCAACCAGTTATCAACAACTGTTGAACCAGTTGGAGCTGCACCATTAATTGGCATACTTATTATATTATTTGGTATACCAGTAATATGCCACTGAACATAATCTTGTTGAGACATATCTTGTAGATATATTTCATACGTATCTACTGTGACACCACTTGGTAATCCAACCATATTACCCCAATATAAATCAGGGCTATCATTCTCTGCACCAACATACTCATCATATCCAGTAGGATATGGCAATCCAGTAGCTGGGTTTAATGTTCCTGGTTGGAAATAAGGTACAGTACCATAATATTGTGCATCAACAGTAGGATACTGTCCACCAGTAGGTACAATAGCCTGAGAAGTGACATTCCAGTTAACAGTTACAGTACCATCTGAAGTAGCAGCAGCATTAATAAGAAATCTGTGTACAGTAGTATCAGATCTAGCTGCTAAACTCTGATATGTTTCACTATAATTTAAAAGATAATCCTTATCAGCCTCAAATACAGTACCACCAGAAGGATAATCCCCTAGTCCATCAATAAATCTCAGACTTGTTTGATTTGGAATAGCTTGATATGAATATGTTGTGGAGCTCCCTGAAGGTGAATAAGTATTCTTATAAATCTCAGCATATACATCAGTGCCATCAACAAATGTCCTGTAAATAGTAGACTCACCACCAGCAGAAGTAAAACTAAATGAATTAGCATCAATTAATTCTAATGGTGTCATATAGTTATTACCAATCTTCTCATACAACATTGGATAATCCCTAATAGGATAAGAAGATCCATCACAATACAAATAACCATAATGTGCGTGATGAGTTTTACTTGATGTACCAGTCCAAGCATTAGCAAGAACAGGAGTGATAGATCCTATCTGAGCATAGGATCCCATCTTATCAGTATAATAATTAGTAACTGCGTTTCTATATGTTGCCATCAGGTCTTAATTAAATATTCTGTAACAATATATGGTTGTATATATTTATCTGCCTTCGGTGCAGTATTAGTATCTATAGTAATTTTAGAAACCAATCCAGCATCTGCTCTAGCAAATGATGCTCTAGTTTTCATAACAAATGTATGAGGGATATCTGTATTGAAATCCATATTATGACGGTGAGTACCATCATTACCATAGAATCCTGTTTGCATGGTAGTATTCTGAACTGAACCATGACCAACCTGATATAAATCATCCACTGGTGAAAATGGTAACTGCTTCTCACCTTGGAAATCAGTTGTTAATTGACTAGAGTTAATAAAGTTAGTATCACCACCATTCAATGCAGCTGGACACCATGCCAGAATTGGTAGTGTACATACACAAGCCTGTGTCCATGTTGGTTGGTATGTTATTCCATTTGTAGAAGTTAATGGAGCTGGTTCAGAAGGTCCACCAAATGTAGTAGTATCACCAGCACTACCTTTACCTCTGTTACATTCTTCATAAACTGACAATCTAACATTCCATGTTTTATTATTTACGTTAGGACATGTAGTAGTATCTGGCCATAAACAATATCCTTGAGAATAAAATTGACCACAAGCGTTCCAACATAGACCATACTGTTCATAGTATGATGTGAAGTTTGAATCTGATTGTTGACCTGACTGTGATAATGTTGTTATATTCCAATAACATAACATCTGCTTAGTATTTTCCCACCAAGCACACATATCAAGAGAACTCTTTGTTCTAATAGAATTATACTGCAAGGAGCCAAAGTCATTACCATTCCTATCCTTCATCCTTGCACGTGATGTAGTTGACCTGTGCATATGTGGTTGAAATCCATTAGCAGGAACTTCAGCACTAGCTGTGTATCCACCAGTATCAACAGTAAATGATGGCTCTCCCCTCATTGGTTCTTCTTGTGGGGGAATATAAAATGATCCATTATATGTCAGTTCAAATGGACTAGACACATTCATTATCACATCCAATCCAACACCAGTCTTTAATTCCATTCTCTCAGCATCATTCTCAACTTCCAAATCATTATACACACCAATGTTTGCTGAAGTAGTTGCTCTAATATGCTTACTCCTAAGATCTGGTAACTGGAATTGATCGTCAGTTAATGCTTGAGTTGTCTTTCTAAACCTAGACTCTGTACCAGTACCAAGACATGTAGCTAACATAGGATAATCAACAGCAGTTAATACTCTGCCATCACATCTCAGATAACCAGCTGGTAGTAATTCTCTATTAACACTAGAAGCTGGATCCTCATCAGTTAATTGAACTGGGAAGTGTATAATTGTGCCAGTTAAAGAACCTAACTTACCCTTCTCTCTGTTATAAAATACTGCCATTAGAATGCCCTCATGATGTATATCATTGTTTGTGAAGGAGTATTAGCATTAACATTAACACTCAGAGCAGTATCAATATCTACTGGGACAGTAGTACCAGTAGAAACATTATTAACAAGAAGTGTAGTAGGTATACCCAGACTACCTTTAGTCATTGATATCTCCATTGAATCATGTTTGTGTGATCTCAATCCAGCATCAGCAAATCTCTCTGCTTCATGATTAAGACATGTAGTATATGTATTGGTTACATTTGGATTTGGTACTTGCTTACCCTCTGCATTAACTGGTTCATCTTCTACATAACTATTTGGCATACCAGCTCCTCTATGTGCTACTGGAATATCTGTTGATGCGTAGAAATTTCTTGCTCCTTGATATCTACCAGCAGGTGGAAATGCACCAGTATGTGCAGGTGCAGGTGGTAATCCTGGAATAGCAGCGTTCATGTCCTGATATTCATTTTCAATCTGAGCTGTGATGGGAATAGTTCTTCCACCAGTGGGACCTACAGGAACTGCTCCAGCAGTTGCAGCTACATTCTTCTGAGTACCACCATCAACCATTGATATTCCACCATCATTTTGATCATACCATGTAACATCATATAATCCTGGTCTAAATGTATGTGCCTGACTAGTATTTCCTTTCCATCCAATTGCCGTGACTGAACTTACATTGGAAGCATCCTGTAAACCTTTACCTGGCTGCCACTCTAATAATTTATTTCCAGTTGGATTAGCAAAGAAGAATTGATCAAATTCACTATCACTTGCTGGTCTATGAGTATGTGCTGGTGTATGATCAATACCTAATTTTCTAGGTATAACATATGCACTGGTAAAATATATTGGTGGATCCATTACAATACCAGTTACCCTACCAGCGAGGTTATTAGATGGCTCCACATTAAATGACAAATCAATGTCACTCTTAACCAAAGTCTTTGCTTGTGTTCCTGTTGAACCATTCCTACTCATATATGGACCAACCACTGTAATATCAGAATCACCATTAGATGAATCAGTATCAACCAATCCCATTTCAAGATCAACCAACGCAACCTGATTCAGATTAGGAAGATCAAATGTATCAACATGACCACTAGCTATATCCTTATTATATGGAAAAGCATTCACTATACCAAAATTAATTCCTGTCTGCTGACCAATAGTTGCGTCAGGAAAAGGACCATACTCATTACCAATGATACTAGCTAAAATAGGATAATCAGCAGCATTCAAACCTTTCTGTCCAGCATTACATATTAACCATCCTCTTGGGATATCATCTGCTGAATCTCCTACAGTAGAGCCTCCTGTCCAAGGCAGAATTGTCCCTACTGGGGCAATTTTTTGAGTTTTAATTCTGTTATAGTGAGCCATTAAACCTCCTTGAGCCACCAACCTGTGAATGATCCACCAACAGGAGAACCATTTGAATCAACACCACCAAGATATATCAAAGTAAATGCTGCATTTGGTGTTTGTACAACCAATTCACCTGAAGTATAAGGAACTGGAAGACCTCCTAGTGTTGTACCAGCAGAATCTCCTTGTACCTTTGTTCCAGCTCCCTGTGCTCTAACAATAAGAGAAGTATTATATGTTAGATTGCCACCAACCTCAACAATATTAACACTGTCACCTGTTACTGGATTCTCTGGGAGATATACAACAAACTCATCACCATCTGCAACGTTGACGAAGTAAGAAATGTTCGCCTCTAAGTATGTATTAGAAGCAGCAGCTCCTGTAGCAAGATATCTCGCATGTCTACCACCAGTCTTAGTATAGAAGTTATCAATTCCAAATGAATCAATAGAATTATCATGGTTAATTACAAACTTATCAGTACCATTATAACCTAAGTTATGGATACTAAACTTAGCATTCTTAGCTGGATTTACTAATGCATTACCAGTAACACTAAGTGAAAGACCAGTAGTTACATTACCACCAGTATCAACAAGTAGTGATGGATCACATGCACCACTCTGTTGTTCAGGACATGTTATTGGATAAACAACAAGTGAACCATGACCAATTATACTAGCTTCAAATGATATTGTACCAGCATGATCAGCATGACCATCATCATTCTTAATACCTAATATTGTAGTCTGTCTAACAGAATCGTAGATATTAACATCACCACCAATCATCTCAAAGTTATTATTAACCTTAAGTGTACCCTTAGAATGACCTACCACACCATCATGTGTGTACTCATTCATTACTGGATTGTGAACTGCACCAAATAGGTTTCCATTAACATAGAACCAAGTGTCAGGTAATGTACCTCCAGCAGCAACCTCTCTAGTATCAACTAACCTAATCCACTGAGCATGGTCAAGCTTAGTCTGGACAATATATCCATGACTAAGGATTAGAGAAATATAAGGAGTTGGTACTCCAGAGAGATCTCTATTTCTCAATGCAATATCTTCAACATGTGAAGTATCAACATGCTTCAGAATTCTAATAACAGTAGTATCATTTATTAGATAAGTTGATAGAGCTTTACCAGTAGTTCCTTCTTGTGCAGGAGCACATCTCAAGGTCTTAGTAGTCTCATCAATACTCTCAATGAGCATGACTTCAGCATCTGTTCCTTGTAGTAAGTTCTGATCAATGTCAACAGTTTTACCAACTAAAACTAGATCACCAATAGCAAACTTACCATCATTCTCTCCAAGAGTATTAACTGGTAGGAAAATTTTACCAGGATGATTTGTATCAGTAACTGCATTTGCAGATAAAACTGATGTAGGACCACCAGTGTTGAATGTTAGTGGATCTACCCAATAAGAATAGACTCTAATATGTTCTTCAAGACTATCAAATGTTGCAACAGTATTAGCAGCAGTCTGAGTTCCTAAAGCTTTCGTTACATCTATTCTTCTAGATTGATTACCAATCTCAAGAACAGCAGTACATGTGTCAAGATGAAGTGCATTCTGACCAGCTCCATTGTTAATAACAAATGTCTCATTAGTAATAGCTCTGAAATTAATATCATTAATTGTTTGACCAGAACTTATTGCTCTACTAATCTTAATCTTATCACTATGAATCTCAAGAATCTTTGTGTTATCATTAACAATAACTGGATTCCCTTCAGCATAACCATCCAACTTAACAATATCACCAATCTGGAGTGTAGCAATATCAGTTGAACTTATACCACTGATAATATAATTTAAAGGTTCTGCTGCACTTGCAGGTACAAGGTCACCTATAAATGTTCTTTGTAATGTCGTACCCTTCGGTAGTATTTCACATCCACCACTAATAGCAACAGAGTTATTGATATCAAGTTTACCACCAATGTATGTGTTACCAGTTACAGAATTAACAACAAATACATCCGTATCTGGATTATCACAATCAGATACTCTTAACTTCTGTTCTACTTCACCAAGTAGTGTTCCAACCTTGATTGCTTCACCAACTGAAGGGGAAGCTGGATCACGATCAACAAAGATATAATCATTAGTTGTTAGTCCACCACCAAATTCTGCAAGATCTACAGTATCTTCTGGTCCACTATCATCAAGTGCAGTTTCAGTCCATGTAGAATCAAACTGTACGTTAACCTTATAGATTGGAGTAAGATCTTGGTGATCTATAATAATTCCAGTAAATGTACCAAATGGTTGACGCTTAACCTTAAGATAATAAGGTGCAGTAATTACACTTGTTAATTCAATAATCTGAACAATTTCAGGGTGTCTAGTAACACCAACTATTCCACTATCAATAATGATATAATCATTCTCTGCAAAATATCCATTTGGATCAGCATCTCTGATTGGTAGATAGTATTCATCACCAGTTAGAGCTGGTAAATTTGGAGTTACGTTAGTTCTAGCATTCTGATACTCAGTACCACCCCAAGGGTCAGAACCTTCAGCGTTAACCTCATTGTAATTAGCATCAGTATTAGGAAGAGCAAGTACATTTAATATGTCAACATTCTTATTAAACTGAGAGTTTCCAAGAATACCATCAGCATGAGCAGATATTGAAGAACCAAGTGTTCCTCTACCACCAGTAAATGTAAAGGATTCTAATCCACCACATAAATGCACATCAGCATTAAACTTAGCAGATGCAACAACTTCAAGTTGGTTATTGATCTTAGTTCTACCACCTTGACCAGCAATATTAATATCAGATGCATTAAGAGCAAAGTTAATAGCAGAAGGACCACCAGAGTTAGAGAAGAACTCAACAGTACCAGCAGGGCTTGCAAGGTTTACACTATCAGTAATACCTCTACCAAATCCTAACCATTGATCACCATCAACCTTAAGAGTCTTAGTTGATACCTGTGTATAAGATGAAGACTCGTTACTTGCAGAAGCACCACCAATCGTAATCTTAGAAACATCAGTACCTGAACCATCTGGTGTAGCTCCAATAGTAATTTCACTTGATGTGCTTAGATTACCTATCTTGATATCTTGCTCTGCTGTTGCAGCATTACCAATCTCAATGTTCTGAGCATAACCAGCCATCAACAATCCTTTAGTACCACCTGTTGTAACACTCTGTGTTCCAACAAAAGTATTATTCATTAAGAAGTTGAATGTCCCCGTTGTGATACCCGTTGTTACATTGACAGTACCATTAAGATCTGCATCAGGCCAAGAACCAATTAGAACATCCTGTTCTAATGCAACATTATCAGTGAATCTACCAGTACCAACAACAGTTAATGTTGAATCAAGTACTTCATTGGTAATATCAATTGTAGCTGGAGTAGTAACTGAAGGTCCAAGTGTATTAATACCAACCTTACCATTACCACTGGTAGCAACTCTAAGTGTTGCAGTAGCATCAGCATCAGAACTATCACCACCAACCATAAATGCATGGTCTTGATCTACCTTAGTTCTATTACCAAACTGTGCTTCATCAAGGAAATTAGTAATAGTCCTACCACTAATCCATGCAGTACCAACAACATCTAAGTTTGATTTAGGAGCTGTATCTAAATCATTCCATGCATTTAGATAAGCAGAATGATTAGCCCTAGCGACTGTGTTAATACCAACCTTATAATCACCAATATTCTGTACGTGTGTTCTAATAGACTCAGCACCAAGAACACCAAACTCCTTCCAAGTAGAATTAGAGAATTCAAGTTTAATATTAGGATTGGTTGTAACCTCATCAGACCATAGTCTTGGGTTATCATTACCAATACTTGATCTATTAACAAGTATGTTAAACTTACATGTAGTAGCTGATCCACTGAATCCATTAGGATCAACCAACCATGTACCATTGAATGCATTGTCACTATAACCAGTGATCTTAATCTGAGATCCACTTGTTACACCAACCTGTTGGTTAGATAGATTGCTACCCCATGTGATAGTAATTTCTTTACTACCATTCATAGTAAAGTGCTGTATACTATTGTTAGGAACAGTTGCAAAGTAGTTTGCAAATATCCAACCAAGAGAACCACTCTGTCCTACATCATTACCCTTAAGTAACATGTCTCCAGATAGAGGAGCTCCAGCATTACCATACTGAACCTGTTGAGATGAATCAATTGCAGTACCAAGTCCAGTGTTATAAAGAGGACTTTGATTTGGTGCAATATTAGATCCAAGGTTACTAACAACATGGTTCTGTATCTTATATCCTTGAGCAGCACCAGATGAACCACGTGGGTTAAACTGGAATACAGATGCAGCTACTCTGTTTCTACCAAGTACAACATCACCAAATGTATCTGTATTAAGAGTCTGAGATCCTCTATCAAGTGTCTGATCATCTTTATCAGATGCATCGCTACTTACATAGGATCCAATTTGCAGAGAATTTTTTCTAACTCTACCAAGAACATTTATCCTTACAGGTGAGTTAAAGAAGCTATCTTTATCCTGTGCATCACCACCATTAACAGTAATGTTTTGGTTGAATGTTACAGGAGTATCAAAGGTAGTAACTAGATCTCCAATATCCTCTTCATCATCAGCAGAATCAACTAATGCTGCTCTCTCTAGGAATTCTTCCTCACCAGTAATAGCATTGATCTTACGGTTACCAATGTATAGGTCACCATTTGAGTTAAGACCAGTGTAGAATACTAGACCACCGTTCTGTTTCTTAGACTGAGCATAGAAATCTTGTGTGGAAGTAAGAACAACTTCCTGACGTACAGGCATACCAGTTGAGTAGTTACCTGGACCAAAACCAAGGTATTCAAACGTGTGGTTACCAGCTCTTGCGATAGATGGTCTTCGTAACTCAACATACATTCTCTTCTGAGATGTAACTGGGTATGTACCAGTAGCTTGATGTCCTGTAATTGGAATCAAACGATCTTCAGAACCAGAGGAAGCATTACCTTTCTGAGCAACTAAGATACTCTTATCATTAGTACCTGTGAAAGTAATATTTTCAAATGCTAGAGTAGCAACAAAGTCTTCAACAGCTTCCTTAGTCATGGATCCCTTGAAGTCGTTAACTCTTACAAGACCATGAACATAGTTATCAGC
>CEUA01163833.1_pt1 | contig 14680 bp, 16 predicted proteins | sample 361541 | NCBI WGS metagenome assembly CEUA01 (sample SAMEA2623079, study PRJEB7988) | marine metagenome | isolation source: saline water (ENVO:00002010), including
ACAAGTTGCCATCGCTTTGAATCCAACGAGGCCAGGTTGAAGATGGGGCTTTTGGCATACAATCTCCTGCACCTGCTCCGGAAGTTCTACATCCGTGGCGAAGGGGTCCGGCGTTCTATCGAGTGGCTGATCAGGCGTCTGATCAAAGTGGGTGCGAAGTTCTCATACCATGCCAGACGTTGGCAGGTGCAGGTCTCGTCTGCTTTTGCATTAAGGCATCATTACCTGGCAGTGATTGACTCTGGATGATGAATCCACAGCATGGGCGCGAATCTACCTTATGGATATTTTGTATGGAGCAGTGTGCCAGGATCGACTGGAAAAGGCTTGTCTGATGGATCTATTTCTCATGATGGATACCAACAGTTCAAATTCTGCCATGATGGCCTGGAATGGTCCCAATTTCAGCTTCGATTCAATAGCAAAAAGACCCTTTGGCATCAATTAAGCGAAGTAGACGCATAATTCTTTTAGCAGGCAATTCCTTGAAAATACGCTAAGTTTTCGTTCACTTTAATGAGTTGATGAATAATTCAGGAGCATTCATAAGGGGTAAATGATGTCTAATGAAAAACCGCTTACCCCATGGCTCTTTTTGCTTCCGGGACTCATCCTTTTTTCCATCTTTGTCCTCTATCCTATTGTTCGTAGTTTTTGGGTCAGTTTCTACGAGTGGGATGGCATGGCGGAACCAATATTCGTTGGGTGGGGGAACTATATCGAATTGTTTGATGATGAAGTGTTTTGGGTCTCTGTCAAAAATAACATCATTTGGCTTTTACTCTTCCTCACTTCTCCAGCGATTGGGCTGGCGATTGCTCTTTTTTTAAACCAGAAAATCAGAGGAATTCGAGCGGTCAAATCACTATTCTTTTTTCCTTTTGTCATTTCCCAGGTGGTGGTGGGTTTGATGTTTTCCTGGTTTTACGCCCCTGATGGAGGTCTTCTCAATGAATTTTTGTCTCTCTTTGGGATCGATCCTATCGCCCCTCTCTCTAACGAGGACCAAGCCACTTATGCTGTCATTGCCGCAGGGATGTGGCCCCAAATCGCCTACTGCATGATCCTTTACTTGACAGGGCTCAATGTGATCAATCCAGATTTGATTGAAGCAGCCCAAATTGATGGGGCCAAAGGATGGACGATGCTTTGGTATATTATCGTTCCTCAACTCCGCCCAGCCACCTTTATTGCGATTGTTGTGACGGTCATTGGTGCTTTACGAAGTTTTGATACAGTCGCCATTATGACGTTAGGAGGGCCCTATAACAGTTCCAGCGTCTTGGCCTTTTTTATGTACGAACAAGCGATTTTCAATTTCAGAATGGGGTATGGAGCAGCCATTGCGGTTATCTTGTTTTTGATCATGGCTGTGTATATTGCCTGTTTTCTCTCTAGAATGGTTCGTGAAGAAAGGGCTTGATTATGTTTCCTACACCCATTGAAAAAACATCCCCTCTCACACAATCGACCTATAAAATTGCAGTACCGGTGGTCTTGATCCTTTGGCTGGTTCCCATTTTTGCCGTGACTTTGACCTCGGCTCGTCATTTAGATGACATTCTAAAAGGCAATTATTGGGGATGGCCGACAGAGATCATGCTTTTGGAGAATTTCAGTGCTGTATTCACGACTAGCCCCATGTGGAGCTATCTGTGGAACACCGTATTGATCACCATTCCCACCGTCATTGGAGTCTTGATCACTTCCTCTCTCGCAGGATTCGCCTTGGCGAAATACCGATTCCGGGGAAACATTGCGATGTTCTCCATTTTTATTGGAGGCAATTTTGTTCCTTTCCAAATCTTAATGATTCCTGTGCGAGAATTGACCATTCAAACCGGGCTTTTCAATACCTTGACAGGGTTGGTGATTTTTCACATTGCCTTTCAAACAGGATTTTGTACGTTGTTTTTGAGAAATTTTATCAAAACCCTTCCTGACAGTTTGATGGAGTCGGCTCGGATTGATGGAGCCAGTGAATTTCGGATATTTTTACAAATCATCGTTCCCCTGGTTCGCCCTGCCATGGCTACTTTGGCGGTATTAGAATTCACTTTTATTTGGAATGATTATTTTTGGGCCTTAGTCTTGGTGCAAAGTGATTCAGTGCGTCCGGTCACGGCAGGGTTGAATGCCCTTCGAGGGCAATGGATCACTTCTTGGAATCTCATTTCAGCAGGCTCGATTGTCGCTGCATTGCCTCCAGTGATCATGTTCTTTCTCATGCAGAAACATTTCATTGCAGGGTTGACCTTGGGTGCTAACAAAGAATAATCCGCTTGCCTCCCATGGCTTCTCCGAAAAAAGAGACCGACTCATTAGAAACGCAATAAATAAAGAAAGGAAATCGATTATGAAACCAAATAAAAACCAATCCCTTCCTCCAGAGTTTTTGCCAGAAAACGTACAGGCCAATAGTCCTGAAAGCGGGCAGTTATTCACCCACCTCCTCAAGGCAAACGAGTTTCAAAAAAGCTTAGAAAAGCAGGGTTTGGTTTTCACTCCAAGTCCTTCAGGCGGGGAAAATGGAGTGGACTTGGATGACGACTCGCTTTACTACAACACCCAGGGAAGCGCTAAAGCGTATTGGGAAAAAAATGGCCCCCTCCCTTCTCCGACCAAGGATATCAAACAACTGCGAAATGACTTCCGCGAATTTGGCTATTGCCTGGTCGAGGATGCCTTGAGTCAAGAACAGCTGCATACAATGCGCACCCGCGTGGTGGAACAGGCCGAAGGAGAACGCCTTGCCGGGATTGCCCACTTCCTGAATGCCAGCCGGGACCAGGTATGGGATAAAGATATTACCCAGTTTGTGGATTGCCTGGTGAACAAAGGTGTCTGCTTTCGAGGTTACATTGAAAACGACCCTGAATTTATACAAGCCGGCCCTTTGATTGAACAACTGGTCCATGAGACGGTCGGAGAGGACTTTATCATCCACTCTTGTTTGTCCATCATCGCCCGCAAAGGGGGGCGGCCCCAATCTCTGCATCAAGACAAGGGTTTCAAACTCAATGAAGCGCCCCTGCTGACCACCCATTTATTGTATTTGGAAGATGTCAGCTACTTGAATGGTTCGACCCTGGTTATCCCTCGAAGCGCGAAGATCATCTATGAAAGCGGTTATCAAAAACCAGTGGGCAATCTGCCTCCGCCCATCAATTTGGAAGCCAAAGCAGGGACCCTCGTGTTGATGGATGGGTACACCCTGCATGGAACAGGGATCAACCAAACTGATCACCCACGCCACATGGTGGTCATGTCCTGTATACCACCATGGCAGCGAACCCAGGAACTTCATCCGATCAGCTTACGCCCTGAGGTCCTGGCGAATGCTTCTGAAAAGTTACTGAAACGTCTGACTTTTATGACTGAATCGATCGGAGGGATTGAAGGTCACGGGATGGAAGCTGGCCTCCTTCGTGGCATGCGGCAGGCCATTGATGAGGGCAACTATGTGCGGGTGGGAGAACTCAGCCCCCGCTCCAGCAAGGAAGAACTCACCAGAGCCTATACCTGGCGTTTCACCACGACCGGTCGCCGGGCCGCCATGAACCAGCCTGAAAGACGTTATCCCCAGGAGAAGCTTTGGGAAAGCAAAGACCCGCTTGAACAGACACCTCTTAAAAGAATCATTCACTAGCGAGAATGCAAAGAGAGGACATCGTACCGACCCTGACTGGCAGCAGGACTAGTTGGAGGTATTGTTAGTGGCTATGTTATATTAATTAAAATCCTTTTAATCAAGGGGGCCGCCTAGGCTTCATCTGAGTCCCTTTTTCAAACAGGTTCTAAAAATTAATAAGGAGTGAGTGATGTTTTTTAAAAAGCTTTGCAGCCTTTTTGTGAGGTTGACCGTGGCAGGCGTCGTGTCTGCTGCGAAACTCCGATTCGCCCCAGGACGGGTGAATCGTTCTTACCACACTAATAAGGAGATCCCATGAAAGCAGCGATACTTAAGGACGGAAAAATTGAGATTCAGGATCTGCCCGCCCCGACCCCCCCGGGGGACGAAGAGGCGCGCATCCGCATCACCGCGGCAGGCGTCTGCCATTCCGACCTGCACGGCGTGCGAGGCGACTGGGCGGGGATGCCATCTCAATGGCGGTCAGGTGTGTTGGGGCACGAGGCCATTGGCATCGTCGAAGAACTCGGGCCAGGGGCCGAGCGCTACGTCGCCGTGGGCGACCGTGTCATCCTGGGGCTCGGTGGCTTAGGCGGCTACTGGTGCGGCGCCTGCGAGTTCTGCCTGGGCGGTGAAACGCGCCACTGCCCCCAGGCAGAGGGCATCAATGGCACCTTCGTCGAGCAGAAGTGCCTGTGGGCTAAGGCGCTCGTAAAACTGCCGGACACGGTGGGCGATGAAGAAGCAGGGCTCTCCTGTGGCGGCCTCACGGCGTATGGCGCCGTCAAGAAACTCTTCAAGCACCACATCCAGCCAGGACGCCACGTGGCGATCGTGGGTGCCGCCGGGGGCCTCGGCCACTACGCCGTCCAGATCGCGACGACCTTCGGCTACAAGGTGGTGGGCATCGACATTGGCGAGGAGCGGCTGAAGTTCGTCGAGTCGCTCGGCGCCAAGCTGGCCGTCAGTGCGGACGAGGCCGTCGAAGCCGTGCAGCAGTTCGGTGGGGTGGACGCCGCGATCGTGTTCTCGGCCTCCATAGCCGGGTTCAATCTCGGCTTACAGATGCTGCGCAAAAGCGGCCTGTTCGTGGCGTGTGGCCTTCCCCCCACGAGCGAAGGCAACTTCGGACTGGACCCCTTCTTGTGGAACCAGAAAGGCGGGACCCTGACCGCCTCGGTCGTCGGCAATGTGCAGGAGATGCGCGAGCTCGTCGACATGGTGGCGGCCGAAGAGGTCAAGAGCCACATCGGCCGCAGCGGTCCGCTCTCGGATCTCAACGCCATCTTGGACGAGCTCGAAGAAGGCAAGTATTTGGGCCGCGCCGTCATCACCGACCTCGGCAGCTAGGATCTGCATGGCTTTGGAAGACCCGGGAGGCGATCCACGGGTTCCAGTATAGAAAAGATAGTATCGGGGGTTATTTGACAACTGCAATCTGGCGGATGCAGGTCGTTGTGATCTGTGTCTGCAAACTACACATTAAAAGTGCTACACACGAACAAATGAGAGAACAAATGAGTGAAGAACTACCTAAAGACGTGCTTTCGGGCGTAAAATTAATCAACTCGAATACCGTTGTGCTTGATCCTATCGAGTACTCTGATGTCAATGTACTGGAAGGATCTCCGAAATCATCAATGAAAATATTATGGAAATCTGAAGATGGATCATGTGCCACTGGTGTTTGGTCGTGTACTGAGGGAAGTTGGCTGGTCGAATGGCCATGGGATGAAATGTGTTTTCTACTTGAGGGCGAATTGGAAGTCACAGAAGTTGACAGGAACAGCGATCATTTAGGACAAACCATACGAATAAATCCGGGTGATCACTTTCATTTTGAAAAGGGGTCTAAAACGGTGTGGAATGTAATAAAACCTGTGAAAAAGATTATGTATATAAGACATAATTCCCCAATTATGGATCAGGTATGGGAAGAAAACGAAGAGTTCAAAGCTAACTATAAAAAAATAAAAAAAGTTGACGCTTGACACTGTCTCAGAAACTAAAAAAAGGATTGTGCAGTCTTTTTAGCAAGTCTTAATGATGAAAACAGGAATAAAAAAATGTCGAAATTGAACTTAGAAATTCTCGAAGGTCTTAAGGCGCTTGACACTCCAATTAGCGATAATAATAATAATGGGAGGTTTAATACCTACTGTTCATAAATTAATTAAACAACAAAGTTATGGATAATGCAAAAATAGATTTTTTAAAAGATAAAGCTACGATTTTAAGAAAGCATGTTATTGAAATGGTAGGACGACAAGGACAGGGTTATGTACAGCAAGGATTAGGAGCAAGTGATATATTCTCAGTTCTATTTTTTGATATTCTAAATTTGGATTTTGAAGATACCGAAGAAATAAAACGTGACAGATTCTTTCTATCGACTGCGCATAATTCAGCTGTTTTTCATGCATGCCTAGCAGAAAAAGGACTGATTGATAAAAACGAATTGATTAACTATTGCGTTGATGGATCAACACTAGAGATAAATGTTTCTGAAAGACTTGGAAAGTATGTAGAGGCAACTTGTGGATCACTTGGACAGGGTCTATCTGTGGCACTAGGAATGGCACTTACTGCTGTCAGAAGGGATTTTGGATCTAGATTCTATGTAATTTTAGGTGATGGTGAACTTCAAGAGGGACAGACATGGGAAGCCATAATGTCAGCATCGTTTTGGAAACTATCAAATATATGTTTAATAGTTGACTGCAATAATATGCAAGTTGAAGGAGATATAAATAAAGTTATAAGTTTGGAACCACTTAAAGATAAATTTAAGTCTTTTGGATGGAACACAATAACTTGTAATGGCAATGACGTTTTGGATCTATTGTCCTCATTCAACAAAGCAGCTGAATCTAAATTTAGGCCATCTGTAATTTTAGCAAAAACACTAGTTGGTAAAGGTGTACCGTTTTTAGAGGGCCAATTAAGTCACTTTCTTGTTTTTCCTGAAAATATTGCTAAAAAAGCTTTAAAAGTATTTAATTAATATTATGAAAAATACAAAACTACACCTTGGAGATTTTACAAATTCTTCAAAAAATGAAGTAATACCAAAATATTATGGTGAAGCACTTTGTGAGATTGCCAGTTTAGATAGCAATGTAGTAGCTTTATGTGCGGACTTAGCACCACCAACCGAAACAGATATTTTTAGAGATAAGTTTCCAGACCGTTATCATATGACAGGAATCGCCGAAGCAAATACGATCGGTCTATCATCAGGAATGGCACGAATGGGAGAAATACCCTTTGTTCACTCATTTTGTGTTTTCATTACAAGAAGAGCCTATGATCAAGTAGCAATGCAGGTTGCTTATCCAAAAACAAATGTGAAACTTATAGGTTTTCTTCCTGGTATTACTACATTGTTAGGGGTATCACATCAGGCCATTGATGACATAGCATTAATGAGAGCGCTTCCAAATATGTGTGTTATCGAACCATCTGGACCGGAACAAGTGAGTTCAGCAGTAAAAGCAATTTATGATTATAATGGCCCTGTTTATATGCGTTTGAATAGCGCTAACAGTATAGTGAATGAACTCGAGTTTAAATCTCTAACGATAGGTAATGTTGATATATTAAAGCAAGGTAAGGATATAGCTATCTTTGCAAGTGGATTAATGGTGAAAAAGTCGATTGAAGCAGCTATAAAGCTTAAAACTCAAGGTATAAGCGCTACGGTAATTAACGTCAGCACTTTGAAACCTTTGAATGATCAAACTATATTAGATATTTCAAAGGAGTGCGGTTGTGCAATTTCAGCAGAAAATCATTCTGTAATTGGTGGATTAGGAGATGCTATTAATAGCTTTTTAGTGGAAAACGATATAAATATCTTATTTAGAAAAATTGGACTCAAAGATACCTTTGCTGAAGGAGCATCTACAGAATATTTAGTAAAAAAATATAAAATTGATGTAGATGATATTTATGAAAATTCGTTAAAATTAGTAAAATTAAAAAAGAAATAACAATATTTAATATTCTTGAATCATCATAAAATTTTGTTAATGATAGTTTCCAAAAATTGCAAAAATTTTAGCAAGTACACTGATTAGATTAATTACATTGGTCATACTTTACATGGTGTATTTAAGATATGTTCTTATTGATACACCCTATTGGTCAGAGTAAGTTGCCCGATGTATGATGTTGTGGATGACCTTCATTGTTTTACCTGTTTCTTATAATTCTAATTTAGCATTGGAGAAATTATTAGGTAAGTGGTGTATACCTTCTCCCTGTGGGGCATGGCTCAGGCCACTGTGATAATTTGGACCAAGAAGTAAGGACTTGACAAATATCAAAAAATTAAAAAAAGACTATAATCTGTGCCTTAAAATAAGAAATGTTCTAAACCTGAAAGTATGTGCCTTAACATCAACTGCAGATCTTATAATAAATTAAATAAAAAAATTTGGAAAAAATAATCTCAAAATCTCTATTAAAGAAAGTTACACATGTCCAATATGAAATCTTTGAAAAAAGTACAAACTTATCTCCTTGCTGAGTGTTTCAATAAACTTTTCATAGGCGGGCAATTTGTCGACCCGATTGATGGAGGGAAGTTTCCAACTTATTACAGTGAATGAAAACTAAGCGTATTTCTCAAGGAACTTCCTGTTTAAAGAATTATGCAGCATCAAATATTAATAATATATTATAAATACTTTTTAAAAATAAATCTATGTATAAACTCAACGGGAAAGTTGCACTGGTCACCGGCTGTGGTGGTCAGCATGGCATTGGGCGAGCCATTGCTTTAAGACTGGCAAAAGAAGGGGCAGATGTAGTTGTAAATGACCTGACATCAAATCCCAAAAATTCTTCCTCCTGGGCTGGCCTTCCTGCTCTTGTAAAAGAAATCGAAGGTCTTGGACGTAAGGCCATAACCTTCGAGGCAGACATATCGAATGCAGCCCATGTGGATCAAATGGTTCAAGGTACAGTCAAGGAATTTGGACATATCGATATTTTAGTCAACAATGCTGGTTCTGCTGCTGGCCCGGACAGGGTACCCATTGTGGAATTGGATGAGGAAGTTTGGGATCAAGTTCAACGGATTAACTTAAAAGGTACATTCCTTTGTTGCAGGGCTGTTGCTAAAGAACTTATCAAAAAGGGAAATGGTGGAAAAATTATCAATATCTCCTCAATCGCAGGTACAAAAGGTATTGCAAGATTTGGCGCCTACTGTGCCTCTAAATTTGCTGTAAGAGGGCTTACTCAGGTACTCGCAAAGGAACTGGGAGAGTTTGGCATTCAGGTCAATGCAATCTGCCCGGGAATGGTCATTACCGAGAGGTATTACGGTATTGCTGAAGCATTGGCACCAGATGGGGTGGAAACTCAAGAATTTTTAGATGAAATAGAAAAACAAAGTATTGCAGACACTCCATTAGGTAGAGTCGCCACAACCGATGATGTTGCCAAAATAGCTGCCTTTCTTGCTTCTTCCGAGTCAGATTTTCACACAGGAATGTCATTTACTGTAGATGGTGGAAGAGATATGTATTGAATTAAATTAGACAAATCGAAAGATAAATAAAAAGAAATATTTTTATTAAGAAATTTAAATTAAATAGTTTGAACTATGACAAAAATGACAGGAAGCCAATTTATCAGTGAAACCTTTAAGGGCTATGGGATTGAGCATCTTTTTGTGATGCCCTATGTATTGAACCAGTTAATGCGAGATTGTGAGAAACTTGGGCTGAGGAGCATCATGTGTCACTCAGAAAAAGGTGCAGCATACATGGCAGATGCATATGCACGCATTAGACGACGTCCTTCGGTCTGTATGGCCCAGTCTGTAGGTGCAGCAAACTTGGCTGCAGGACTGCAGGACGCCTACCTCGCCTGTTCCCCTGTCATTGCACTTACAGGGCGTCTCAAACAGATCAAGCAGCAGAGAAATGCATATCAGGAAATAGATCACTCAGGCCCCTTTTCAGCTGTTACCAAGTATGATCAACTTGTCACCTCTGCAGAGGAACTCCCATTTTTTCTCAGGCAGGCATTTAGAGAGGCGACCTCTGGGACGCCAGGTCCAGCACACCTTGATCTTTACGAAATAGACGGATCATTCGTCGCAAATGATACTGCAGACCTAGAGGTGGTCATTGAGGAACCTTTCACCAAAATTCCAGCCTTTCGTCCTGAACCGGAAATTTCACATGTTCTTGAAGCATTAAGCCTTCTATCTCAGGCAAAGCGTCCCATCATTGTGGCAGGAGGAGGGATTACTTCATCTGGTGCGGAAAAAGAACTGCTGGATTTTGCTGAGAAACATTCAATCCCAGTTGCTACAGCACTGAATGCCAAAACATCTATTCCATGGGATCACCCATTGCTGGTCGGAGTTCCAGGGAACTATTCCCGTGAATGTGCCAACAAAATCGTTTGCCAGTCTGACCTTATATTTTTCATAGGCAGCCACACAGGTGGTCAGGTGACACACGACTGGAGGGTGCCTCCAATGGGTGTAGACGTTATACAAATTGATATAAACCCATCGGAACTTGGTCGTTCTTATCCTATCAAGCTCGGGATGCAGGGAGATGCAAAGGCTTCTTTGAGAAAAATGATCGAGCAATCAGAAATAATCTCTCCAAACAATGAGTGGCTTTCTTCAGTACAAAAACATGTATCTGACTGGCGAGAAGAAGTCTCTCAATATGTTGATTCTGAAGAAATTCCTATGAGGCCTGAAAGACTGTGCAGGGAGCTTTCAGACTCAATGCCCTCAGATACAGTGCTTCTTTCCGACACGGGGCATTCTGGTGTATGGACGGGGAGTATGGTTGACTTTAAGTATCCTGGCCAGTCCTTCCTCAGATGTGCAGGTTCCCTCGGCTGGGGCATCCCTGCAGCGATTGGTGCCAAATGTGCTGTTCCTGAACGTCCCGTGGTCTGTTTCACAGGAGATGGTGGAGTCTACTATCACCTGACCGAACTCGATACGGCCCTTCGATACGGAATCAACCCGGTTATTGTAGTCAACAACAACAGTTCCTTAAACCAGGAACAGGGAGGGGTTGAAGGGGTTTATGGATCAAGAAATAAAGAAACTGACGAGAAGTGGATACTGTCAGAAATTCATTTTGACAAGGTCGCAGAGTCTCTCGGATGCTTCGGGATTCAAGTCAGGAAGCCTAATGAGTTCCAGGGGGCCTTGGAGCAGGCTTTGAAATCTGGTAAACCCGCACTCATCGATGTAAAGACCCACATTGAGGGCATTGCTCCAAAGGCATGGCTGCCGTAATGATTAAAACAGGAATAAGAAAAAATTATTATGAAACTTACTAGCATTGACACGACGCTCTACCGCATCCCACTACCGGTTCCTATTCAAGCTGCCAGCACTTAGCAAGTCCAGTCGGTGATGGAAAAACTCAATAACCGTCCGAGAAAATGCCTGGGAATGAAAACACCAAATCAGGTATTCTTCAAAGATTATTCATTTGTCGCACTTCGGAGTTGAATCCACGAACTAATCAATATTATTTTTTTCTTTGCTTCTTAATGATCAAAACTGATGAAGAAACTATGAGTATTAATTTCAAGCCAAGACTGGAGGGGAAGGTCTGTATTGTCACAGGTGCAGGGATGCATGATAATTTAATTGGTACAGGAATGGCCACAGCTGTATCTCTTGCCAGAGAAGGAGCTAAAGTGCTGGTGGCAGATATCTCTGAAGAAAATGCTGAAAAGACAGCTCACAAGATCAGGGACGAAAAAATAGGTCATGCAGAGATATATTTAGGAGATGCCACTCGAACAGAAGACAGCGAAGCCATGGTTGCTGCTTCACTGAAATACTTTGGGGGCCTGGATGTACTGGTCAACAACTTAGGTTGGGGTGGTCAAAGTGCTATAGATAATCACGGAACAAGAAGCAAAGGTATTTCTGAAATCGACGAGAAGAAATGGGCGGATGCATTTAAAGTGAATCTGAATAGTGCGATGCTGGCATCCCGGCATGCGATTCCTGTTATGGCAAAGGCTGGAGGTGGTTCAATTATTAATGTCTCTTCATGTGATGGGATCTCATCAGCAGACCACTATGGAGCACCTTATTCGGTTTCAAAAGGTGCCCTTCACATGCTTACCCGTGGAACCGCAGCGTGGCATGGACGCGAGGGAATCCGTGCTAACTGTATTGCTCCCGGACATCTCCATTCTGCCTTCACAGAGCACTTGAAACCTGAACATCGTGAACGAAGAAAGCAGGTAGTCCCTCTTGGCACCGAAGGAACTCCTTGGGATGTTGCAATGGCAGCAGTCTTTTTAGCAAGTGATGAATCACGCTGGATATCTGGAGTAATCCTACCTGTAGATGGAGGTTTATTTGCAGCACAGCCCATGCTCGCCCACGATTTCATCCAAGGCGACAATCCTAAATAACATATTTCTAAAAAAATAAAATGGTTTACTCATTAAATCCTGAATCAATGTACATGATGCCCATCCATTTTGGTCCTATGTGTGGACCCAGACAGGGGCCGGATGGTCGGACATTCGAGAACAAAGACACCCCGAAACGGACAAGCATCGCCGTCAGTTTTTTGACCCATACTGCCCAACTTGAGGCCCTGCTGCCACCTGGCTTCGTCTTGGCGGGCGAGCCGGTGGTCACCATAGCCGCCACGTATATGACCGAAATAGAATGGTTGGCCGGGCGGGGCTATAACATGCTGGGCGTTTCATTCCCGGCCACCTTTAAGGGTGAGCAAGATGAGGTGACGGGCAACTTTTTGAGCGTCCTGTGGGAGAATCTGACTGACCCGATTATCACCGGACGCGAGGAGTTGGGCTTTGCCAAGATTTACTGCGAGTTGCCAGAGCCAACGGTGTTACGCGGTGAACGACACGTCATTGCCAGTTGGCTTGGTTTCAAGTTTTTAGATCTCCACGTGAGCCATTTGGTGCAGCAATCCGCTGAGGAAATTGCCAATGCGACTCAGGCTCAAAGTGGCGATGGTACCCTCCACTATAAATATATGCCTCGCACTGGCGAATGGGGCACGCCGGATGTGGCCTATGCTTGTCTGACCCCAGCCGCTACCCCCAACCAGGTCATCAAAGCGCGGTGGGTAGGCCAGGGCACGGTCCAGTTCCATCGAGCGCGTTGGGAGGATATGCCCACCCAATATAACATCGTCAACACCTTCTACGATTTAGCGATCAAGGAATATCGCGGCGCCAGCGTCACCAAGACCGTCGGGGCCAAAGACCTCAGTGATCAGCGGATATTGTATTAAACCAAAATGGAGACATCAATGTACAATGCCAAAATTGCTGAGGCGATGGGATGTTTTGGCATTGTTGTGAACAAACCCAGTGAACTTTCCAGCGCGCTGGATCAGGCCTTTGCTTCGGGAAAACCAGCGGTGGTCGATGTCAAAACGCATCTCGAAGGGATAGCCCCGCAACCCTATCTTCCGAAAGGCTAATATGAATCTCAAAGACATTCAAAAAGTCAATATGATTGGTGGGGGGATCACCGAACTTCATTCAGAATTTTTGTTTAAGAAAGGAGCATCATTTTATGGGAAAATTGGATGGTAAAGTCGCCATGATCACCGGCGCTGGCAGAGGTCACGCTGAAGCAGTAGCCCGGCTTTTTGCCAAAGAGGGAGCTGCCGTTTCCATCTGTGATATTCTTCCTGTAAACGAATTGGAGGAGCAGGTAGGAGCCAAAATTAAAGCAGAGGGGGGGAAAGGTGCTTTGCTTCCAGACCGATGTTTCCAAAGAGGAGCCGGTGCAAAAGATGGTCGAGGAAACCCTGCAACATTTTGGAACCATCGATATCCTGGCCAATGTGGTTGGTATTGCTGGACCGACCAAAGATGTCTGGGAGATGACCTTGGCCGAGTGGAAACAAACCCTCGATATCAATCTCGATTCGCTCTTTCTCTGTTGCAAGGTAGTCCTTCCTGAAATGATCCGCAAACGTTCTGGAAAAATCATCAATTTCAGCTCGGGTACAGGAAAACAACCCCTTTCTCACCGGGTGCCTTATGCGACTTCGAAGATGGGAGTGATTGGTTTCACCCGAACGCTGGCTGCCGATGTGGGACGTTACAACATCAATGTCAACGCCATCTGCCCCGGTGTGCATGAGGATAGATTGGCGGAAATGACGAAGGACAGGGCTGAATATATGAACCAACCTTTTGATGAGGAAGCCTTTCGCAAAGAGTTCACAGCGCCCAATTCAAAGCAGGTACTAGCCGGACGGTGGTGTGCCGACGAAGGGTATGCTGAAAGGGGTTCCGGTCCGGACGAATCAGCATCCCTAGCTCTTTTTCTGGCTTCAGCGGATTCTGCAAATATGACCGGACAAGATATTAACACGGACGGTGTGGTGATGTGGTAGGCAGAGATCACAGAGAATATCAACACGGTGCAAATGGCCGACGATCTTTACCAGTTCCCACACAAATAAAGGAGAAAACCATGACAGAAAACACAGGAAGGTTGGCCGGCAAAGTGGCGATTGTCACTGGCGGCAATAGCGGTATAGGGGCCAGTACTGTAGAAATGTTTGTGGCCGAAGGAGCTCGGGTAGTGATTGCCGCCCGAGGGGAGGAAGCCGGACAGGCACTGGCTCAAAAGCTCGGAGAGAATGCGATGTTTCAGCGCACCGACGTCTCTGTCGAAACGGATGTGAAGGCGCTGGTCGAAGCCACCATGGCCAAGTGGGGACGGGTGGATGTGCTGTTCAACAATGCCGGGATTGGGCAGGGGTTCGTCCCAGTGGAAGAATTCACGATGGAAGATTTCGATACTCTCTTTAAAGCCAACCTCGCCTCTTGTTTCCTCGGCCTCAAATACGCCGTACCGATCATGAAACAGCAGGGAGGGGGCAGCATCATCAATAACGGCAGCACCGCCGGAGTAATCACTATTGGTGGGGGTCCTCTGTATAGTGGAACCAAGGCCGCAGTGATCCATTTGACCAAAGTCTGGGCCACAGAATTGGCCGAGCATGGGATCCGGGTCAATTGCATCTCTCCAGGGGC
>CEUA01055922.1_pt1 | contig 14675 bp, 13 predicted proteins | sample 361541 | NCBI WGS metagenome assembly CEUA01 (sample SAMEA2623079, study PRJEB7988) | marine metagenome | isolation source: saline water (ENVO:00002010), including
ATCTTATTCTCATCGCCACTTCGTAAGGAAATCTTATATTCCTTACCAGCTTTATTACCTGGAATTTTAATAGGCCCTGACATTGGAATTGTACGATCATTCAGTGAAACAGCAATTACTGCTGCATCATACTTTGGAACAAGAGTTAATACATCATTTTCTGATTGAGGAACCCATGAATATCGGCGTATTCGATTATCAAATTCAGGGCACAAAGTAAATGGGCCTTTCTTTCCTGGAATAAGACTTACTAGTAAACTAGTGTCTCCAGGTGCCGTAATCATATCATGTGATAATTTTATATCAGGTGATACATAATTTGGAATAACTCGCTTAGACATATTTACTGTCCAAGAAATAAAAATGACCAATGATGATATTACTATGATGATAATAGTTTGAAAAATTCTGGCGCGATATTTTAACAATAATGCAAAAGTATCCGCCTGCACCTCCATCCCCTCATTACTTAATCTATATTCTTCTAATTGTTGAAAACTCCTATAACCTATGATTAAAAAAGGAACAATTAAAATAAAGGAAGCGATAAATGTGAGCCAAAGAAAAAATGAAATTGGTACGGAACCCATTAAAAAAGAATGACCCATCATACATATAAAAGAAAATAAAAAAGAAAAGATGCTATAAAATGTGATTCCATTGCGTAAGGCAGAGCGAACCGATCCTTCTTTTTTATAATACGATGCATTAAAAATAGTATAAAAACCATCTTCAATTGATAGTATCATGTATAATAAACCAAAAATTGTACCCACAGTAATAAGTATTAACATCCATTCAATTTTTCCGCTAAGACTATTGGTAAAGGGTAATGAGTTACCTAAACAAAATAATAGAAGCTGAGTAAGCCCTCCATAAATCAAACCTATCGTTGATTGAAAACCATCCTGGCTATAATTAGTACGCCAGACTGATAGCCTCCAATTTTTATTAGACCAATATTCAAATGTGTAACCAAATATCACGGGAGGTATTAGCGTGAACAAATAGAAATAAGGTGCATGGGATTGGATTACCCATTTATAAAGGCCTAGTAATATACCAGCCACTGGCAAAACCCAAGTTAGCCATAACTCTACACCATCAAGGCGATTTTGAACTCTGTTTTCACCTTTCATTGGATCAAATGTCTTGTTGCGTTATTTTCTTTATAATTGGGACGGAATTTTTTTTTGAACTTAAATTGAATAAACTATGGACACAAGAAAACAGGAAGTATTAATTCAAACTATTTTACCAATATTTTCAGGATTCTTATTTAGTTTTCTAATTTTTTTTCAGTTTACCTATACCAACCCGTTGTCCCAATTGTTCCTTGGAGATATTAAACGTAATCAATGGATAGCCCACTTTGACCAATCAATGAAGGGTCAGAATCCATGGTTGAGAAATTATGTAGCATTTACAGGATTATTAGGAAGTGTCCGTCCTGAAATTATTTATTTGGAAACGATGCATGATGATTCAAATACTCCTCTATTAGGAACTAATGATTACATATTAAAAGGAACTGCACCCGATTGTAGGTATTGGAGTTTTGTTACATATGATTTTCAAAATGGGAGAATTGAACCACATCAACAAACCATTGCAAGTTCCCATAGAACAACGCTAAATGATCTTGGTGAGTATGAAATTATTATAACGGATGATCCAAAAAAATACCCAAACAAACAAACCATTATTCATGCAGGACAGGACTTTAATATTGTAATGCGTATATATGGACCCGAACCATCTTATTATGAAACTAAAGACTTGGTACCAGTAGGTTCAATTTCACCACTAAAATAAAATGAAAAATTCGATTATAAAGTTCATTCTCGCTTTTATTGTATCTCAATCATTTTTTCTATGGGTAGGACCAAGACTTGTTATGCTCAAGTTAGATAAAGATTTAGAAGTAGCACGTATAAATTTTCGAGAAGAATGCGGTCATCGTTGGGTTGATGGTGTAATCTATTCCAATCCAATTTGCATAGGTGATGCAGCTTCATCAAGAAAACCAAATCCTGATTTCATTTATACACTGATACCATATGATTTAAGAAAAGGCGATTTATATGTTAATATGCCAGTACCTTCTGATGATAGGTATTGGTCCATTCATGCACATAATCGTAATACAGATGTATTTTATAAAATAACGAACACAGAAATTGATAATGATAGTTTCGAGTTTATTGTTTCAAAGAATAAAGCACTTAAACATAATTTGCCTATTGCGCATGCTTCTTCGAGTAAAGGTATTATTTTAGTTCGATTAACAATGAAAGATTTTAATGAATATGATGAATTAGATAAATTTAGAAGATCAACAAGGAAGGAATATTTGTAAATATTATGGATGAAAAAATTTTTATTACAGGTGCAAGTAGTGGAATTGGCAAAGCTCTTGCAATTGAGTATGCAAAGCGAGGCGCTATTCTAGGTTTATCAGCAAGAAGAACTGAAAAACTTAAAAAGGTTGCCAAACAATGTGAAGAGTTTGGTGCAAAGAAAGTATTTGTCTATGCTCTTGATGTTACAAATGAAACAGAATCAACTAATACTACAAAGCAATTTTTAACAGATGCTCACGGTATTGATATTGTTATCGCAAATGCAGGTGTTGCTTATTCAGATAAAATAAGCTCGGGTGATCCAACGCAGATTAACAAAGTAATTTCTACAAATGTAATAGGTGTAACAAATTCAATCATACCCTTTATCCCAAAAATGAAGGAAGAACAATCAGGCAAAATTGTAATTATTAGTTCTATAGCAAGTTTTAGACCAATTGCTTTTCATGCAGGATATTCTGCTTCAAAGGCAGCAGTACGAATGATTGCTGATAGCTGGCGAATGGCTTTAAAAAAATACAAGATCCAGTTAACTTCAATATGTCCAGGTTTCATCGTGAGTGAAATGACTGATGAAAATAAATTCCCAATGCCGTTCCTTCTTCAAACAGATGATGCTGCAAAAAAAATGGTCAAAGCTATTGATAAAGGTAAAAAAACATATATTTTACCATGGCAAGTTAGAATGATTATCTATTTAACTCGCTGGTTGCCAACACCTCTTTATTACAAAATATTCTTTTGATTTAATATATAATTACTTCTAATTAATAAGGAACCAAACTTCACGCAATTATGAAAGAAACACAGTTAATTAAAGATATTCATGATCAAATAATTAATTATCTTGATGATCAGAATAAAAACATTGGACTTACAAAGCCGAATGTTTCTATAGAAAACCTTAATGAAAAATTTGATATAAGTTTAGATCAATCAACCAATTTTGATGGTATTAAAGAAATTATTGAAAAATATTTAACACTAGCTGTTAAAACTGGAAGTACAAATTTCTACAATCAGCTTTTCTCAGGATTTTCAGTAACAGGATATATCGGTGAAATCATTACTGCATTAACAAACAGCTCCATGTATACTTTTGAAATGAGTCCAGTAGCAACTCTGATGGAAAAAGAATTAATAAAGAAGATGAGTAGATTGGTAGGATATGATAATGGTTTTGGTACATTTGTTACAGGCGGAAGCAATGGAAACCTATTAGGTATGCTTGCAGCAATCTATCAATATGATCCAAAGTTAAAAGAAGATGGTGTTTTTGGAAGTAAAGTTTTGACTGGTTTTGTATCTCAAGAATCGCATTATTCATTTCTTAAAGCTGCTCATCTACTAGGTATTGGAACTAAACAAATTATAACAGTACCTTGCGATCAATATGGTCACATGGATCCATTGGCCTTAGAACATTCTATTAAAGATTCTATTCAATCCGGAAAGCAACCTTTTTTTGTTGGTGGCACAGCTGGGACTACTGTACAGGGAACATTTGACCCATTTAATGAGATAGCTGATATATGTGAAAAATATAATCTCTGGTTTCACATAGATGCTTCGTGGGGAGGATCAGTTAGTATATCATCAAAACATAATCATTTGATGAAAGGTAGTGAAAGATCAGATTCGATTACATGGTGTGCACATAAAATGATGGGAATGCCATTAATGTGTACTGCAGCATTATTCAAAGATTTTTCTATTCTAAAGAAAATAAATACTGTTCAAGGAACAGATTATTTATTTCATGATTCCAATGATATTATAAATCTTGGAGAATATTCGTTGCAATGTGGTCGTAGAACAGATGTGTTAAAGCTTTGGTTAAGTTGGAAATATCTTGGTGATAAGGGGTTTGAAAAAAATATTGACCATATTTTTGATATGGCTCAATATGCTAAAGAAAAGATTGATTCATCAACATTGTTACATCTTATTAGTCCTGTAGAATCATTAAATATTTGTTTTCAAATACAACCAAAATCTCTAGGAAGTTCAGAATGGAATCAATTTAATATTAATGTAAGAGAGAAATTATTATCTAAGGGAAAGGTAATGGTTAACTATGCGAAAATTGATAGTACCATATGTATAAGACTTATAACATCAAATTTTAAACTTAAACAAAAGGATTTAGATTTCTTTTTCGTTGAATTAGAAAAAACAGCAAATGATTTACTAGTAAAATTAGATTAATTATTTTTTTATGTTTCGTCAAAAAATAAAAATTGAAAATAACTCTGTTGTATTTCTTTTTATTAACGGCCCTCATCATACACACCATTTAATACTACCTGCATTAAACTTCGCTCAAAATTATACCCAATATCAAACCGTACTTATATCTGGGAGTGATAATAATACAGAAATAATTAAAAAAACTTTGTTCAAGTTGGGAAATCCAAAATGCAAAATAATTAACCTACCAAAACCCTTAAGATATTATATAAAGAATTATAAAAATAAAATTGTACCTCCCCCACTTTCACAATGGAAATCTATAGATAAATCTATTTATAATTCTAAGGCAATAATTTCAACATCGCACCAAACACCTGAATTTTTAACAAATAATAGAAATGATGATCTAAAATTATTTTATTTATACCATGGAATTGGAACAAGATCATACGGTTTTGAAAATTCTTTAAATGAATATGATTTTATTTTTATTCCTGGAAAATATCACTACAAGCGTTTGCAGATGGAAGCAAAAATAAATAAAAATAAACTAAGTATTGTTGGACATCCAAAATTTGAATGGCAAGATATGATGAATGATAATATTAAATCTTTTTTTAAAAATAATAATCCAACTTTTTACTATAATCCTCATTGGGATTTGAGTTTGTCTTCATATGAAAAATGGGGCAAAAAAATTATCCAGTACTTCTTAAATAATAAACGATACAATTTAATATTTGCTCCACATCCATTAATTAAAAACTATAGTTCTAGAAATAAAATTAATGTTAATGTTGAAATAGCTAAATCAAATAATATAATTATTGATTTTTATAGTGATAATTCCATTGATGGATCCTATTTAAATGCTGCAGATGTGTATATTGGTGATGTTAGTAGTATGGTAACTGATTTCATTTTTAAAGAGAATAAATCATGTATCTTTATTAATTCATATGATATTGATTGGCGTAATGATAAAAGCTTCAATTTTTGGAATTGTGGTAAAGTGATTGATGAGTTTGAAGAGCTTGATTCCGCGATTACTTCTTCGTTAAATCAGAATAAATATATTAATAACCAACAAGTATATATTAGGAAAATGATACATAATGCATCGTCTTCTTCAAAACTTATTGCTGACAACATTTATAAAAATATCAAGATATAGGTACGTATTATAAAACGAACAAAAATTTATTTTATAGGTCAAAAACAAGGGGTTGGTATCCATCGAATCAGATTAGGTAATTTAGAAAATAGAAGACCCTTTGAAAGCAATGGTTTACTAGATGCAAATAAATCCATATACCAAGTTCGTTCAATAAATAATGCAGATGTAATTTGGGTTCGTGTTAGACCAGAGTTCACTACTGATAATGAACGAAATAAAATAGAGAAAAGAATACGTCGGTTTAGAGGACATACTCATATAATAAATGATATTGCTATATTTGATAATTATGATTGTAAAGATAGAACATTCTCGATTTGGAAAGAGCAAAATGTAAATTGTCCTAATTTTATTTCATTTACATTAAATGATATAACAAAAAACTTTAATAAATGTGTAAATGATACTCAATTATTTCTACAGAACCATACAAAAGTAATCTTACGAACAAATAATGAAACTGGTGGAAACGGTATGTACATACTAGAATCCAATAGTAGTAAAAAAGAAATTGTGGATATTCTTACCTTACTAAAAGTTCGATGTTCAAAATTTATGTCGAAAAGAAATTCAACTAGGGTCATGGTTGTTCAGTTTGTTTCTACAAAAGGTCCAGATGGAATAATAGATTTATATAGAGCTCATATCGCTTTTGGAAAAATTATTAGTTATTATGCTGTAACCAGCAAATTAGACGTCTTTCATAGTATTGATATGAATTTCGAAGATCGAAATAGATTTATTTCTATGAATGAATTCTTATGTAATAAAATTTTAACGATAGAAGAACAAATACTTCTTAGCGCAAAAGTATTGGGTTGCAATATTGGTGCAGTTGAATTTTTTTTAACAAATGATGAACCAATATTTCTTGAGTTTAACCCAATGTGGGGAGGTAATGCTAGTAAGGTAGGTTTTGGACCTAAAGAGTTACGAAACTATCTAGATAAAAACAGATCAACTTTAGAAAAAAAAATACCAAATATTTATCAATTCACTGACTACCAGCTATATTACAAATCACTCTATGAAGGGATCCATGAGTATTGTCAAAATTCTTCCTAAACTTAAATATTAATATATTATTCGATTAAAAAATTATTTTCCTACAATCATAAACTCGATTTTCATTTCATCTTTAATTTTTTGAAACAGTAACGCAGGACGTTCAATTTCAAAATCAGATAGTAATATATAAAATGATCCCGTCGCCTTAAATCCATCTGATAATGATAATTTTGCTTTAGTTTCAATTTCTTTTGTGATTCCATGAAGTGTCAACTCTCCATTAACGTATGCATAATCACCTTTAATAGATATATCCTTAGAAACAAAGACTACTTCTGGATAATTAAAAGCTTCAAGATAAGTTAACATGTTTGAATCACGATTAGAATTTCCACTATCAAAAGTGGATAGGTTTACCCTTAAAGAACAATTATTTACTGAATTACTAGTAAAGTCATAATGTATTTTTCCCCTGATTTTATTTGAAGCTCCCTCCCAATTTTTGGTATAATGATATCCATAATATGTAATCTTACTATTATTTTTTATATCATATGTTTGACCAATGATGATGAATGGGATGATAAAAAAGAAAATACTTTTATTTATCATGTTAGAATGGCAAAAATGTAACTATCGCTGAAAGAGTCATTGAGCAAATTGTCATTATTGCTGTATTACGATGAAGGGTAAGGGCATCATCGTATGCTACATTATATTTACCTGGATTAGATACCCTTTTACCTAAATAAGGTAATGCAATCATACCGCTAAAATGAATAACTGATAACCAACGGTGAATCCTTATTGAATCAACTTTTTTATTATATCGAATTGCTGGTGGTGCAGAATAACTTAACATTGCTGATGCGAAGTAAGATCCAATCGCAATCTTACCAAGTAAAGCATGATTATCGCTTATTTTAGAATAGTTTGAACCTGCATCCTCAAGCTTAGATCCTAAATAACCTTGAGCGAATAATAATCCCAAAGTACCTAGAGCTAATTTCTGGTGTAACTGCAACATTTTTTTTCTAAGAATTAATTCTCTAGGTCGATCTACTTCAAATAATTTTGTTTTACGTAATAAACCATTTTGAGACCATAATATTTTCGTCTGCAAAGGCATTTTATCTGGTAATGCGTATAAAGAAGTTTCTTTATTTATTACTGCAGTATCATTCTGGCTGTATAACATAGTTATCTGTACTATCATGATAAAAAATAAAACTGTTTTATTATCCATTCTCACAGCAACTCATATTAAATTGGATTCAACAATAATAAAAACATTTAAGGAACATAATGAGTAAAAAATTAATGTTATATGGCGCCAATGGATATACGTCTAGGTTAATTATTAAGGAATTAGTTGGACAAAATATTAAACCTATTTTAGCAGGCAGAAATAAAGAAAAGATAACTAATTTGGCAGAAAAACATGGTTTCAATTCTTCAATATTTTCATTAGAAAAATCAGATGTTATTGATGAAGAATTAAAAAAGATAGATGTTTTAATAAATGCAGCTGGGCCTTATTCACTTACAGCAAGACCGCTGATTGATAGCTGTATACGAACCAAAACTCATTATATTGATATAACTGGAGAGATAGATATTTTTGTTTATGCCAAGAGTAAACACAAAGAAGCAAAGGACGCCGGAATAATAATTTGCCCTGGTGTAGGATTTGATGTGATTCCTACAGACTGCTTATCTAATTTATTAAAAGATAAGCTTCCCGATGCAAATCAATTAAATATTTGTTTTTTTAGTGAAAATGGAAAACCAAGTATTGGAACTGCTAAAACTTCTATAGAAGGATTAAGTAATGGCGGAAGAATTAGAAAAGATGGAATAATTGAACAAGTTCCACTTGCTCATTCTGTAAAAGAGATTGATTATGGACAGGGTTCAAAAATGGCAATGAGTATACCTTGGGGAGATGTTGCAACTGCTTATTACACTACAGGAATACAAAATATAATAGTATATATACCACGATCAAAAGCAGGTATAAATAAAATTAGAAAACAACGTAAATGGTTATTTATTCTAAAATCCAAATTCGTACAAAATTATTTAAAAAATAAAATGGAGAAAAAAATTATTAATGGTGGCGATACCGATGAACAAAGATCAAAATCTAAAATGTGGGTGTGGGCTGAAGTAAAAAATAAAGTTGGAAAAATAGAATCAGGATATTTTCAAGTAGCGAATGGATATGATGTGACTGGGTATGGCGCGATGTTTTTTGCAAAGAATCTAATGGAAAAGAAATTTGATGGGGGTTATTATACGCCATCATTGCTCCTTGGACCAAATATTGTAGAATCACTACCAGGGTTTTCCGGTATAAAATTTTCAAATTCGTAGGATCATAATTATGAAAACTGGCAAATATATTTTAGTCTTTTTTCTCATATTATTTCTTTATCTAATTGCTTGGCCAGTACCAATAGATCCTGTTGCATGGACACCGCTCTCTGCCCCAAACCTTGAAGGAAAATATGCAGTTAATGATTATTTAGCTTCATCAGATATAATCCATACAAATGGTTCTATTGGCCCAGAAGATGTTGATGTTGATGAGAAAGGTATATTGTATGGTGGATTTTTAGATGGAAAAATTATACGATTTGACTCAAATGGTAATAGTTTAGGGGTTTTTGCTGACACAAAAGGTAGACCATTAGGTTTAGACTTTGATAATTCAGGTAACTTAATCATTGCTGATGCCTTGAAAGGACTTTTGTCCGTAGATCAAAGTGGTAATCTCTCAACGTTAGCAACTCAAATAGATGGTATTCCTTTAAGCTTTACAGATGATGTGGATGTAGGCCCAGATGATATGATATATTTCACTGATGCTTCTGAGAAGTTTAATGTTCATAATTATAGGGGTGATCTATGGGAACATCAACCACATGGTAAATTAATCAGATATAATCCTTCCACAGAAAAATTAACTTTACTATTAGATAACTTATACTTTGCTAATGGTGTTGCAGTTAGCGATAATGGTGAATTTCTTTTATTTAATGAAACATATGATTATTCTATTAGTAAGTATTGGCTTCTAGGGCCAAAATCTGGTACTAGAGAAAAGATATTTACCAATACACCAGGATTCCCAGATGGTATTTCAAGCGGTTCAAATGGAGTATTTTGGGTTGCAATGTTTACTCCTAGAAATGCGGCAGCGGATGCTCTTGCTCCAAAACCCTTTTTACGTAAAATTGTGTATAGACTTCCTCTTTTTGTTCAACCCGCTCCGGTAAGATATGGATTTGTACTTGGTATTGATTCCAATGGAAAAGTGATATATAATCTACAAGACCCTTCTCCTAATTCTTTTTCACCTATTACAAGTGTTGAAGAAAATAATGGAGTACTATATTTTGGAAGCTTGAATTATCCAGGAATAGCTAGCATTAAGCGTCCGCAATAAGATCCACTCCATGTCTCGATACTAAATCAATCATATCACCAAATATAGCAAACCTTTCATCTTTCGTTTGACCTCTAAGAAAACGGATATAAATCTGAGCAGCAATACCGATAAGTCTGTATAATCCTAATACATGATAAAAACGTATATTCGATACATCATAACCACTAATAGCTGCATATTGATCTACTAATTTTTCTCTCGAATAAAAACGGTCATCTAAGGGCATCGTGGATGCTTGCTGAAAAAAGACTGGATCAGTAGGAATACACCAATAACTTAGTAATGATCCAACATCACAAAGAGGATCACCTAGAGTACACATATCCCAATCAAAAATTGCTATGATTTTTTCTGGATCATTATTATCAAACATTACATTATCTAGCTTATAATCATTATGGACAATACTAAATTGATTATTATTTGGAATATGTTTAATAAGCCAGGTATATATTTTTTCTACAGAGTCAAGATCTTCATGCTTTGCATTATCCCATCTTTTTTTCCATCCATTTACTTGACGTTCAACAAACCCACTTGGCTTTCCTAAATCATTTAAGCCGATTTCACAATAATCTACCATATGAAACTCTGCTAATGTTTTTATTAATTTTTCACTTATCAATGCAGGACCATTGTTTTGTTGATAAAATATTTTTGGTAATTTTTTTCGTATAACTGTTCCAATTTTTCTTTCCATTATAAAGAAAGGTGAACCAATTATTTCTTGATCCTCACATAGATGTAATGCCTGAGGTGCATAGGGAAATTTTTTGTATAATACAGAAAGAACCTTGTACTCTCTAGACATATCATGTGCGGTTGGAGCCAATGGGCCTAATGGAGGTCTACGCAATACATATTGATATGATCCATAATCAAGAAGATATGTTAAATTGGCTTTACCGCCTCCAAATTGCCTTACTAAAAGATCATTTGAAGCACCATCCAGTTTTCCAATTAAATATTCTCTTAGATTGTTTTCATCAAAAGTCTCATCAGGTCTAACAGGAATTGTATCAGAATTAGCCAATATATTTTTTGAGTATTGTTCTAGCTATTAAGTTTTTATGCACCTCATCAGCTCCATCATATATCCTTGCGCCTCGCTCATGTCGATACCAGTATGCAAGGGGTGTATAATCTGTTATTCCTAATGCTCCATGCGCTTGAATTGCTCGATCAAGGATCTTCATTAATACATCAGCAACACGAAGTTTAATCATAGAAATTTCTTTCCTTGCTCCTTTAGTTTGTAATTCTTGAACTTTTTTTGCACAATCCATCACCATTAATCTAGCACCATAAATTTCTGTTGCAGATTCAGCTATCCAATTTTGAACAGTTTGTTTTTCAGATAAAAATTGATTTGGATTAAGCTCTCTACTAGAAACTCTTTTACACATTAAATCCAATGCTCGTTCACAAATTCCAATCCATCGCATACAATGATGAATTCTTCCTGGTCCTAATCTTTCTTGGGCTAACATAAAACCTTGTCCAATATCTCCAATCATATACGTTGCAGGAATACGACAATCAGTAAATTTAGTTTCAGCATGACTATTATAATCTTCTCCCTCATCACCCATTACTGGTATATTTCTCACAAGTTCAAATCCTGGATTATCTGTTGGGACTACAAACATACTTGCTCTTGAATATTTATTTTCCGCATTTGGGTCTGTAACAGCCATAACAACGCATATACTTGCACCATCTGCTGAACTTGTAAACCATTTATTTCCATTGATCACATAATCATTACCATCTTTAATAGCAACCGTATCCATCCATATTGGGTTTGAACCAGGGTTTTGAGGTTCCGTCATACCAAAACAACTGCGTATTTCTCCTAGGATCAATGGAGAAAGAAATTTATTTCTTAACTCCTCACTCGCATGATCTTTTAATAATTCTATATTACCAATATCTGGAGCCTGAGAATTAAAGCAATAATGTCCTAATAATGATTTTCCTAATATTTCACTTACACTGGCAAACTCTAATAATGAAAGTCCCAAACCGCCATATTCCGTAGATAAATAAGGAGTCCACAGTCCAAGTTTTTTTACTTTCTGTCTACATTTATTTAATTTTGGTAACACACTTAAGAATCCATGTAGCAAAAAGTCATTTTCGAGAGGAATAATATCCTGTTCAACAACTTCATTAATTTTATCTAGATAATTTTTCATACCAATCTCAATATTTTAATTTTGTTAATAATACTTTGCCATCAAATCTAATCGTGCAATTATGAGAAAAATAGATTTATTTGATTGCAGATTCTTTTTTTTGAGTAAAAATACTAACGATAAATAAGACAAAAGAAGAAACTAAAATAGCTGGTAATACTTCATCTAAAGAACGATAATGTTCTCCTAGTAACCATTCCCATAATATTGGAAAATCCTTCCACAAAAATGTTATTATAATTCCTGATAAAATTGAGCTCACTGCACCTTCTTTTGTAGATTTCTTCCAAAATAATGCTGCTAGCAACGTTGGTGTAATTGATACACCATATATTGTATAAGCGTATAATGCTCGCTCGAAAAAACCAGCTGATTTAGAAAAACCAATCGAAACTACGTACGCTATAATTCCAAGAATAAGAACTAAAATTCGACTTAAACGAACAATCTTCTTTTCAGATACATTCCTATTGATATATGTTAAATAAATATCTTTTATAAGTGTATTTGCAGGAATTAATAAGAAAGAGTCTGCAGTTGAAATAATAATACCCACTATAGTTGCTAACATCATTGCTCCTAAAAAAGCTGGTAATAAATCGTAAGCCGCATAAATCAATATATATTTACCCACTTCATCATCTACTATTAGACTTGATGCAACCCATGATGAAGCAATAATCAATAATTCAATAATTAATACTACAAATATCAATATAATTGTTGCTTTAGTTGCACTTTGATGATTTTTACTTGCAGAAAATCTTTGATACATATTTGCATCACCGAGCACTAATAAAAATGGTGGTAAACAAAAATTGATAATATCAAAAGTAGAAAAGACACTAAAGAACTGCATATTGCTAGATTTATCTAATGCTTCAAACGCTATTTGCATACCATTTAAACCTCCAGCCTTTATCCATAGGATTGGGAATGCAATAATTAGACTAACTGTCATTAAGATTCCATTAGCAGCATCAGTAAAGGCAACGCTTAGTAATCCAGCTAACATGGTGTACGAGATAATAAATATAGCTGCAATAATTGTAGCAGTTTCAATAGTAAAGAGTGGTGATTGTATTTGATTAGAAAAAACAGTGTATATTACTGCACCCCCTGCATTGTATTGATAACTAACAATCACCATATACGCAGAAACCAATGCAAATACAGATAAGTTTCTGGCAATTGAACCGTATCGATCACCTATAATTTCAGGAACAGTAAATTTATTAACATTCCGTACTTTTCCAGCAATCCTCGTTAGTAGAGCGATACCCAGTATACTACCTAAGGGTAACATTAAAGCGGCCATTCCAATTTCGTATGTTTTACCCGCATTCCCTAAAATAGAACCTGTACCAATCCATGTAGCAAGCATTGTACCAACTAGAATCCAAGGGGTTAAAGATCTACCTGCAAGTGCAAAATCTGATTGAGACTTAATTTTACGTGATTTAACTACACCTATACCAATTAATACAATGAGATATAATGAGATAATGGTTAAATAGATCAATTAATTCCTATCTTTACTATTATGGATTTTAATATTATAAAGTCTGTTACATTTTGAAATTACATGGGAGATTACCAAATTCCAAGATGGCTATATATCAGTACCAACAAATAGTGATATCATTTTTACTTATATTCTGCATCAATTGTACTACTAAATCACAAACAGAAAGTAAATTTGAAAAATATAAAGATGCAAAAATGAACCACCTTGCAAATGAACTCAGCCCATATCTATTACAACATGCAAATAATCCTGTGGATTGGTTTCCATGGGGTGAAGAAGCATTTAATAAAGCAAAAGAATTAGACCGTCCAATTTTTCTATCGATAGGTTACTCTACATGCCACTGGTGTCACGTCATGGAACATGAGTCTTTTGAAGACGACAGTGTAGCAAAATTATTAAACGATAATTTTGTATCTATTAAAGTTGATCGTGAAGAATTACCTGAAATTGATCATTTATATATGTCCGTCTGTCAGGCTATGACAGGTAGTGGCGGTTGGCCACTAAATATTGTAATGACTCCACAAAAAGAACCCTTTTTTGCAGGTACATATTTTCCTAAAGATCGTAGAGGTGGTAGATCTGGAATGCTTCAAATACTACCTATGATATCAGAAGCTTGGGCCACCAAACGTGACGATATTATGATTTCTGTAAATCAAGTAAAAAATTATCTTGATAAAGTCAATTCTAAACCTGCAGGTGACAATTTAACAGAAGAATTAGTCACTTCCGCTTATGATCAATTCCG
>CEUA01016133.1_pt1 | contig 14658 bp, 15 predicted proteins | sample 361541 | NCBI WGS metagenome assembly CEUA01 (sample SAMEA2623079, study PRJEB7988) | marine metagenome | isolation source: saline water (ENVO:00002010), including
TCTTAATAAAAACATTACCCTTGCAAATCGGCCAAAATAATTCTAACACAATAAGATACTTTCTTGTAAAGTATTCTTTTGAATTTGTTGTTATTATTTTTGGTATTTTGATTTCACTTCTCTTAGAGCAAAATCGTCAAAATAAGATTGAGATTGAACGAAAAAATAATACAATCAGTCAATTAGTGAATGTAATTGATGAAGACATTAATCAAATTAATGGCTTCATTTATTTGCAAAATTATTCGCTCAATAGCTGCAATCTTATTTTAGATAACTTAAACAATAAGAAAACAATGAGCGAAGATAGTATAGTGTTTCATCTTTCCTCTATTGGTAGAGCCCTCAGATCATTTTTTCCTCAGCAAGGTATTTTTGACCAATTAGTTAGCTCTGACTTAATTAAAATGATTCAATCTGAAGAATTGAAAACAAAACTATTCAAACTCTACAATGAAGATCTACGTCGACATGATGTACATACAAAAGAATATGATGATTTCTTTTTAGATTATAATTATAGGCTTTCAGAAAATTATTTTTTACAAGATTCGTGGACTACAAAGCCAGATTCTAATGATCCCATTTATATTGAAAGTTTCAAGTTTAACTCAGATTACTATAAAGGTAGAAAGACATTTGCAGATATGATTGAATCTAAATCAAATATTGAATCCTATATTAAAGAATTGAATTACCTGAAAGGTATCTTTCAAAATTTGAAAACCTTATGCTTAAGCGAGATTAGTGAAGTTTAATTTCCAGTTTAGCATTTATTGTTTCTGTTCAATACTGCTTTGTGCTTTTTCCGCATTTTATTTAAGCTCATTTTACTCATCTCATTTGAAAGAAAGTGAAAATTATTTTTTCCTGCTTTACAGTTTTGCGTTATTCACGCTTAGCGTGATAGCGCTTTGGTTAGCATTTAAAAAAATCAACTAAGAGTATTATTATGCCAGAGCTTCCTGAAGTACAGTCGGTAGTGAATTATTTCAAACCATTACTAGCTAAGGAGCAAATTAATAAAATCACCAGCCCAAATAATTATGTAAAAGTGTTTGACACTCATTCAATAGATATGCTGAATAAGGCTGTCAAAGGGAAATCTATTAATGATATTTTCAGAAGAGGAAAATATATTATCATAGATTTAAGCAGTGGATATCTATGTATTCATTTAAGAATGACGGGTCAACTTCAAATGAATATTAACCCTACTGATAATCAAAGACATTGCAGTTTTGCAATTCATTTTAAAAGTGGCAAGATAGTATATTTTAAAGATTATAGAAAATTTGGAAGAGTGTACTATTATAAAGATTTGGACATACTTAATCATAAACTTGGAGTTGAACCTCTATCAGCTGAATTCAATTATGATTATTTGTTAACGTGTATCAAGCGTTCAAGGGGGATGATAAAACCTTTTTTATTAAATCAGAAATACATTGCAGGATTAGGAAATATATATATTGATGAATCATTATGGTTATCGAAGATTCATCCTAAAAAAAAATCCTCAAGTATTAGTAAATCTAAAATTCAAATGTTGAGTGAGGTCATTCCTAAAATTCTAATACAAGCTATCGAATTTAATGGGACCACAATAATCAACTTTTCATATGGAAACCAAGTCGCTGGTGATTTTAAGCAATTCCTAAATGTATTTGGAAAACAAGGGGAGCCGTGCCCTAGATGCAAAACACAATTAAAAAAAATATTTGTATCGCAGCGAGGTACGCATTACTGTCCCAGTTGCCAGAGAGCTTAGTTGATAATAAAACAGGCTCTATTTGATAGACCCCTTATTTTATTCATATATTGTATTCCTAATTTCTACCAAACGGAGAGATATATGATTTTACCTAAACCTATTACTTTGCTTATTTCAGTAGTTACTTTTTTTCAATTTTTTGGATGTACTCAAGATAGCACATACAATGAAAAAGCTTCAAGTAAGGTCGAGTATTTACAGTCAGATGCTCATAAGAAAAATGATGCTCCTTACTCTCAAGCTGTTCGCGTAGACAACATGCTATATCTTTCAGGCGTAATTGGTAGAAAACCAGGTGAGTCTGATTTAGTACCAGGCGGAATAAAAGCAGAAACTCGACAAGCAATGGAAAATGTAAAAACTTTACTTGAAAACTACGGGTCTTCTTTGGATGATGTGGTGAAATGTATGTGCATGCTAGGAGATATTTCAGACTATGCAGATATGAATAAAGAGTATAAAAAGTTTTTTCCTGAAAATCGACCAGCAAGATCTACATTTGGGGTTGACCTCCCGCTTGGAGCAAAGATTGAAATTGAATGCACGGCAAGGTTAGGCTAGATTGGAAATTGAATATGAAAAATAGTATTTCTAGAAAAAGTTTTTTAAAACATAGCGCGAAGTTATTTGGCGGAGTTTTGATAGCTCCATATGCGAGCTTGCCAGCATTCAGCATAAATAGTGATCGCGAGCTGATTCGTATGATGTTCAATGAAAATCCTTACGGACCCTCAATAATTGCACAGCGCGCAATGAAAAAGGCTTTTTCTGAATCAAATTTATATACGATGCGTAAAGCAAAAGTTGAATTCATTAATCTTATTGCTAGCTTAAATGAAATTAATACCGATCAAGTATCAATAGGGTTTGGTTCCAGAGAGATTTTAAACAAAGCAGCCTTAATGAATGGCCTTGATAACGGGGAGATGATTTCCCCTCAGCTAACATTTGAAGCAATTAATGAATATGCAAAAAACGCAATGAATACAAAAGTCGTACGAGCAAAAATGGATAATGATATGCATATTGATCTTAATAGAATGGCTAGTAGTATTAATAAAAATACTAAAATGATTTATGTATGCAATCCTAATAATCCTACTGGACTAGCCTTAGATAGCAATGAGCTTGAATCGTTCTGCTTGGACGTATCAAAAAAGATTTTGGTGTTTGTGGATGAAGCATATCATGAATACGCAGTAGGAAGCGGATATAAATCGATGACACATTTAGTGAATTCCAACAATAAGATCATTATCTCTAGAACGGCATCAAAAGTACATGGGTTGGCTGGCTTGAGAGTTGGCTATGCTATTTCAAGCCCGAAGATAACCAAGCGACTTAACTCTTATTTAAATGGCTCTTTGAATGTCGTTGGCTTGAGAGCAGCAATTGCTTCCTATGGCGACAAAATTTTTCAATCATTTAGTATTAAGAAAAATAATAAAGCTAGAAAAATTGTTACCGATCATTTAGATAAAAAAGGCCTCAAGTATTTAAAGTCCCATACTAACTTTATTTTTCTAAAAACAGGAATGGATATAAAAAAGTTTCAACCCGCTATGGAAAAACATGGAGTAATAGTTGGAAGGCCTTTTCCACCCTATAATAATTGGTGTAGGTTGAGTATGGCCAAACCAGAAGAAATGAGATTTTTTAATCAAGGATTAGATAAGGTATTAAATATATGAGAATAATTTTATTATCATTGATCATAGTAATGTTATTGCCATCTATGGCAGCGCAGGAAAATAATAATTATGAACAGTTACATGAATTTTTCTTTACCTGGAGAGATTTTGAAAGTCCTCCATTAAAAGATGGCGCTCCAGATTATACGAAAGCCCAGTTCAATAAACGCCTTCGTAAATTTAAAGCTTTAGAGCAGAAATTGGCTAAAATTGATACATCAGGCTGGGTAAACTCTGCCCAAGTAGATTATCGGTTAATCCGAGCAGAAATGAATGGTTATCAATTCAATCAAAGAGTTTTAAAATCATGGGAAAGAGATCCAGCTTTCTATCAAACCGTATGGATGTACCAAAGCGACGTACCCGCGCATGAAGGGCCAACCAATCATGCCCTTTTAGAGTATTGGCAATATTCTTTTCCACTTAAAGGAAGAGAGAAAGATGATTTTATAAAATATCTTCGCGTGATTCCTCCTTTTTTAAAGCAAGCCCAACTTAATCTTACTGGTAACGCTAGAGATTTATGGGTTGCTGGAATAAGAGATATTGAAACCCAGGGCAAGAATTTAAAAGCAATCGAAAAAATGCTTTTAAAACATCATAACCAACAAAGAGATATTCCCCTGTTTGCAGCAATAGATAAGGCGCGTAAGGCGAATGCTAATTTTATTGAATGGCTTGAGCGTCAGTCTCCAAATAAAACTGGTCCATCAGGAATTGGTAAAGATAATTATAGCTGGTATCAAAAAAATGTTCATTTGATTCCTTTGAGCTGGGAAGAAGAAGCTCAGCTCTTAGAAAGAGAGCTATATAGAGCCTGGTCTTTTTTAAAATTAGAAGAGCATCATAATCGTAATTTGCCTGAAATGAAGGCTGCAGAATCGCCTGAAGAGTTTGCAAAGCTAGCCGATAATGCAGTAAAAAAGATGATGCAATTTTTAGAGAATGAAGATATTATGTACATTAAACCAAATATGGAACAAGCCTTGCGTGAGCACATGGGTAAGTATGTTCCTAGCGAAAATAGAAATTTCTTTTCAATTGGCCTGCATTATGATCCTTTACCACTTTATTCTCATTTTTATCATTGGTTTGACTTAGCTGAGATCCGAGATAATCCTCATATAAACCCTATTCGTCGCGTCGCGCCATTATATAACATGTATGATTCAAAGAATGAAGGAATTGCTACCGCAGTAGAAGAGATGTTTCTACATGCAGGTTTGTACGATGATAATCCCAGATCGCGTGAGATTGTATGGATTATGCTAGCACAAAGAGCTGCAAGAGGATTAGGCTCTCTTTATGCGCATGCAAATATGATGACAATGGCCGAGGCAAGTCAGGTTCACGTTAAGTGGACTCCACGTAATTGGATGGAGCGTGAACCAGATCTACTGCGTTTTGAACAACATCTTTACCTTAGGCAGCCTGGTTATGGTACATGTTATATTACTGGAAAGTATCTTATTGAAAAACTTATGACAGAATATGCTGAGAAGCTTGAAACAGAAGGTAAGGAGTTTGCATTAAAGGACTTTCTTGATCAATTCAATAATGCTGGTAGCATCCCAGTGGAACTCATTCGCTATGAAATGGTAGGTAACTAAGCATGACAATAAAATACAATATAATAGGATTTTTATATTTCTTCACTTCGTTAACTCTTTTTTCTCAGGAAAGCTATTCTGTTAATTGGAAAGTTGTTGCAGAAATTAGAGAGGAAGGATTTCAGCGCTCGGAGATAGCAAATACGCTTTCTTATATGACCGATGTATTAGGGGCGCGCCTAACAAATTCAGATGATATGCGAGAAGCGCAAAGTTGGTTAATTAAAGAGATGAAAAGAATTGGTTTAAAAAATACCAAAACAGAGTCCTTTATGGATTATGGTGTTAGTTGGGATAATGAATATTTTTCATTACACCTAATTGAACCTGACTATCAACCCATGTTAGGGTATCCAATAGCTCATACGCCTGGCATAAAAGGAAGACAGACTCTTTCGGTCGTTCAAGTCAAAATCACTACTAAAAGTGATTATAAAAAATACAAAGGAAAGCTAAAAGGGAAGGCTGTTTTAGCGTCACCTATGCCAAAAGTAGATCAAGATCGATATAGAAATGGAACTCCACGTTATACAGATGAAAAGCTTAAAGAGATTGCTGAGAACCCTTTTCCAGATCCACCCAGAGGCCCAAGGTCTCCAGCTAATCCTGATCTCGTTTCAGCGATTGAACGCAATCAGTTTTTTAAGGATGAAGGTGTTGCAGTGATACTTGAGTCACGAAGCGGATGGATTGCGGCTGTCAGAGGCTTTGCAAGGCCAGGAGCAAAAAAAGATGTGTACGAGCAAAGCGAAACCTTAAAGCACTTACCTATTGTAGCAGTTACGCCAGAGCACTACAATCGAATGTATAGAATTTCTGAAAGAGAAATTCCCATTAAAATTGAACTTGAAATACGTACAAAAGTTGGTAATAAAAGAACACAGGCAAAAAATGTTATTGGGGAAATACCAGGTGCAGATTTAAAGGATGAGATAGTTATGCTTGGCGCACATTTTGATACATGGCATGCCAGTCCAAATGCCAGCGATAATACTTCAGGGGTAGCAGTCATGCTTGAGGCAATGCGTATTTTAAAGAAAATTGATGTAAAACCTAGACGAACCATTCGTGTCGCGCTATGGTCAGGGGAAGAGCAAGGGTTGCATGGATCAAGAGAGTATGTGCATAAACATTTTGGCGATCCAAATGATACTAAAATTGGAAAAAAGAAAGAATACGATAAATTGTCAGCATATTACAATCAAGATTATGGTCCAGGACAGTACAGAGGAATTTTTCTCCAAGAAAATGAACATGTACGAGAGATTTTCACCTCTTGGATGGAACCTTTTACAGATTTAGGAATGACCACAATCGGATTTCAAAATAAATGCTGTACAGATCACGTTTCATTTGACCGTGTAGGTCTTCCAGCTTTTCAGTTTTTGCAAGATCGGGTTGGCGGGACTGGTGGTCATACCAATCTTGACTTTTATGATACGATTCCACTAGAAGATATCAAAAAGAATGCAGTAATTCTTGCTTCGTTTGTATATCATACAGCCATGCTTGATGATCGCCTTCCTAGAAAAAAACCATAGATGTCTTTTTCATTCATACAAATATTTTGGATAGTTTTAATTCTGATTTCAATTGCAAGTTTAAAAAAAATATTACGTCAAAAAGGTTGGACCTTTGGAAATTTTATAAGAGTTGAAGACGTAGAGGAAGATGAAAAATAAAATAATTAACAACATAATTATTATAATTAATCTTTAAATTTTATTAACCAAGGAGTAAAAATGAACATTAATAGAATTTTAATATTACCATTAGTCGCAATCAGTTTAATGATTGGCCAAGACGATCCAGTCGTGGGAAATTTTTCTTACCTGAAGATAAAATCAGGCAAAGCAGCTTCCTTTGAAAAATCAGTTACGTCGCATGTAAAAAAATATCATGGCGCAGATCAATGGGGAACGTGGGGTGGTAAGGTTGTCAGCGGAAAAAGAAGCGGGCAATATTTAGTTGGGTCAGGTGGACATTATTGGAAAGATTACGCAGATCGAAAAACTACCAAAGCTCATGATGACCAATGGGAAGCAATAATTAATAATCACGTTGAGAGTAGTAGTGGCTCTGTATACTATGTAAAGGATTTAGAAGCTAGTTATAATGACCGCAGTGCTCCAATGTGGCAAACGCAGATATTTTATACTAATCCAGGTAAGCGGGGCGATATGACATCCCTATTAAGAAAATCAGCTAAAGTACGCGCTAAAACAAATTCTGATGAAAGCCGGGGTGTTTTTTATAATGTTACTGGTGGCGACCAGAATGGTATAGTATATATCGCAACAAGAATGGATGATCTTGGCGATATGGCTGGCCCCTCTAAAGGACTCAGCGAACGCTGGATAGAAGTTCATGGACAAAAAGACTGGGATAAGGTTTTACCAGCATGGTGGACTTTATTTCATAAATCTGAAACTGAAATTGTTAAAGTAATTCCAGGGATGAATACTCCTCAGGAATAATTAAGCAATAAATAAAGGAAAAAAATGCTAAAACGAATTTCAGGGATAATTATCCCCTTAATAACCTGCGCAACGCTTTTTGGGCAAGACTATGTCATGTTCCAGTCATCAATCCTTAAGCTTAGGGATGGTCAAAATGCGAAACTACAAGCTGGAGTTAAAAAGCATAATGATAAATATCATAATGGCACAGATAGAGCCAAGGCATACTTGTGGTATATAAATACAGGCCCCAACTCTGGTAATTATAGCTGGGCTACGGGTCCTATTAAATTTTCTCATATGGATCAGGCTCTTCCAGATGACCATATAAGAGATTGGGAAAAAAATGTTAGTCCTTATGCTGATGAAACTAATATTATTTTCATGATGCGAGATGAGGAAATGACATATAATCCAGAAAATGAAGTTGTAGCTGAAAATATTTTGATGAAGAGAATTCCAATTAAAAACGGTCAAGAGCATGTGGAAGCGGTTGAAGAGGCGGTTCAGAAGATTGCGAGAGTTCTTAGAAGATACAGGTCAAATATTGCACGACGAGTCTATAAGGATGCCTTTCCTGATGGTCACCAAGAAATTATGCTGGTATATCCTTTTTCAAGTTGGACAGAATTTGAGGGAGGCGCCAGAGGACTACCAGAGGGTTTTAGAGATAATTATGAAAAAGTTTACGGAAAGGGAAGCTTTAAAAAAGAAGTTACAGATGTACTTTCCGCCCATACAGATGGCATAACCCACGAAGTTATGACAATGGTTAAATGACCAATTGATAGAAAGGCTGTCTTTTAAAAGAAAGCCTTTCTATCATTTTAATTTTTTATATAGGATGAAATAATATTATGATAAGAAGTTTCTTTACAACAATACTATTATCAGCATCTCTTTTTTCTCAATCAGAAGCATACGATGCGCTTAAAGTGCTTGAGCCATTTATTGGTGAATGGTTCTCAAAGCACAAGAGCATAGGGGCCTTTGAAGGCCTTCCAAATAATGAAGAAATAATATCTACAACCAAATATGAATGGATAACTGATAAATCTGCTGTTTTAGAAACCTGGAGGTCTACATCTGCAAAAAATGAAGAAAAAAGGGTAAATGTTGGAAGTATAGTTTATTCGTTAGATCCATCAACGAATACTATTAAAACAAAACATTTTGGATATGATGGAAAAGTTTATTGGTCAGGAAAAGGATGGATTGAATCAAAAGATAGCACTGTATACATTCATGTTGAAGAGCTAACAATTAATGGTACTAAGACAAACTATACAAATGTAAAAACATTAGCCAATGATTCTACTATCAAGAATCAGTATATAAATTTTATGCAGAATGGTAAAGCATTAAAAGATCAGCCAATGCAAACAATGAGGCGTTCTAGTAATAAGTCAGAGTAAAAACAGGCGTTATTGATTTAAATATTTTTCAAAATCCTCTTTGCTAAGAGATTTATAGTAATCCAACATTCCTTTTTCTGTCATCAATTTTTCGATATCTTTAATTTCCATCGGAACAAAATCTGATACAAGATCATAGCCTGTTTTAGTAATCACGATTAAATCTTCCAATCGTATATAGATATTTTCTTCTGGAACTCGTAATGCAGGCTCTATGGTAAATACCATTCCAGGAAGTAGCATTTTTGAATGGTCGCCAACATCATGAGTCGCCATGCCCACACCATGCCCCAAGCTACCATAAGATGACCGCTTATATCTATTGACAAAATTCTTTGCAGCTTTCCGGTGATGTGGTTGATCAAACTTTGCAGAATTAAGGATGCTTTCCATTTTTTTCGCTGCTTTTTTTCTAACATCCTTTGGCCTAACATTGGGTTTTATATATTCCAGGATAGCTTTATAGCATTGTAGATAAAAATTATACAACTGAGCTTGCTCTCTTGAGAATTTACCGTTTACAGGAATCATTCTAGTGATATCGCTCATGTAATAATGATAATCTGGTGAGTAGTCCATTAAAAACAGATCTCCATCAACCAGTTTATCCTTTTTTTCGTGGTAGTGCGGCATATACGCATTTGAGCCATTCGCGATTAAAGAATAATAGGCATCACCTTGAGCACCATTGATATGATAAATGTATTTTGCCATACCGTCAAGTTCGTATTCATACAACCCGGGTTTTGCTGATCGCATCGCTTCCATCAGTCCAAGACAGGAAAGAATAGTAGCTTTTTTTATTACTTGTATTTCAGCTTGGCTTTTAATTAGTCTTAATTCATCAAGCATTGGTGTTAAGTCTATAATTTCTGACCCCAACATCTGATCAGAAATAGTTTTAATAAACTTTTTATATCTTGGTACTGTTTGATCCCAAGGATCATTTTGTAAATCTCCTTCATATCTCAACAAAAGATCACGGCTCTCAGCGTGCCTCTCAGGAGGAGATTGGTATAAATAGACATCAGGCTTGGAGCGCATTCTCATCCTTCTCAGATGATCTCCCATTTGATTGACATTCGCAACATAATCAACGCCATTCATTGCCTTAACATCATCGATATCTTCAGCTGTAAGCATATCTCCTTCACTTCGCTCTCTGCGTTCATTTTTTGGAGGTAGATATAGAGTGGTCTCTCCAGTCTTTCCTTTGATAATTGCGTAGGCATGTGGCGTTTCAATACCGGTTAAATAATAAAACTCATTATATTGACGGAATTTTACATATCCCGATTCAGAAGGTGCGCCTTGCAAAATAGCTACTGAATTTTCAGACATTTTTTCAGCAATTTTTTTGCGCCTTAATGTAAATTCATTGGCAGAAAAAACATTATCCGCAATTAAGATTTGAATAAAGAAAAAAGATAGTAATGTTAGTTTTATTTTCATTATTTAAATGGCTCCGTTACAATATCAGGACCTGCATTCTTTTTTGATTCTTTAACAATCCTTTCAACCTCTCGCATCAAATTTGCATTTTCAAATACAACCCCATCCTTAATCGTGTGCAGTATTCCTTTCGTCCGATACATTTTCTCAGTTTCAGGATCCATATTAATAGCACCAAATGGGTATAGATATCTAAAATTTTCGGCTGGACTTCCATCAACAACTAAAATATCAGCAATATATCCTTTTTGGATCATACCTAATTTGGGCTCTAGGATAGTTTGTGCACTATTATATGTGGCACTCCTCAAGACTTCTAATGGGTGCATTCCAGACTCAAGCACCAATTGCAATTCACGAATATTTCCAAAACCTCCCGTAGACCATTGGTAGTTGTCATCTGTCCCATATGCAACTCTTCCACCCCGTTTATTAAATTCATAGATTAGATCACCCCATAGGTCATACATATAGTGCCATCTATATTCATCTAAAGAAGTCCAATTATATTGAAATGAAGCATGCGCATCAGGATCAGGTAGATGCATTTCCCACAGCGCTTGATGCGTATATTTTTCGTGCCAGGGAAGCCCGTGAGCTCTAACAATATCTCTATTAGCTTCATAGGTCGCACGATTTGGTTGCATCGTTACTCCATAATGCACTAGAGAGTCTGCAATGTCATTGAGCAGTCTATGTCTGGTTTCAGGATTCTCACCTGCCTCAATCCATACCTGGGCAGCCTCTCTAAAACGTATATTTTCATCTAGATAATTATAATCTACAGGATAATTCATCACTTGGCGATTGAGCGCTGATTCAGCATATCCATAATGATGAACAATCATAGTCACGCCTAACCTTGCAGCATCTAATGCATTAACTTGAGAGGTTGATGAAGGTTGAATATGAACAGCTGTAATTCCACCAGCTTTTTCAATCGCGTTTGCTGCAGCTCCAAACATAGTAGGATTCCAGCATAGATTATTCAAGTATACTTGTCGAACCCCGTTACGTATCATTTTCTTAGCAACTTGATCAGCATTTTTAGGATCCATCAAAAAATCTTCTTTGAATTCAGTTTTACTGCCCCATCCATATAATGGAAATAGTCGCGGAGAAATAATCTCATTATTACGTTCTGCGCTTAAAATATTTTGTACGCGTCTTTCTTCAGCAGGGCCAATAGAAGTCACCCCTGTTGCAAGTTGCATATAGAAAATATAATCAAGAGGAAGCTTTTTATTTCTTAGATGCAGATGCAGATTGAGCATTCCTGGCATTACAAAAAGATTATCACCTTCTATAACTCTGTCGCCTTTCATGCGACCTGGCTTATTTGGATCGTGACGTTGAAGCTTAGAAATAACGTTTCCCGTAACTAGTATATCATACGGGCCAGTTGCTGGACCGCCATGACCTGGAAGCACCATCGCATTGCGAATCACCAAATTTTTATATGGACCCGCTCCAAGCTCTCCAAAATCAACTTGCTTTGAAGGGTTGGGTTTAAATTCCACTTTTTCATATTGACTGAATACAATAGAAAGTGAAGTAATAATTATAAAAGCTATATCACGTAGTTTCATATTAATCTCCAAGATAAAATTAAAAATAATCTCTAATTGTGAATCCCAATGCAGTGACCCATAGAATTGTTGACATCAATGCAAAAATACTTCTGCCCAATTTAGTATTGGGCATAGTCTGAGGATACTTATTTGTTACGAACGATATAAGTATATCAATCATTGGGATAGATGCTATCATAAGTAGAAGTAAGCTTGTTTTCATTTTTTAGAATTTACATATTTTGTAATGTTAATAATTTACAATTAGTTTTCAGCGAGAAATAATGTCTTTATCATTTAAAGAGCGATTAAAGCATAACCTATATATTTTGTTTTTTGGACTAGCTAAAGTTCGTCTAATCCTGTTTTGCCGTCCAAAAATTATAGATATCACTAACAATGAGGTAATCCTTTCTATACCATTAAATAGAAAGACAAGAAACCATGTGAATTCCATGTATATTGGCGCAATGACCGTTGGTGTGGATTTAGTTACCGGTCTTACAGCTATGTTGAGTATTCGAAAATCGAAACGCAAAATCATAGTGATATTTAAAGATCTTAATGCAACATTTTTCAAGCGAGCTGAAGGAAATACCCATTTTATTTGTAGACATTTAAATGAAATAGAGCAAGCAGTTCAGGAGGTAATTCAAACAAAAAGTCGTGTAAATATTGAGGTACCGGTTATAGCCATAGTCCCAGAAAAGCTTGGAGATGAACCTATTGCAGAATTTAAGATTACGCTTTCAATGAAAGAAAAATAGTGAATCTTTCTTTTAAATCGGCTTTTTCAGCAAATCTTATTCTTATTTCTGCCGCATGCCTGTGGAGCATTGGTGGCCTGTTTATTAAGCTAGTAGATTTAAGTCCAATTGCAATTACAGGAACACGAAGCATTGCTGCTACATGCGTTTTTTTAATTTATTTAAAAAAAATAAAATGGCACTGGAATCGTTATTTTATTATTGGAGTGTTTTCTTATGCGGCGATGATGTTATTGTATGTTTTTTCTATTCGACTTACCACAGCTGCCAATGCGATCTTCCTTGAGTTTACCGCCCCAATCTATGTTGTATTTCTAAGCTATTTCCTACTAAACGAACGCATCACATTATTTGATATGCTTTCAATGATAATTATTTTTTTTGGAATGGGCCTATTTTTTATTGACGACCTTACCTTTTATGGATTCTGGGGAAATATTATGGCTGCAATTGCAGGTGTATGTTTAGGAATAGTTACGGTAATTATTCGCAAAGAAAAGAAATCTGCATTTCAAATAGTATTATTTGGAAATATTCTAACATCTCTAGTATGTATTCCATTTATGTTTTCAGGTATTCAAGAAACTGTATATTTGGACTGGATTATGATTTTTGGATTAGGAATCGTCCAGCTTGGTATTCCTTATATTTTATATACATTAGCTTTGCGACATGTGCGCGCAATTGATGCCATCTTAGTTAGTATGATTGAACCGATATTAAATCCTGTTTGGGTATATCTTTTTGTTGGGGAAAAAATGGGAGATTGGGCATTTATTGGTGGTAGTATGGTTTTACTAGGATCGGTTGGCAGAACATTAATTAAACAAAAAATTGAGGGAAAAAAATGAATGGCATTGTGAAAGAATATAACAAACAAAGAGGTTTTGGTTTTATTTCAGGAGAAGATGGAGAGGACTATTTTGTTCATGCTTATGGTCTAGGGCCAAAATTAAAACACTCAGGGCTTCGTGAAGGGCAGCACGTTTTATTTGATGTCGATTTTGACATGAAAGGTGATAAAGCAATTAATGTTCGCCCTAAATAGCCTTTTTCTTGTATTATAATTCTATAAATTTTTTAATTGATGAATGACAGGCAACTGGAATTCTATGCCTAGCATTATAGGTTTTTAATTTCACATTATAACCCATTTTTTTTAGTAAATCGAAAGATGAATAGCTTTCATCAATCGATACTATTTTATCTTTATCACCATGCAGTAGTAGGATTTTCGTAGATTGACTTTCTAGGTTTTTTTCTTCGATTAGCTTTTCTTTAAATTTTATAAATCCAGCTATTGGGACTATACCACCAATCGAAAATGACATTCTTAATGCATATTCTATTGCAAGGCATGCTCCCTGAGAAAATCCAATAAAATAAATATTTTCTTTAGCGTACCCTTGATCCAGTATTTTATTGACTAAATTATCTAGCCCTGCCATAGTTTCTTTGTAATGCCACCCAGATTCCTCATTTCCACTAAACCAGGAGTTTCCATCCTGACTAACGGCTTTATAGGGTGCGCGAGGAAAAAACCACTGCGCTTTTTTTATTTTCAGCATTTTGGCAACCGGTTCAAAGACAAATTCATCACCTGTCCATCCGTGTAAAGCAATAATTGCCTTAGTTGTATTTGAATTATTGCTAAGCGTATGAGTTATTAATTGCAATTTTTCCTATTTAAAATTTGCATCAGCTGTTAGAATCCAATTGGCATTGCCTGGCGTTCTACTAGGTTCTAATCGATAGAGTTGTCCGGTAGCTGTATCTAGCATATAATGCCAATGCGTACGCTCAATTTGGAAAGACTGGAGTTGAAATCTTCCAGCTGCTTTATCTTTTCCTAATTGATCCTGGACATAATTATCCAATTGACCCATAATTGTATTTAAGCTGTCAGCCTTTTTTTGCTG
>CEUA01463379.1_pt1 | contig 14647 bp, 11 predicted proteins | sample 361541 | NCBI WGS metagenome assembly CEUA01 (sample SAMEA2623079, study PRJEB7988) | marine metagenome | isolation source: saline water (ENVO:00002010), including
TTGTTTGTAAGGTTAACTCATTAACATTTCCTAAAAAAACTGGTGCCTGATAATATAAATCAAGTAAAAAAGATATTAATGGTGCTCCAATCATAGCTCCTCCACCAAAACCCATTATAGCCATTCCTGTTGCCATACCTCTTCTATCTGGAAACCATCTGATTAATGTAGAAACAGGAGAAACATAACCAAGTCCAAGGCCAAACCCACCAAATACACCATAACCAATATAAATAAGCCATAACTGATGTGTAAAGACTCCAATACTTCCAATCAAGAAGCCGCCGCCCCATAAGCAAGCGGCAACAAAACCAACTAATCTTGGGCCAACTTCCTCTAGCCATTTTCCAGCAAATGCAGCAGCTAATCCTAAGGAGACTATAGCAACCGAAAATATCCAAACTACTTCACTTAAACTCCAATCATTTGCTGAACTAACAACAACACCAAGAGACTTTGTTAAAGCTGGATTAAATATACTCCAAGCATATACTGACCCTATACATAAATGTATACCTATAGAGGCAGGCGGTATTAGCCATCTATTGAAGTCATGATTAGCTATTATTCTATCTTTGGAAAATATACTCATATTAATTTGTTACATTAACATGACTTAAAGAATATTTTGTAGTTGTTTTAGAATCTTTTCATTTTCTAATGTTGATGTATCACCAGAAATTTTTTCTCCACGAGCTATGTTCCTAAGTAAACGACGCATAATTTTACCTGATCTAGTCTTAGGTAAGGCATCTGAAAAAGATATTCTTTCAGGCTTAGCAATAGATCCTATTTTTTCTTTAACCCAATCTCTTAAGTCTTCTGCAAATTCAGGTGTAGCATAATCTGAAAAATTATTTTTTAAAGTAACAAAAGCATGAATAGCTTCTCCCTTTACTTCATGCTTGTAACTAACAACGGCAGCCTCTGCCACATATTCATGAGATACAATTGAGGATTCAATCTCCATTGTGCCCAGACGATGCCCTGATACATTAACTACATCATCAGATCTCCCCATTATCCAAACATTTCCATCATCATCTCTTCTAGCCGTATCTCCTGTAATATAATATCTGTTATTAAATTTTTTCCAATAAGTTTCCTTATACCTTTTTTCATCCCCCCATATTCCCCTTAACATTGATGGCCATGGTTTCCTAATTACTAAATTACCACCTTGATTAGCCATACTAATCTCATTTCCATCATCATCAACTATACCAATATCAATGCCTGGCAATGGATGTGTACATGTTCCTGGAATAGTTTTAGTTACTCCTGGTATCGGCGCTATCATATTAGCTCCAGTTTCTGTTTGCCACCATGTATCAACAATAGGACATATACTATTTCCAATCTTTATTTGATACCATATCCACGCTTTTGGATTAATTGGTTCGCCAACTGTACCGAGCAACCTAAGAGACTTTAGATTATATTTTTCTGGTAAATCTTCACCTAACTTCATTAAAGTTCTTATTGCCGTTGGTGCAGTATAAAATATAGTTACTTTATTTTTTTCTATGATATCCCAGAACCTATCAACTTTGGGGTATGTAGGAGCACCATCATAAATTAAAATTGTAGAACCAGTTGCCAAAGGACCATAAACAACATAACTATGTCCTGTAATCCAACCTATATCAGCTGTACACCAAAAAATATCTGATTCTTTTAAATCAAAAACCCATTTATTAGTAAGAATACAATTTAGTAAGTAACCAGCTGTAGTATGAATTATTCCTTTTGGTTTTCCAGTTGAACCAGATGTATATAAGATAAACAATAAATCTTCAGCAGACATCTCTTCAGGAGGTACAAATTTATTATCTGTTGGTAATATTTCATCCCACCAAAGATCTCTTTTTTTATTAATCACAATTTTTTCAGATAAGTTATTAAACACAATGCATTTCTCTATCGATGGGCAACCTAAAGATAATGCTTCATCAATAGTTTTTTTAGATTTTATTGTTTTTCCATTTCTTATGAAAGCGTCTACTGTAATTACAAGTTTAGCATGACAGTCATTTATACGATTTTTTATTGATTCAGACGAGAACCCAGCAAATACAATAGAATGAACTAATCCTAATCTTACACATGATAACATTGCTATTATTGCTTCTGGAATAGTTGGCATATAAATAATAACTCTATCGCCCTTTACCATGGAACATTGAATTAATGCATTTGAAAAGGAATTAACTTTATTAAAGAGTTCATTGTATGTAAGGGTTACTTTTTTATTATCTTCAGAAATATGTATAATGGCAGGCTTATTTTTTTTATTTGTATCTAGGTGTCTGTCTAAACAATTTTGGGATACATTTAGTTTTCCTTCTTTAAACCACTCAAAGAATGGAGCATTACCAGTACATATTGACTTAAAATCTTTAATCCAAGAAATTTCACTTCTAGCTAGTTTTGACCAGAATAAGTCAGAATTATCTTCAAATTCTTTTTTAAGTAAATCTAAATCAGCTTTTTTTAAATTTGCATTATCACTAAAAGCTTTTGGAGGATCGTAGCTGCGTACTTCAATTAGTTTTGATTCTATATTTTTCATTTTGAAAATACAGTTTAGTCAATACGAGTTTTTTCTAATCTCTCGTGTCTTTCTTGTGCTTCAATACAGAGAGTGGCAATAGGTCTTGCTTCAAGCCTTTTAATGCCAATTGGTTCACCTGTATCTTCACAAAAACCATATAGTCCATCATCTACTCTCTGAAGAGCTTGATCAATTTTTATAATAAGCTTGCGTTCCCTGTCTCTAGTTCTTAGCTCTAATCTAAATTCTTCCTCTTGTGTTGCCGCATCATTTGGATCTGAGAGTTTTGATGAGTCATTTTTCATGTGCTCAACAGTTTTATCAGCCTCTTTTATAAGTAGTTTTTTCCATTCATAAAGGATGCTTTTAAAATGAGATATTTGGGCAGAAGACATATACTTCTCACCTTTTGAAGGCTTGTATGGCTTGAAATCAAGAAACTTAGATAAGTCTTTTCTCGCAGCGCTATTTTTATTATTTGTTCTGGTCATATCTAAAGATTTATTCTGCATCAACATTAGCTGTATGGCAAACTATTTTTTATTTTTTAAAGCTACTTTTTGAATATTAACTATTCCATCGCTAAACTCAGCAGTAAAAGCCTTGATATCTCTGGCAATGTTTTTATTTTTTATGATTTCACCAGAAGGTTTTCTAATTATTGAGTAACCCTTTTTAAGCATATTAACTGGGTTATAACTAAATAAGTCAGAATACAATGATTTATATTTTTGTTTTTTTTCTTTCAATATAGTTATTGTAGATTTGGTGAGATTTCTACCGCCATCCTTATGCTCCTTTAATGATTTTTTAATTTTTAGATTAATCATTTTTTCGGCTTGCCCTAATCTAGAATTATTAATTTTATTAGCATCGCTAATATTACGAATATTATTTTTTATTATATATTTGAGATTTTTGGAAATACTTTTATTTTCAGATACCATAGCTTCAATCATTTTTTTAGGATTAAATGTTTTAATTCTCAACAAAAGATCATTAATCGTATTATTAATATTATTAAGTTGTAATTTAGATGTCTTTGTTAAATTATTATTTATCTCATTTATACGTTGAATCAAATAAAATTTATCAGGACAGGCATGTATGGCTGCCGCTGTTGGAGTTTCCATAGAAATGTCAGAAACATAATCTGCTATAGTTGTGTCTGGCTTATGTCCAATACCGGTTATAGTAGGTAATTTAGAAGTATAGATAGCTCTAGCCAATTCTTCATCATTAAATGCCATCAAATCTTCAAGAGAGCCGCCACCTCTAACAATTAATATTACATCTACACAATTATCATCATTACATTTCTGAATTTGTTCAATGATATTTTTTGCTGCAAACTTTCCTTGTACACGACTAGGGTATATGATTATGTTAGCTATCGGATATCTTGAATTTAATTTTGAACATACATCATGCAATGCATCACTTCCCGATGAAGTAATTATGCCAATATTTTGGGGATATTTAGGCAATATTTTTTTATTTTCAAATAAACCTTCTTTTTCTAATTTTATGCGTGTATCTTCAATGGCTTTTTTTAACGCACCTTCGCCATACTCTTTAATTTCAGTAACTTGTATTTGACACTCTCCAGTAGCTTCATACATGGTTACTCTGCCAGTCACCAAAACTTCTTGATTTTCATATTCTTTCACTATTTGTTGTGATGCGCCTTTCCAAATCATGCACTTAATACTATGTTTACTAAAACCATTCTCATCACTCAATTTAAAGTATTGATGCCCATTTATTGGTTTGCTTGCATTTGATATTTCCCCTTTAACTGTAACAGGGTAGTTAAAGTGATTTATTACTAAACCTTTTAGCGTGCTATTTAATTCTTCTATGCTAAATATCTTCATATTTTAAATAATATTATTTCCTATAATAACTTTAGTATGTATAATATAGGATGGTAAGTACAACAAATTCATCAAAAACAAAAACTATTGTAAATGAGGAAGGCCTTGCGTTTGATGATGTTTTGCTGGTTCCACAATATTCAGAAATACTTCCATCTGATGTAATACTTACCTCACAACTGACCAAAAAGATTCAATTAAAAACACCTATATTGTCTGCAGCTATGGATACAGTGACTGAATCTCACATGGCTATTACGATTGCAGGAGAAGGGGGTATAGGTATAATTCATAAAAATATGTCTATTGATGAGCAGGCAAGGCAAATTAGAATAGTTAAAAAATTCGAGAGTGGAATTATCAATGATCCAGTTACTGCCACACCGTCAATGACTGTTAAAGAAATCAATGATATTACCGAAAAATATCATATATCAGGAGTTCCAATTGTTGATGATAATATTTTAGTTGGAATTGTGACAAATAGAGATCTTAGGTTTGTAGATAACCTTAATTTGAAAGTTTCTAAAATTATGACACCAAAAGAAAAACTTGTGACCGTATATGAAAAATTTACTAAAGATGAAGTAATTGCGGCACTACGAAAAAATAGAATTGAAAAAATATTAATTATTAATAAGAAGCATGAATTACGTGGTATGGTTACTTTCAAAGATATACAAAAATCTACAACTTTCCCTAATGCCTCTAAAGATAAATATGGAAGGCTGATAGTTGGAGCAGCCATAGGCACGAATAAAGAATCAATTGAAAGAGCTGAGGCATTAATATCTCAAAAAGCAGATGTCATTGTGATAGACACAGCGCATGGTCACTCAAAATCAGTAATTAACATGCTTAAATATTTAAAGAAAAAATTTCCTACTCAAGAGGTAATTGTTGGAAATATTGCGACTGAAGAAGCAGCTGCTGACTTAATTTCATCTGGAGCTGATGCAATCAAAGTTGGTATAGGCCCAGGTTCTATTTGTACAACAAGAGTTGTAGCTGGAGTTGGTGTTCCGCAGTTAACAGCTATTATGAATATAGCTAAAATTGCTAAAAAAAGAAAAGTTCCATTGATAGCTGATGGAGGAATTAGATATTCAGGTGATATTGCAAAAGCAATTGCAGCTGGAGCAGATGCTGTAATGCTTGGCGGTCTTTTAGCTGGTACAGATGAATCGCCAGGAGAGGTTGAACTTTTTGAAGGTAGAACTTATAAAGCATATCGTGGCATGGGTTCAATAGGCGCAATGCAACAAGGATCAAAGGATAGATATTTACAAGATGGTGAGAAAAAAGCATCCAAATTAATTCCAGAAGGAATAGAGGGGAGGGTTCCATATAAAGGAACTATGAAAACAATTTTGCATCAGTTAACAGGTGGTCTCAAATCAAGCATGGGTTATGTTGGGTGTAAAGATATAACATCAATGAAAAATAAAACAAGATTCATCAAAATCTCTTCATCCGCAAAACAAGAGAGTCATATTCATGATGTAACAATAGTAAAAGAACCACCAAACTATCAGCCAAGATAATTATGATAAATCACAAATCTAGCTTAATCCTTATAATAGATTTTGGTTCTCAATACACACAATTAATAGCTAGGAGAGTAAGGGATTCTGGAGTTTATAGCATTGTTGAACCAAACAATATATCAGTTGAACGGATTATTAAAATTAATCCAAATGGAATAATTTTAAGCGGCGGACCTGAGTCAGTTGGATCTAAGAAAAAAATTAATTGCTCGAAAGAAATATTTGATTTAAATATACCAATACTTGGTATTTGTTATGGAATGCAACTCATTGCACATCATTTTAAAGGCAAAGTTAACACTTCTAGTAAGAGAGAGTTTGGCCACTCAAACTTTATTATTCAAGGTAAATCAAAACTATTTTCTAGCTTAGGTAAAACAAAGAATTTAAATGTCTGGATGAGTCATTCAGATAAAGTAATCAAATTACCTGAAAATTTTATTACTATAGGGTGCAGCGATAATAGTAAAATTTCAGCTATTGCAAATGAAAAATTAAAAATCTATGGATTACAATTCCATCCTGAGGTTACCCATACAAATTATGGCAAGAAGATTATAGGTAACTTTTTATTTAAAATATGCTTATGTAAAAAATCATGGACTACCAAAAATATTATAAGTGATTCTATAAAAAATATAAAAAATATAGTAAACAAGAAAAAGGTTATATTAGCGTTATCGGGAGGAGTTGACTCAACTGTTGTTGCCGCATTACTTAAAAAAGCAATAAATAAGCAGCTGACTTGTATATTTATTGATACTGGTTTGATGAGAAAAAATGAAGCGAAAGAGGTAAATGATAATATTTCAAAAAAATTGAGTATTAGATTAATTACTATTAATGCTCAAAAAGTTTTTTTTCATAAGCTTAAAGGAATTTCTAACCCTGAAAGAAAAAGAAAAATTATTGGAGAAACTTTCATACGAGTTTTTGAGCAACAATCTAGAAAGATTAAGAATGTGGATTATTTAGCTCAAGGAACCATTTATCCAGATGTTATAGAATCTTCTTCAAAAGGTTCTAAATCAGATATTATTAAATCCCATCACAATGTCGGCGGTCTACCCAAGGATATGAAATTTAATTTAATTGAACCCATTAGAGAGTTATTTAAAGATGAGGTTAGGAAAATTGGAAAATCACTTGGAATACCAAAGTCTCTTTTAGAAAGACACCCATTTCCAGGCCCTGGTCTTGCGGTGAGGATTATTGGTGAAATAACTAAGGAGAAAGTGGGTATCCTACAAGATGTTGATTATATTTTTATTGAAGAACTAAAAACTGCAAATTTGTATGTTAAAACTAGCCAAGCTCTTTCAGTATTTCTTCCTATAAAGTCTGTGGGAGTCATGGGTGATAAAAGACAATACGATTATGTGGTTGCACTAAGAGCAGTCAAAACAGTTGATTTTATGACAGCCTCAGTAAAAGAAATTCCATATAAATTACTTAATAAAATCTCCACAAGGATTGTTAATGAAGTTCCTGGTGTAGCCAGAGTTGTTTATGATATAACGAATAAACCACCTGGGACTATTGAGTGGGAATAAAATAAAGAATGACTGAATTAATAATATATCATAATCCAAAATGTAGTAAATCAAGGCAGACTCTGGAATTAATAAAGAATCAAAACTTACAACCTAAAATAGTTTTATATTTTGATGAAAAACTTTCCCAAGAAGAGTTGAAAAACATCATTTCTAAACTAGGCATTGAAGCAAGGACTCTCTTAAGAAAGAATGAAAATGATTACAAAGAGAATAATTTGGATAATCCTAATTTAACAGATGAAGAATTAGTTGAATTAATGTTACGTTTTCCAAAATTAATGGAAAGGCCTATTGTGGTTAAGGGTGAGCAAGCAGTAATTGGACGTCCTCCTGAAAATGTTTTAGAGTTAATATTAAAGGGTGAATGAAGTTTGAAATCTATATTAATTATTGGCGCAAAGAGTGAAGTGGCAATGGAGCTTGCAACTCTATATGCTAAAAACAACTATAACCTTTATTTGGCTGGGAGATCTATAAATGATATAGAATCAGAGTCTAATGAGCTAAAGTCTAAATATAATGTTTCAGTAAAATTATGTGAATTTGATATAACAAAATACAGTAAACATAAAAGTTTTTATGATTCTCTAGATAAAAATTTAATAGGAGTAATTGTTATTTCTGGATATTATCCTTTACAATCTGATGCAGAAAATGACTGGGAGTTGAGCAATAATACAATAAACGTTAACTATGCCGGCCCAGTATCAATGTTAAATTTAGCGGCAAATAGATTTATTCATAATGGAAAAGGCTTTATTGTTGGAATTACTTCAGTTTCAGGTGAAAGAGGTAGGTCAAAAAATTATATATATGGTAGCTCTAAAGCTGGATTAACGTCATATTTAAGCGGACTCAGACAAAGGTTGCAATATAAAAAAATTAATGTTTTAACTGTTATATCCGGTTATGTTAAAACAAAAAAAAATAAAGGTTTAAATAAACCTGGTTTCTTAACAAATACTCCTAAAGAAATAGCAAATGATATATATAAGGCACAGCAAAAAGGGAAAGATGTGATTTATTCAAAACGAATATGGAAACTTATAATGCTTTTAATTAAGATGATCCCAGAATTTATTTTTAAAAAGTTAAGCATTTAGAATATTAATTATAATGAAAATAGCTTTTTTTGACTTTGATGGAACCATAACTAAACATGATACTTTAATTAGATTTATCCGTTTCTTTGTAGGAGATATAAAATTTATTGTTGGGATACTTGTCCTTTTGCCAAAACTTATCGCTTATAAAGTTAATCTAGTTTCTAATCAGTATATAAAAGAGAGTGTAACTCAGTATTTCTTCAGTAATATTGATATTGTTGAATTTAAAACAAAAGCAGAACAGTTCTCATTAAACAATATTGATATTCTTATTAGGAAAAATGCCTTAGAACGAATTAAATGGCATCAGAAAAATAGCCACAAGGTTGTGGTTGTCTCTGCATCGATTGATTACTGGTTAAAGCCATGGTGTGATAAAAATGACATAGATTTAATTGCAACACAGTTAGAGGTTAAAAATAATAAATTAACAGGAAGACTTAACAATAAAAACTGCTTTGGTAATGAAAAGGTAAGAAGGATAATGGACAAATATAAACTTTCAGATTATGATTATATTTATGCATACGGAGATAGCAGAGGAGATTATGAAATGCTCCAAATTTCATCGGAAAAATCTTACAAACCATTCAGATAAAATAAAAAAATATTATAGAGCATGATTACACCTAAATGCCATGTTGGAAAATTATTTATTCCTCAACTGACACCAAAAGAAATGCTAGAGGCAGGTATTTTTGGAGGACATTATTTTAAGGGTGATATCTCCGAATACCCAAAAACATGGTTTAAGAAAGCAAAACTTGATCATAATAAGTTTGATGTAAATTTAAATTATTTCAAAATCAAATCAGGACTTACAATGATGGAGTGGAAAGAGAAAGGTTGGATATTTCCTGATGATCCGCTTGGTTGGTTTCAGTGGTATTGTCGATATTATATGGGAAGACGTCTACCTGAAATTGATAAAGTTCAGATAATGCGCTGGAGAGCCTTTGGCCCACGCCATAAAGGGGCTATTATAAAAAATTGCATGGAAAATGATTTCAGCTGTCGTCCGCGACAAAGACAAGGATTGCTTCAATGGGCTTATAACCCTTTTTTTTAATTATAAATCTATCTCGAACCCATAGTTATTAGAAATCTTTGTAAAAAAAAGGGCCGATAGGGGGTAGAAATCGGCCCTTAGATAAAGGGGTGGAGATATGACAGTGTGTCTATATCTTGTCTATTACAATAAGCTAACAAAGATATTTTGTCAATAAAAAATGTGAACAAATAATCTACAAAATATGGCAAATATGCTATTGTTCAACTATAATATGACAAAAGGTTGACAAATTAGACTAATTGCATAAAAATAACTGACAAATAAGTAAATTTTATTAATCTAGCATATAAGGAAGAGTTTTGAAGGAAAATTTATCAAAAAAATCAAGGCATTTAATACAAGTTGTTGGAAGAAGAACTGGGCTAAGTTCTGATGTTATAAGGGCTTGGGAGCGCAGATATAAAGCGATTGTTTCAGAGAGAACTGAAACAAATAGGAGGCTTTATACAGATGATGATATTGAAAAGTTAGCTTTACTCAAAAGAGCAATAAATGCAGGAAGAAGAATAGGAGATATTGCTCAATTATCATATGATGATTTGTTTGAGCTTGTGATGGGCGATGAATCTAATATGGCTAAATCATACAAACGTCCAAGCACAGGAACAGTCATGGAATTATTTGATGAAGCATCAAGTAGCATACATGAAATGAATTCACTTAAGCTTGATATAGCTTTAGCAAATGCTATTGCCATGTTAAGTACAACAGATTTTTTGCTAGAATTCTTAAAACCCCTCCATACATATATCAATGATGAGTGCAGGAGAGGTACACTGAGATATATACAAGAAAAATTCGCAAAAATGTCAATAAGGACTTGTTTGGCAAATTTATATACAAAATTTAGATCTTCTAAAGAAGAAGGCCCTAAACTGATTATTGGTTCATTAACATCTGAGTATGAAAATCTTGATAGTTTAATGCATATTATTGTGGCGCAAAATATTGGATGGAATGTAAGTTATGTGGGCAATAGTGTTCCCCACGATGAATTAAGTTATATGGCTGAAAAGATTGGTGCGCGCACAATGGTTATAGCTCTTAATAATCATAGGGATATAGCTAGAAAAATACATGAAATTACAACAATTAAAAATAGTGCTAATCAAAAAGAAAATATTGTTCTTATTGGAACACAAGCTAAAAATTATCGACATCTAACTGACAATGTACAAGTAATTATTTCACAAGATTTGAGTTCATTTCGTTTAACACTTGAAAGGTTTTATAGTCTAATTAGATAGATATTGAAGTAATTCTTTTATAGACTGTATTTCTTGCTCCAAATTATTTTTCTTATTTAAATTTTCTTGTATTATATTTGACGGAGCTTTTTCAATAAAATCCTTATTATTTAGTTTTTGTTTTACCTTGTCATAGTTTGTTGTAACATTTATTAAGTTTTTGTTCAGTCTCTTAATTTCTTGGTCAATATCAATAATATTTTTGATTGGAATAAATGCTTTCAAATCTCTCAATGTAATTGTTATGCAATCTTTATCATCATAAGTGGAATTATTCCAAAAAAGCTGGTTAACTCTTGTTAGCCTTTTTATTATATGCGCATTATCAGTAATAAGCGTTTCTTTTGATGTATTATCAGAAACAAAATATAAGTCTAATTCTATTTTAGGGTGTACATTAAGATCACTTCGAGTTTTTCTTATAACATTAACTAATTCTTTCAGTATTGAAATACTTTCAAAAATTTTCTCATCTTTAAATATTTTCTGCTGAGAAGGAAATTTAGCATTAATTAGAAGGTCATCTTGTGTGTATTTCATGGCACGCATTTCATTCCATATTTCCTCTGTAATATAGGGAATTATTGGATGGCATAGTTTTAATATAATTTGAAGGGTATAAATTAAAATATTTTTTGTATTTTTATTTCCTTCATTAATTTCTATTTTTGCAATTTCTAGATACCAGTCACAGTATTCGTTCCAAATAAAACTATATAAAGATGAAGCCATTAAATCAAACCGATAAGAAGTACAATATTTTTTATAATCTGTTACAAGATTGTCTAGTTGGATGATAATCCATTTTTCATATATTGATAAATTATCAAACATTATTTTATCATTATAATTATGCCCTTCAGTCGAAATATATACAAATCTTGAGGCATTCCACAATTTATTACAAAAATTTCTATATCCTTCAATTCGTTTTAGATCAAAATTTATATCTCTCCCAGTTGAAGCAAGAGCGCTGAAGCAAAATCTTAAAGCATCAGCTCCATAAGGCTTAATACCATCTGGAAACTCATCTTTTGTTTTATTAATAATTTTATTTTTTAATTTTGGTTGTACCAAACTTGAAACTCTTTTTTCTGTTAACACATCTAAACTAATTCCATCAATAATATCTATCGGGTCAATTACGTTACCGAGTGATTTAGACATTTTTTTTCCTTCTGAATCTCTTACAAGCCCGTGAATATATATTGTTTTAAAGGGAACTTTGCCTATAAATTTAATGCCCATCATGACCATTCTGGCAACCCAAAAGAAAATAATATCAAATCCTGTAACAAGAACATTTGTTGGATAATATTTTTTTAGTTCCTCTGTTTTTTCTGGCCACCCTAAAGTTGTAAATGGCCACAGTGCGGATGAAAACCAGGTATCTAGCACATCATTATCCTGAGTAAGTTTAATATCTTTTTCTAAATTATACTTTTCTCTAATATTATTTTCGTCTTCACCAACATATACATTATTATTTTCATCATACCAAGCGGGTATTCTATGACCCCACCAGATTTGTCTACTTATGCACCAATCTTCAATATTATTAAGCCAATTAAAATAAATTTTTTCCCAGTTCTTCGGAACAAAATTTATAGAGGAATTTTTCACAGCATCTATTGCAGGTTTGGCGAGATTATCCATTTTCATAAACCATTGATCTGTTAATAATGGTTCAACTATTTCTCCCGACCTTTCGCCTATTGGCAATACTATTTTATATTTTTCTTTTTTATTTAAATTTCCACTTTTTTCTAATAAATTTAAAACTGAATCACGAGATGCATGTATATTTTTACCAACAAATGTATCTCCAGCCTCTTTATTAAAATTGCCATTTTTATTCAATATATTAATAAAATCTAATTTATGTTTTTTACCTAGCTTATAATCATTAAAATCATGAGCTGGCGTAATTTTTACACAACCTGTTCCAAATTCTATATCAATAGATTGATCCTCAATTATAGGTATCTTTCTATTAATTATTGGTACATATGCATATTTTCCAACAAGATTATTGAAACGCTTATCTTTTGGATTAATACAAATTGCACTATCTCCAAATAGGGTTTCAGGTCTCGTTGTAGCAACTGTGATTACCCTTGAACTATCTTCAACATGATAATCTATGTAGTATAAGTAACCATCCTTTTCGACATTAGTAACTTCTAAGTCAGAAATTGCAGTTTGTAAATTTATATCCCAATTTACAAGCCTATTACCTTTATAAATAATATCTTCTTCAAATAATTCAATAAATATTTTTTTTACAGCATCATTTAGACCATCATCCATTGTAAATCGATTTCTACTCCAGTCAGCTGAAGACCCAATTCTTTTTGTCTGAGCAATGATTGTATTTCCAGACTTTTCTTTCCATTTCCAGATTTCATCTACTAAAGCCTGTCTGCCGATATCATGCCTGGTTTTTCCCTTTAAACTCAAATTATTTTCAACAACAAGTTGTGTTGCTATTCCTGCATGATCAGTACCTGGTTGCCAAAGAACACTTTTGCCAAGCATTCTGTTGTATCTAATCAAAATATCAATAATTGTATGTTGAAATGCATGACCCATATGCAAGGTTCCAGTTACATTTGGAGGGGGCAGCACGATTGAATAATTAGTTTTTAAATTTTTTGGAGAAAAACAATCATTTTTAACCCATTTATCATAGATTTTTGCTTCTAGTTCTTTTGGAGAATATTTTATATCCATTTATTTATAGTTTCTCATGTTTCACTTCAAAATTATTCTTTTGATAATTTAGATATCTTTTTCTAGACAGCATCCTTTCTTCCTCATTTTGTGACACTACTTCTATTATTATCTCAAAATCAGTATAATTTTCTTCCATTTCATCATCCAAATTTAACCAAACATTATATTCTTTCAAATTAACTTCTTCTGGAAAACTATCTTTTCCACCCAATAGTATTGGAGAGTTTTTATCATAATTTTTAGTAGTGCAATGTGGAATAAAGCTAATTTGCTCAAATGTCCAGAGTAGATTATTTAACTCATCAACTAGGTCATTACTATGAGATGATACAAAAATTTTATATTTTTTTTTATAATATTCTTTGATAATTTTGCATACAGAGACTTTTAAGTCTTCTGCCTTATTAAGTATATAAAAAAGAGCAATTTTCTTCAATTTATTGATTTGATAGGAGAAAATCTACTAATAAACCAACAGGTCTTCCTGTTGATCCTTTATTTTCACCGGTCTCCCATGCAGTTCCAGCTATATCAAGATGAGCCCATTTTATGTCTTCCGTGAATTTAGCTAAGAATGCAGCTGCAGTTATAGCTCCTCCGTATCTTCCGCCAATATTTTGAATATCAGCAAAGTTTGTTTTTAATTCTTCAAAATAATCATCATATAACGGCAACTGCCATACTCTGTCCCCAGTTTTATCGGCAGATTTTTTTATCAAATCAGCAAGTTTTTGGTCATTAGAAAATAAACCGCTAGGATATTTACCTAAACCTACAAGGCAAGCACCAGTTAAAGTTGCCATATCAAGCATATATTTTGGCTTATACCTTTTTGCATAAGTTAATGCATCGCATAGAACCAGCCTACCTTCTGCGTCTGTATTTAGTATCTCTACTGTTAATCCCGACATACTTGTAACAACATCTCCCGGTCTAGTTGCTTGACTGCCAG
>CEUA01152592.1_pt1 | contig 14639 bp, 11 predicted proteins | sample 361541 | NCBI WGS metagenome assembly CEUA01 (sample SAMEA2623079, study PRJEB7988) | marine metagenome | isolation source: saline water (ENVO:00002010), including
TTATGGCATTAGAAGATAGAATAATACAAATATGTAATTATTTGGGTCGTTCTCAAGAAAAAATTACAATTTTGTGATATTGTTGATCGATTGAAAATTGCCAACCGGGTGACGTGTTCAAAATGTGGAGGCAATCGGGGGAGGTTCTTTCGCCATTTATAGGGGCCAAAAGTTTTAAAATTAGCCGTAAATTATTTCTTCCATAATTTTGTTCGTTCGAGCAGCACTTTCTCCAGTGCTCGGGCATTGATCTTTGCCCTTGAGCGTATCAACAACACTCTGAATTAACGGCTGTTGTACGTGAGAAGGCATGGGCACATCAAAAAAGGTTGTTTGTCTATTTTTTCGCTGGGTTATTGGTGTAAAACCAAATACTGAAAAGGATATTGATCCCTTGGACCCAGTCAGTTCGATTGTATCTTCGTGATCCTTAGAGCAGAAACACCACTCGCCTTTACCTTTTAAACCTGATGCGAACTCGAAGGAGGCTGTTACGGTATCTTCAACTTCATAAAAACCACCGGCATTGGTAGCATGTCCCTTAGTGCTTAATATCGGGCCAAATATGAAATCAATTAAATCGAATTGGTGACAGGCTAAATCGAAAAACAGACCGCCACCAGAGATTTTTTTTATGAGGCGCCAAGGAGTGGTGGAATTCCTTGTTAGAAGATTTGGTTGCCGTAATCTTATTTCAATATTGTAGACACTTCCAATAGCCTCTTCTTCAACAAGTTTTTTGATCTTCAGAAAGTAGGGAAGGGCTCGCCGGTAATAAGCAACGAACAACGGAACGTTATTTGACTTACATGCCTCAATCATCGTTAGGCACTCAATGTGAGTTCGTGCCATTGGTTTTTCCACGTACACGGGTTTTCCTGCCCGGGCTACTGCTTCAGCGTATGAGGCATGAGAATTGGGGGGTGTGGCTATATATACAGCATCAACGCCGGGGTCATTTATTAATTGTGATGCGTCGTCATAGAAGCGAGGTACGTTGTGACGTTTTGAATAGTCGGCCGCTAATTTGGTATTACGTCGCATTACCGCGACTAGTTTCGAGTCTCGGGCTTTTTGTAGAGCGGGCCCACTTTTGACTTCTGTTACATCTCCGCACCCAATTATCCCCCATTTGATTGGATTCAATTATCAGCTTCCATTTGAGAGCCATTGAGCATCTTTTACAGGCCTATAAGCCTCATGTTGGTTTTTCCTGGTGGTCAATTTCGAGCCAGGGATCATTTGTACGTTGGCGAAATGCAACTAATTCTGTACGCATGCGATTAGTAATTTTTTCAAGGTTCGGATCAGATATTAAGTTTTTTGTTTCAAAGGGGTCGTTGATGATGTCATAGAGTTCCTCTGGCGAACGATCGAAGAAATGTTTCTTCTCACGTTCGCAAAAAGCTTTTTCTTCGTTAGAGCACATGGCTGACCAAGATGGAGATCGAAATAAATCCGTGGGTAAGATATAGTTTGTTCCGCTAGATAGGTTTCGTACAAATTTATACCGTCTGCCACGTAGGACACGGTAGGGGTTGTAGTTAACGATTTCGTGAAAACAATGTGAAAAAAAAGTCTGGTCCCATCCTTCCACGTTTGAATTGTTTAAAATTGGCAGAATCGAACGTTCTGGTAAGTCTTGGGGTACCTGAACGTCGCACCAATCTTGAATAGTCGGGCGAAGGTTTGTCCAATTGACCAGAGCTTGGTGGCGGCTACCCTTTTTGCATAAATCGGGTTTGTGAATTATTAATGGGCAGTGGTGGCCGCTATCAAAGAAGGATGCTTTTGCTCCAGGAAATGGCATGGCATGGTCTGTGGTGACGATTATCATTGTATCTTCGGCTCGGCCCATTTCTTTGAGTAGGTCCAACAGCTGTCCAACGCCAAAATCGAAACGAGTAATTGCCTGATAATAAGCTGCCAAATCTGTGCGTACCTCCGGTAGGTCCGGAAGAAAACCAGGGATATCTACGTCTTCCGGTTTATATGATAAGTTAGGCACTTTCGGGAAACTCGGGTTGTTGCCAAATCCTTCACTTGATCTATGAGGATCTGAAAAACCTACATGAAGATAAAATGGCTTGTCTGGATTAGCAGATAAAAATGCGTGGGCGGCTGAAGTAATCTCGTTAGGATTGCGCGGATTAATTTTTGGTTCGAATTCAAAAGGGTACACTGAAGACGGTTCCACATGCTTTTTTCCGATACAGGCCGTGGCAAACCCGGCTAATCTTAAGGCTTGTGGAGTGGATGTCATAGACTTAGAAGTACGGAAACCGTGAATACCATGACAATGTCCGTATTGGCCATGGGTATGGCTGTGATGTCCCGTTAGAATGCAGGCACGACTCACTGCGCAGGAAGGCGATGTGCAAAAAGCATGGTCAAATACAACGCTTTTTTCGGCAAAAGAATCTATTCTGGGCGTTTTTATTACCTTGTTGCCGTAACATCCTGCTATGCGGGACCAGTCGTCGGCTATGATGAACAATACGCTTTTATAATTTGTCATTTCTAATACCTTCTGGTAAATGAATTGCTCTTGAATTTTAGAATAGAATGGGTATTCTGGTGAAAGAGCAACTTTTTATTGAAAAAAGGTGGATTATGAATCACAACGCGGGATCCATTGAAAAAGAAGTCGTAAATGGAGAGTTTGTTAGGCAGGGCGATCATTTCAGGGATTGGGTAATGGCTGATAGCTCATCGGAATATGTAGCCGAACCGGACCGATATCACCTCTATGTTTCACTTGCATGCCCTTGGGCCCACCGAACGATTATTGCCAGAAAATTAAAAGGACTCGAATCCGTTATAGGTATGACAGTCGTTGATCCGATAAGGGATGAACGGGGATGGAAATTTTTTGAAGATATTGATGATATTTGCGGATTCAAGTTTTTGAGAGATGCATACGAAGCAACAGAAACTGATTATGATGCGCGAGTGACAGTACCTGCTCTGTGGGATCGTGTTCGGAAAAGAATTGTTAACAATTCTGAAGTTGACATTGTAAGAATGTTTAATTCGTCATTTGACGAATGGGCAAGTGATACCATCGATTTTTACCCTGACAATCAACGCCCTGAGATGGAGCGTTTAGAAAATTATGTTTATGAAAAGATTAATAACGGAGTTTATAGAGCAGGTTTTGCAAAGACCCAAGCGACGTATGAATCAGCGGTATTTAATTTATTCGAGGCATTAGATACGGTTGACAAGCATCTTTCAAACCAACGTTTTTTATGTGGGGAAACGATCACAGCGGTCGACTGGAACCTATTTGTTACATTGGTTCGATTTGATTGTGTTTACTATAATCATTTCAAATGTAATCAGAGACGCATCATGGATTATTCTCATCTGTGGGGCTATCTCAGAGAGCTATTTCAATACCCGGGAATAGCCGAGACCGTAGATTTTTCTCAAATAAAACAGCATTATTTTACTACTCAAACCCATATAAATCCTCATGGTATAATACCAGTCGGTCCTCAAGATATAGATTTTTCTATCTCTCACGGTCGCGAGTTACTACCCAATTCATAGCGAACTTAAAATGGTAACAATCCAAAAATATGTGATTTCGCTTGTATTTTTTTGAAAATAAGGCGTCTTTAGAGCTATAGGTCCTACAACCATTGCCCTACGGGGAACACAGGAACGTATTATGTCTGCACAGCAAACATCAGCTCGGGTGACAGTTTCGTTCGGCCAAGCCTTAAAAATGTTGTGGCCGTATGCTCAATCAAAAATAGTGGAACAGATTAAAACCGTTTGGCTTATCGTAGCTTATCTGGTTGTGTTCCAGTTAATTGTGCTTGCTATACCTATCGCGGATGCGTTGATCGTTGCCATAGGCGTAGGAGTAGTGATTCTAGGTTTAGCCTTCTTTATGGAAGGACTGTTCCTTGGCTTAATGCCGTTAGGGGAGATTTGTGGTATTAGGTTGCCTCAGAAAGCAGGGCTACCTGTAATCCTAATATTTGCCTTTATCCTTGGTATGGGTGCAACCTTTGCTGAGCCAGCTATCGCCGTGTTGAAGGCGGCGGGGTCCTCAGTGACCGCTTGGGACGCGCCTCTGCTATATTTAATGCTCAACAAAGGATCTGGGACTTTAGTCATTGCTGTCGGTGTCGGAGTTGGTATTGCTGTGGGTTTTGGTATGTTACGTTTTCTTTACGGCTGGTCGTTGAAACCCTTCTGTTATATTTTGTACGCGATCATAGGGTCAGTTTCCATATGGGCATATTTTGACCCGAACGTAATTCATCTTACAGGCTTAGCTTGGGATTGTGGGGCTGTTACAACTGGACCTGTTACAGTTCCATTAGTGTTGGCGCTGGGAATTGGAATTTCTCGTGTTGCCGCTGGTGGTGGCGGTGGTGCTGCTGGAGGTTTTGGAGTCGTGACATTGGCTTCAGCGTTTCCCATAATAGCTGTGCTAGGTTTAGGACTTATGAACCTTAGCTCAGTTCCGCAGCCTGGTTCTGACGTTGATTTTGCTAGTATAAAAAACCGGGAGGCCGTATTAAAACTGTTCGAAAGCGAAGATGTGTTTGAGGGCTATGTCATACGTAAGGGCAGCGCTGATGCGCGCATTGCTCTTTTTGGAGGTAATGTAGATTCCCTTGATGCTTACATCCTCGGTATGTCCAAAGACACTAATGCTCAGGAAAAAATCTTTGGTAAGACGGGCGAATTCGATAGTTGGTTGCTCAAAAATGGTACTAATGAACAAAGGGTCTTGGTCTACGGCTCCGAGGAAGAAGTACGCCGCAAAGCCGAAGAATTATATGCTAAGCCAGCTGAAGGAATTAATGTAGGTGAACTTCTGGCCAATCACGCAAAAGCAGCGATTCAGGCCATTATTCCCTTAAGTATTTTTTTAATAGTTGTGTTGCTTTTTGTTTTGCGGGAACGGATGCGTCGAGCAGATGAGGTGATTTTGGGACTCATTTTTGCCGTTACTGGGATGGGACTTTTTGGTATTGGAATAGAGTTGGGCCTGCAGCGTCTAGGAAGTGAAATAGGTAGGAATTTGCCATCTACCTTTAAGTCGGTTGAGATGACGACGCAGCACGAAGTTATTCGGAACTTTGATCCTGAGATTGTTACAAAGGCTATTAGTAATGACGGTGGGGTTCAGGAAGTATTCTCACGTAAGACAGAAAGTGGATACTCCTTGCTTCCTTATATTCCAGAGAATTTTGATACGAAGACTCAGCAGTATTCCTTTACACCAGTGCGGGGGCCTCTTTTTGATGGTCTTATTGGGATCGTAGTCGTCATTCTTTTTGCTTTCATGATGGGTTATAGTGCAACCTTAGCAGAGCCGGCGCTTAATGCTCTTGGTGCAACGGTTGAACAGATAACTGTTGGGACGTTTAAGAAACAGCTTCTTATGCAGGCTGTAGCAATAGGGGTGGGAGTGGGTATAGCTTTGGGTGTAACAAAAATTATTTATAACGTGCCCCTCATTTGGATGTTAGTACCGCCCTATATGATACTCATGTTTCTTACGTTTCTTTCAAACGAGGACTTTGTAAATATTGGATGGGATAGTGCGGGAGTTACTACGGGACCTGTTACGGTGCCTCTAGTTTTAGCTATGGGGTTGGGAATAGGAGGTCAGGTTGGAAGTATAGAGGGATTTGGTATTCTTTCAATGGCTTCGGTATGTCCCATTCTTTCTGTTCTTGTTGTTGGACTGTTTGTGACAAAAAGGCGCCAATCAAAAATTGATGAAACTGCGGCTTAGGAGAGACATATGGAAAAGGTAGATGCAGCATTAATAACCTGTTCGGTATACAACTCGGTTGCTGATACTGCTAAGGCAACTATGCGTGAATTTGGCATAAAAGATTACCACCATCAACCCAGCCGGGCTACTAAACTGCATAGGAAAGATGGTATTTGGGGGATCGGATCAGGGGTCGCGTTAGAAGAAGAGCCTGCGACCCGTTTTATGTTTTATGTGCCGAGAGAGTCGGCTGATGGTATTTTACAGGCACTTATTTCTGCGTGCAGTCTTCAAATACCGGGGAGAGGAAGTGCTGTTTGCGAAGAAGTCGAGATTGCCGCTGAATCTAGCTGGAATCAGCATCCGTTGAAATCGTATGAGGGTAGTAATAATATCCCAATGAGGTCAGATTTTTCCACCATAGTCTGTACGGTTCAGAAGGGACAAGGTAACCATATTGCCCGTTCGGCTCTAGATTTGGGTGTGCCTATGCCGCAGGTTACTGCGGGGGAGGGAACGGGTTTAAGAGATAAGTTAAGTGTGATTCGTGTGACGGTTCCGGCCGAGAAGGAAGTGATTAGCGTAATGGTTTCTGCGCAGGAGTCGGATGAAATTTTCCCTGCTTTAGTTGCGGCAGGGCGGATTAATGAACTCGGAGCGGGTTTTATTTATGAATCGCCCGGAGCTCGAGGTGTTATAAATGATATGGTTGTTCGTGGTCAGCATCACTCTGCTAGTATGGAGCAACTCATAGCTGCCGTAGATGAAATGAAAGGATCTGCGGATTGGCGTCGACGTCCAATTAGTGCGGAAAGTCAGGGTTTTCGCTATTTAAACGATCTGGTTGGTATGGTGCTTGTTTGTAACGAGGGGATGGCAAGCGAGTTGGTTATTGCGGCAATGGAAGGTGGTGCAGGCGGAGCTACTATCGGTAAGCAAGCTTATTCTCAAATAGAAGGCGAGCAAACAGATATTTCACCAGCACGTGAATCAGCGGAATTAATTGTTGGAAAAAATCAAGTTGATGGTATTTATGATGCGCTACTATCAGCAGGTCTTTACGGATCTGAATCAGCGGGCTTTATTGCTCTAAAGAATGTAAGTGTGGCTTGCACTCACTTGAGTGCGCCGCGTTAAGCTATCCAAGGTCCTCGGATGGCTATGGTTAAACCAGGCCTTTGAATATTGACGTAAAGGGTCTGCCCATCGGGAGCGAAAACGGCTCCTGCCAATTCTGAATTGTTTAGAGAGTTCCTTGCAAGCTTGTAGATTTCCCCTGAAGTGTTGACTCCCAAGAGAAATTGCTCATCACTTCCGTCTTCACACAAAATCACATCGCCCCAAGGGGCTATTGTAAGATTGTCTACGTGGTCAACTACTCCTTCGTCATCGGGTTCAATAAACAGTTGTAGTTTTCCAGGTGCAGTATGTTCGTCAGCGGTACCTTCTAATTTACTTGGGAAATATCTCCAAACTTGGCCTTTTTTGTTTGGCCCACCACTAGTACAAGCGAAATATATAGATTCACTACCGTACCACATTCCTTCGCCCCGAGCAAATAAAGCAGCACCTTGAGCATGTCCTTGGATACGTAGGTCATCGTCTGGTGACTCAATGTTTTCTACATCAATCCAGTATATTTCCATAGATTGACCTATATCCACTTCTTGTTTATCCCAATTTCGGGTGTCAAGACTTGGTGAGTCGAAAATTGCAAGAGCCTGAAGTCGTCCACCCGAAGATAATCTTTCCTGTTTATTAGGAATAAAACGGTAAATTAAACTATCGCCCCGGTCTTCTGTCTGATATACTATACCTGAGCCAGGATGGACTGCTACCGCTTCATGGTTGAAGCGTCCCATTGCTGTTAGTGGCTCTGGATTCGCTAGAGTTATTTCTGCTCCCGCCGGGACTTCAAAATTATAGCCATGGTCTTTTTGATGGTTCTCGTCCTTCTTTTGTACGCTTTCCTCGCAAGTAATCCAGGAACCCCATGGAGTAACTCCCCCTGCACAGTTTCGAACCGTTCCTGCAAGACTCAGAAACTGTTTGCCTATCTTTCCATTGGGTAGAATTGTAAGAGTTGTTGTACCGCCTAATGAAGGGTTATTATTTTTTCCAATATCGTAGAAGTCAGTATCAGAAATAAGGTCTAAAAGCTCATTTTCTTTACCGAAGGCACCCGCCTCTTTGCTGTCTACGCTTAATTCGTGATTTCGTATCAAAATTGTTGTACCATCAGCATTAAGGAAGGTAGCCATAGCATCCGGAGCACCAGGCAGCAGTAGCCCATCATCCATTTTGTCCCCAGTACGAGAGAGGACGGTGTATGTAAACCCTTTTGGTAGATCTAAGATGTTATCTGGATCCGGCAGGAGGGCACCATAACCGAGCATGTTTTCTTTATTTACGATGGAGGAGCAACCCGCACTATAATAAAGTCCAGCAAAACCTGCGGTAACAGCAGCAGCGGTGTTTTTTAGAAAACGTCTTCTTGAAATCAATTTATACTCCAGTGGATATTTTACTTTGTTACGCGATAAAAAACTAAATTTGGGGGGCCGAAAATTGTTGACACAAAAAAACAAAATAGCTGTCAAAAACTATATATTTTATGCAGTCTTATCAATAAAAAATCAATAGAATACCTTGTTGTTTCTTCACTGTATAATTTGCTTTATAACTTGTAGTATTAGACTTTGAAAAGGGCCATAAGAGTAATCCTTTTAATTATTGTGTATAACAAACAGAATGTATTATTGTTACATCTGTTACACAATAGATGTACTAAAATGTGGATAGTATGTTTAAGGAGGGATATGCAAATGTCAGAGATTTATCGTGCATCCGATTTTGCCGATGCCTTACCCGAATTGGGTTCAAGAGGTGCTACACCGGAAAGACTTGAGTTTTTAGATGAACACGGATATCTAATTATTAATGATTTTGTCGACAGTCCATGGATTAAGGTTTTGCGAGAGGCAGGAAGACGCGTAAGTGCCTCGTGCGCACCTGCGTGCGCTTACGAAACAATCGATTCGTCGAAGGGTTATGTTCACCGGACGAAAGATGAGGAACCGTGGGCGATTCGTGGACTAATCCATCCAGCATTTGGCGAACCGTGTTTTGGAGAATTTCATGGTTCAGACGAATTCATAGGTTTTGTGGATGAATGGTGCGGGGGAATAACCACGGATGAATTAACGTTAAGTGGTATGCTTTTGTGGACTAACCCGCGTAAAAGCGATCACAAATTAGGTTGGCATCGAGATGTTACATGGTGGGGTAGCGGTAAACCTTATTTGGCACAGCGAAAAACGACAGACGAGAATATAGATGATTATTCAGAAGAAAGAGAGCGTGTTCGTTGGGAAGAAATTCGAATGGAGAACAAGAATTCTATTCGTGAGAGAAACGGTGTTAATATGTTTTTGGCCTTGGTGGATGACGAATGCCACGAAGTTATCCCCGGCAGTCACAATCGTTGGCGGAACTCATTTGAACACGATGTTTTATTACCGAAATCAATGAAAGAAAAAGGCGTACCTCATACACCAAGCTGGAACGGAAGCGATCCCTTGCCGGGTCAACTAGCGATAAGGTTAAGAGCGGGAGAGGCTCTGATTAGAATTGGCTCCAATATTCATACGGGTCATACCGTGCCGACGCGTGAACGAAACACCTTAGCTATTGGCTGGTCTCGTTGGCAGAGTAATACAACGGGAACGGATCAAAATCTTTCGGGTACAAATAACAAGAGTAAGAAATCAAAAAGAGTTGTGGCAGATGCGCGTCATGCTTGGCAATTGGACCCAGCAGTTCGCGAGTCGTTGCCTCATTCTTGGATGCAAACGGCTTGGGATCGTTGGGCAGAAACCCAAAGATTGGGCGATACGCTCGAGGACCGATATGCACCCTTTGATATGAGTCGAATAAAGTCAGGTGAAGCGGTGGGATGGGATTCTCCGTTAGAAAAACAGGCTGTTCAATTGGGAGGAGAATGGAGGCCTCACCAAACGTTGTCTGATTAAGAATGTTCTTTCTTTATTGCTTGAATCATCGCAATGATGTAGCCGAATTGAAAGGCCCAAGCCTGTGTCACTCTACCAGAGACACCCTTAGGTGCTTGATCGTTTGGATGACTGGGAGCATGGTCAGGCATTAACATATACGGATAGTCTACGTCGCGGAGAGCCCTTGCAATTTCGTGCATATCCAAGTCTCCTTCATCTGGCCAGACCTCTTGAAAGTTGTGTAGGCCACCACGTATGTTTCGGTAATGAATATTGAATATTTTTTTTCGTTTCCCAAAATATTTAATAATGTCATACAAATCATTTGCGGGGTTCTCTAATCCTTCAGAGGCTACGCCACAACAGAAATTAAAGCCATGGAATGGGCTGTCTATCAATTCAGAAAACCGTTTTAGACCATCAAAGACAGGCCAGTTCCAACGTTCTACTCCCCTCAGTATCGGCGCTGGCGGATCATCCAAATGGCTTGCCATTTGAACTTTGTAAGATTCGGCTACTGGTATGATTCGCTCCAAAAAGTAAGCCGCTCTATCAAAGCTTTCATCTCTACTAACGGGCCCTGCTTCACTGAGGGTATCGTTGTCGTAACGTGAAAGATCAAAAGTGCTATACATACTACCGCCTCGTCCAGGAGTGGAGGGGGTCCGTTGGTGACTTAGGACACAAAAATTATAGTTTATGCCACGTAGACCTGCGGTGCCGACATTCTCGATCACCTTACAATACTGCTCTATATCTTTGTCGCGGTCTGGATCCTGTGCGAGCGTGACGCTCCGGGGTGGGTCGCAATGAATCATCTCGAGACTTATTCCTTCTGCTTTAGCTTCGTCCTTATGACGCAATAACGTTTCGACGTTGTTGTCATCAACGGTGGCATCCATATGAGTTACACCGTGGCGACGCAGAAATTCAAGTTCAATCTTGGAAGTACCTATACCCTGAACGCCAACATGCATTTTAACTTCGCCCATAACGGTCTCCATTTAGTTTATGATTCTCTAAAATAATCTAACTTAATTTTCGTCGATTTCGCTCAATTCTTCCCACCTTTTATATGAGGTGCTCAATGTATCTTCTAGTTGAAACAAGCGTTCTTTCGCTTTGGAAATGGCGCTGGCGCCTTTCTTGAAAAAATCAGGAGCGGACATTTCTTGTTGCAATCGTAATTGTTCCGCTTCGGCCTGTTCGATTTGATCCGGCAATGAATTTAATTCACGTTGTTCATTATAATTTAGTTTTCGAGAAGGATTTATATGAGGTTTGATTTTTATCGATTTTTTTTGTTCTATGGTTTTTTCTTTGGTAAGGGTTCTTTCTTTTTCTAGCCAATCGCTATAACTACCAATGTATTCGTTTACTTGTCCTTCAGAATCAAGAACTAGTAAGCTAGTTATAACGTTATCTAAAAAAGAACGGTCATGGCTGACAATTAATAGAGTCCCAGTGTATTCCATGAGTTGCTCTTCGAGTAGCTCTAGCGTCTCGGCATCTAGATCATTTGTGGGTTCGTCTAGCACTAGTACGTTTGCAGGACGGGCAAAAAGACATGCAAGAAGTAATCGACTTCGTTCGCCTCCTGATAGAGCAGACGCAGGGGTCCGGGCCCTTTCGGGAGTGAAGAGGAAATCGTTCAGATAGCCGTAAATATGGCGTCTTTGTTCCCCAATTTCTATATATTCCCCTTGGGGGAGAATATTTTCGATTACAGTTTTGGATAGATCCAACTGTTGGCGTAATTGATCGAAATGGGCAACTTGCAAGTTAGTCCCATGTCTTAGGGTACCATGTTGCGGTATGAGATCCCCTAGCAAAACTCGAAGGAGACTTGTTTTTCCAGATCCGTTTGCCCCGACCAAGCCAATTCTATCACCACGGCTTATGGTAAGTGAGAAGTCTTTTAATATTACATTCGTCGGATCGTATTCAAAATGTAGGTTTTTTGATTCTAAGACCAAATCACCGGAACGTTCGGCATCACGTATTAGCAATCGGGCGCCTCCGGTTAGCTCCCTACGCTTTTTGCGATCATGCCGCATTTTTTCTAAACGGCGGACCCGACCTTCATTCCGCGTCCTGCGGGCTTTAATTCCTTTTCTAATCCACTGCTCTTCATCTGAGAGTTTGGAGTCAAACAGTGAATTTTGCGTATTCTCATCTGCCAGTCGCTTTTCGCGATTGGATAGAAATATGTCATAATTTCCTGGGTGTGAATAGAGTCTTCCGCGGTCTAATTCTAGGATTCTGGTAGATAGTTTCCGAACAAATGCTCGGTCGTGACTGACAAAAATCAAAGTGCCGTTCCACCGGAGAAGGACTTCTTCGATGTGGAGTATGGAACTTATATCAAGATGATTTGTTGGTTCGTCCAATAACAATAAATCAGGCGTGGTAGCTAGTGTTGCAGCTAGAAGAGTACGTCTCTTTAGACCGCCCGATAACTCTGAAAATTCGGAATTTGAATCTAGCTGAAGATTTGAGATGGCGCGTTTAGCTAGATGCTCTGGACTGTTTTCCGGTAGGAATTTTTTGATTACTTGTAGTACAGATCCTGCGTATGATTCTGATACTTCCTGATGTAATCGGGCAATTTTTAAATGTTTTTGTAAAATTACATCACCTGAGTCTGGTTTTATTTCCTCGGCTATTAATTTCAAGAGCGTTGATTTTCCTTCTCCGTTGCGTCCAACTAAGCAGACGCGCTCGCCCGCATTAATTTGTATTTTGATGCTGTCGAGGAGAGGTGCGCCACCAAAGGCTATAGACACATTATTCAAGTTTAGTGTATTCATAAATTTTTTTGGATAGATGCTCGTGATGAAAGTCGACCTCTTATATATTTATCAGGCTCTGTGATATATAGATATTCCATATGTTCATTTTTTGAGGGCCCTGCAACTTTCCAAACAAGGCGTAGGTTTGTACTTGCCATAGTTAGCATGGCGGAATAGTTGTCTCTTTTACAAATATGGGGTATGCTAGATCGAAGAATATTGCCATCTGGAATTAATTCTACAAGGTACACAGGATGATTTGGACCTTGACGCAAATGTGCGATCGAAATAAAGTTCTTCTCCAAGGTCCATTTATAGATGTTGCTGAAGTTGAAATTGTTTCCATTTGCGGACCGCCAGGATCCCTGTTCTTTAAACACAAGTGTTTTTTTGTCATGCCGGGCAGTTGATACTTTGCCACTCCCGCTCCCGTTCCACCCTGTGCTTAAAAGGCTTCGGGACTCACTTTGGACAGCATGTACGCGGCCTAGAGTATGAAAAAAAGTTTGAAGCAGTATATTTCCTGGAGGCATCTCTACAATCTAAACAAAGGGGAGTAAGCGTGAAATGGGAAAAGCCAGAATGGCATGCCGAATTAGCCTCTACGAACAGCACGCTTGCAGCTATTTCTCAAACGCCCGAACGTGCTGCAGATGGTTACGTTGTAGCGGCACATTCACAAACTAATGGCAGAGGCCGCTTGGGCCGGACGTGGTGCAGCCAGCCCGGCCGTGATTTGACCTTTTCTTTTCTTCTGCGTGGGACGGTTTCTTTCCGACATGTGGCGTCATTACCAATGGCAGTATCTTTAGCGGTAGCTGAATATGTACAAAAATATGGTCTTTATGCAACTACGAAATGGCCAAATGACTTACTTGTGGCAGGACATAAAATTTGTGGTATTTTGGCTGAGAGAATAACGAAAGAGGACATTGTCGTAGGCGTAGGGATCAACGTTAATATGGATGCGCCTTCAGCTCAGTTAATAACATGCCCGGCTACCTCCATGTTTATTGAGACGGGAGAAACCTATGAGATTAAGCAGATCCTAAATGAATTGCTGCCCTGTCTGGGCCTGTGGATAGACCGATGGCGGTTAGATGGTTTTTTAAGTATTCGGGAGCCGTGGACAAATCGATGTTTGCACATGGGAAAACACGTTTCGGTTGGAGAGGGAAAGGACAAAAAAGAGGGGCTGGCAATTGGGTTTGGTGATGTTGGTCAGTTACTGCTTCGTCAAGCCACGGGTGAAGTTTTGGAAGTTTGGGCAGGAGATTTAAACGCCACTCAGCCCAACATTTAATTAAGGCGAGCGAGTTCATCTCCTGACGCTACTTGATCGCCGGCAGCGACAAAAATTTCAGAAATAGTTCCATCTGCAGGCGCGGTTATTTGCATTTCCATTTTCATTGCTTCTAATATCAGTACGGTTTCACCTTGTTTTATCAGGTCTCCGGGCTTTGACAACAGCTTGATTACCTTACCGGGCATTTCAGAAAAAACGGATTGGCCTCTAGCAGAGGTATTTGATTTTGATGGACCAGACTCTGCAGATTGTAGATTTACAGAAAATGTTTGTCCATTGACTATTGCGTTGTTACCCTCAATAGCGACCTCATAATCTCTGCCATTGACTGTTGCTTTGTAGTGTGTGGGCTTGGAGCTGATAGAGCTAGACGCCTCTTTTTTGTCAACTTTTCGAATTCCAATTTCAGCATTACCTTGTAAGAAATCTAATCCTTTGGTTTTGCATGTCGCAACAATAAAGATGTGTTCGTCGTTTACTTCTAGTCCAGCTTCTTGTAATTGCTTCGTTGCTATTTCAACACCTTTGTTTGGATCAGCATCGTTGCGCTCTAATGGAGGATCTGTAGTCGGCGCTAGATCCAGCTGTTCAGAAGCAATTTTGACGATTTCTGGATCTGGGCTAATGGGTGTTTCCCCAAAATATCCCAGTACCATTTGACCATAGGGCTCGGCGATTTTCTCCCAGGGACCGAACATCACGTTGTTAAAAGCTTGTTGGAAATAAAATTGTGAAACGGGGGTAACCGATGTGCCAAATCCTCCTTTTTCTACAACTTC
>CEUA01234535.1_pt1 | contig 14634 bp, 9 predicted proteins | sample 361541 | NCBI WGS metagenome assembly CEUA01 (sample SAMEA2623079, study PRJEB7988) | marine metagenome | isolation source: saline water (ENVO:00002010), including
AATGGTGAAGGGCTTCAGCATCAAGATGGACATAGCCATCTTGCCGCCGCCGCAACACCGAACGTAAAAGCATATGATTTGGCCTATTCCTACGAGATTGCTACAGTTGTGCATCATGGTATGAAAGAAATGTGCCAGGATGATAAAGATGTAATTTATTACCTTACTCTTGAGAATGAAAATTACGCACACCCTCCCATACCAGAAGGCGTTGCTAGTGATATTATCAAGGGGTTGTATAAAATACAATCCACAAAAAAACCAACCATACGTTTGTTCGGAAGTGGACCCATTATGGGGGAAGTTATTGCGGCAGCAGAATTATTAAAAAATGATTGGAATATAGAGCCGGGCATCTGGAATGTCACCAGCTTTAGTGAACTTCGACGGGAGGCAGAAGAAGTAGAAAGATGGAACTTGATTAACCCCAATAAGGAACCAAAACAATCCCATCTAGAGCTGTGCTTGAGCAAACATCGTGTTCCCACGGTTGCAGCATCTGATTATGTAAAAATGGTTTCCGAACAAATCGGCCCCTATGTCCCTGGCCCCTATTATGCATTAGGTACGGATGGTTTTGGTCGCAGCGACACCCGCGAAAATCTGCGCCATTTTTTTGAAGTAGACCGTTATTATATTGTTTTAGCCGCTATTCGTGCGTTAGCACTGGATGGAAAAATGGATATGTCCAAAGGAGGCGATGTAATGAAGAAATATGACTTAGATCCAGAAAAACCAAGCCCCGTAACGGTTTAGGAAAGACTATGATTAAAGAAATTTTATTACCAGACTTGGGAGAAGGCATTGACGGTGCCGAAGTAAGCGAAGTAAGTGTTTCCGTAGGAGACAGAGTTGCTTCTGATGATACTATATTGGTGTTAGAATCAGATAAGGCATCCATGGAAATTCCAGCAGATGTCAACGGAAGCGTTACTGAAATATTAGTTTCAGCTGGAGACGAATTGAAACCGGGGCATGCCCTCATGAAGATCGAATTAGCAGGAGATGCACCTAAAGAAAAAACGCTCGTGGAAGAAAAACCACAAAAAGAAAAATCAACACCCCCGATAGAAATAACAGAACCGAAACTGCATTTAGAAAATTTAACTTCAAACAGCACCGTATTTGCGTCACCCGGCGTCAGAAGATTAGCGAGAGAACTAGGAATCAACCTTCAGGTCATTAAAGGATCTGGACAAAAAAACCGCATCACCAAAAATGATCTAAACAACTATATCAAGCTACAGATGGCTATATCATCTGGAAATATTCCCGCGGAAAAGCAGGAAATTGATTTTTCACAGTGGGGTGAAGTTGAAGTCCAAAAGCTCACTAGGATTAATCTCATAACCGGCCAACGGCTCCAACAAGCTTGGCAGACGATACCTCACGTTACTCAATTTGATAATGCCGACATCACCGATTTAGACAACTATAGAAAAAAATTAAAAACACAAGCCGCAAAGCAAGATATAAAAGTAACATTTCTCCCGTTTTTAATGAAGGCAGTATTTACTGTTTTAAAAGAAATGCCAGAGTTTAACAGTTCTCTAGACCATACTGGTCAAAATTTAGTATTGAAAAATTATTTTCATTTGGGAATTGCCGTAGATACGCCGCATGGGCTTACTGTGCCGGTGGTGCGAGATGTCGATAAAAAAACGATTATAGATTTATCATCAGAGCTCATGGATTTAAGTTCCCGTGCCCGAGAGAAAAAGTTAAATCCAGGCGATATGAAGGGAGGAACCTTCACCATCTCCAGCTTAGGTGGCATTGGTGGGACTGGGTTTTCGCCTATAGTAAACCCGCCTGAAGTGGCCATCATGGGCGTATCAAGGAGCACCTGGAAACAAGTATACGATAAAGAAACTGGAAAATTTAAAACACGATTTATAATGCCATTTTCATTATCTTATGATCATAGAGTAATTGATGGTGCATCCGCCGCCGCTTTTACATCCAGATTTTCATCGATTCTTTCTGACGTCTCTCATTTTAAAAACTAATCAATGACAGAACTTAAACACTATACAATTGTTGTCATTGGTGCTGGACCCGGCGGGTATGCTGCCGCTTTTCGTTCGGCTGACTTAGGTAAACAAGTTTTACTTATTGATCGAGATAATGAATTAGGTGGAGTATGTCTTAATCGCGGCTGTATTCCATCAAAAACATTACTTCATATTTCAAAGGTTATGAATGATGTCGAACACCTATCAAAAATGGGCGTCGCTTATGGTAAGCCATCAATTGATATTGATCATATACGCAAACATAAAAATAAAATTGTTGCACAATTAAATAGCGGTATTACCCAAATGGCAAAGGCGCGAAAAGTGGACACGATAAAAGGGGTGGCTACCTTCAAATCTAATACAGAATTAAATATAGAAACGGAAGATGGCCATATTGCGATTTCTTTTGATAAATGCATCATTGCCGCAGGCTCCACTTCAGCAATGATTCCTGGCGTGCCCAAAGATCATCTGTCAGTGCTTACTTCAAAGACTGCGCTTGATCTCCTAGATGTTCCAGAAAAGTTACTAGTAATTGGTGGTGGCGTGATTGGTTTGGAGTTGGGCCAAGTTTATTCGGCACTTGGTTCACGGGTGTCAGTGGTTGAGTTTTTACCCACGTTACTTCTTGGAGCAGATCCGGACTTAATAAAACCGCTACAAAGAAAATTAAAAAACCAATTTGAAGAGATTTTACTTTCGTCCAAAGTGATTTCAGTGGATATAAATAAAGATGACACCCTAACGGTGGCAATAGAAAATGAGAAAGGGATAGTGAATAAAAACTTTGACAAAGTGTTGGTTTCAGTGGGTCGTAAGCCTAATTCAAATTTTTTGAACTTAGATTCAACAGATATTCAAATAAATGAATCTGGCTTTATTAATGTTGATGTATATCAACGAACATCAGCAAAGAATATATTTGCCATTGGTGACATAGCCGGTAATCCTATGTTGGCCCATAAAGCCACACATGAGGGTAAAGTTGCTGCAGAAGTGGCCTCCGGGCACCCTGCGGCGTTTGATGCGAAAGCCACTCCAGCTGTTGTTTATACAGACCCTGAAGTGGCCTGGGCGGGAATCACAGAAATTGAAGCAAAAGAAAAAAACATACCCTATGAAGTGAGCCAATTTCCTTGGGCAGCCAGTGGGAAAGCGTTGGCCATAGGCGCAAATCAAGGCAAGACAAAAATATTATTTGACCCAGAAACAAAACGAACTATTGGCGTGGGCATTGTTGGCCCTGGCGCAGGTGATTTGATTTCAGAAGGGGTGTTGGCTATAGAAATGGGTGCAGATGCTGAAGATATTGGGCTTACAATTCATCCTCACCCAACTCTGAGCGAAACATTTTCAGCCGCTGCTGAAATATTTTCTGGCACAATTACAGATCTTTATATTCCGAAGAAGAACAGGCATTAATATGAAAACGTTTTACATAACTCTAGTTTTATTTTTCTCATTTTCTTTATCACAAGATTCTGCCGGTGGTCAAACACCATCAGCAACAGCGGGTAAGGTAAGGCCCGTAGATGCTCCTAAAAAGAAATCCATGGAAGAAGCCCTAAAAGATAAAAAAGAAATATCGGGTCTTTTTACATTATACCAAGACACCACCAATGGCAAACTATCTATGTTGATAAATAATGAGCAAATTGGAAAAGAATTTATTCATTTTGTTCATGGATTAAATGGTCAATTGAACACGGGTGTTTTTAGAGGCAGCTATAGAGGTGCCCGAGTACTTAAGCTGAACCGATATTTTAATAGAATAGAATTTGAAGTTCAAAACAATGCATTTTGGTTTGACCCAAAGAACCCTCTGAGCCGATCTTCAGATGCGAATATCAGTACGGCTATTTTAGCATCATCTCCCATTGTGGCCGAAAAAGAAGGCCAAGTTTTAATTGGTGTTGATAATATATTTCTGTCTGAAGCCCTACACCAAATTACGCAAGGGCATATTCCCGGAGGAAAAAACAAAAACCCATTTAAATTAGGAAAGTTGGCAAAAGAAAGAACAAAATATGCCGATATCCACAATTATCCAGAAAATACTGACTTGCTTGTACAATATGTTTACACAAACCCTCTTCCCACCAACTGGGGATCAGACCGCGGCTTAACAGATCCAAGATCTGTAAATGTAAAAATTCAGCACAGCTTCATCCAAATTCCAGAAAATCAGTATCAACCTCGTTTCGAAGATGTTCGCGTTGGATATTTTACAACACAGGTTACAGATATGACAACCCCCGATGATGTAACACCCTATAGGGACTTAATTCATAGGTGGAATCTTGTGAAGAAAAACCCAGATCAGGGTATCTCCGAACCCATAGAGCCGATTGTTTGGTGGATAGAAAACACAACCCCTCTCGAATTTAGGGGCGCCATTCAAGAAGGAGTTTTGGCGTGGAATAAGGCGTTTGAGAAAGCAGGTTTCCACAATGCGATTCAAGTAAAAGTGCAACCAGATGATGCGCTGTGGGATGCGGGCGATATTCGTTATAACGTTCTCCGGTGGACGTCATCCCCAAACCCACCTTTTGGGGGGTATGGGCCAAGCTTTGTTAATCCAAAAACTGGACAAATTCTCGGAGCAGACATTATGTTGGAGTATGTCTATTTTACAAATCGGGTAAAGTACGAACACCTTCATCGCACTTTTAATTCAGGCTCAGAGCTTATATTGAATCCTATAAACAACTGCCTCGCTGGTGATTATTTACACCAAGGAAATTTATTTGGTATGGCAGCCTTAAGCGCAGTAGATGATTTTTCCCAACTAGAACAACACCGGTTGATTTATGAAAGCTTGGTAAAATTAACACTTCATGAGGTGGGACACACCCTAGGGTTAAACCACAATTTTTATGCCAGCCACCTACATAGTTTCAAAAATATTCATAACAGAATTATTACAGAGCCAATAGGCCTAACATCGTCTGTCATGGACTATGTGCCTGTAAATGTAAGCGATAAACCAAAACACCATGGCCAGTTTTACTCCACAACGCCGGGTCCATATGATGTGTGGGCGATCGAATTTGGGTATACCCCCCCACTTGAGAGTCCGCCAGATGAAAAAGACCGTGTAGAATTATTATTAAATCAATCCACTAAAAATGAATTTCGTTTTGGCAATGACGCAGATGATATGCGATGGCCTGGAAAGGGCATAGACCCAAGGATCAATACGTCTGATATGAGCGCAGATCCGGTAGCATACGCCAAACAAAGGATGGATATAGTACGATCACTTTATCCCGGGTTGAAAAAAAGATATGAACGAACTGGAGAATCTTATCATGCTTTTACCGATGCATTTTCTATTTTAAACCGTGAATATAGTAATTCTGCTATGGTGATTTCCCGCTATGTTGGCGGTGTACTTATAGATCGTTCTTTGGTGGGTCAAAAAGGTAGTCAAGAACCCTTTAGGCCCGTTCCAAAGGATAAGCAAAAATGGGCTATGACACTTTTAGGAAAATATATATTTGCACCCAATGCATTTGAAATTCCAGAAGGAATTATGGAACACCTACAGTGGGAGCGACGAGGGTTTAGTGGTACGCGTGACCCAAAGCTCCTTGATATGTATCTAAATACCCAAAAGGGCATTCTAAACCATTTTTTCCATGTAAATGTTTTAAAAAGAATTTCAGATTCGGAGTTTTATGGAAATAGCTATGGTCTCAATGAAATGATGTCAGATTTGACAACAATATGCTTTTCCGCCGATGCTGGTAAAAGCGTTAATGCAATTCGCAGGAATTTACAAATAGAGTACACAGAGCAGTTAATCCGTATAGTTCTAAACAAAGGAAAAGTAAAGCATGGAAATTTAGCCATTGCTTCAGCTTTTGAAAACCTGAACAAGGTAAAAAAATATAGTTTAAAATCCTACGGGATGGATGAGGCCACTAAGGCCCATAGAAAGTACTTAACCTATCGGATCAATAAGGAATTAGACAAATATTAAATTGTGAAAAGGATATATTTTGAAAAGCATAAATACACTATTGATAATCTGCTTAATAGCGGGTTGTACAAATATGGAAAATAAACACTTAGACAAACACCCCCTTGATAAATCGGAAGTTCGAAAGTTGACATTAGATAATGGTATCAAAGTATACCTGCTTTCAAATCCGGATTTCAATGTATCAGCAGCATCTATGGTTGTGGAGGTTGGCTCATTGGAAAACCCAAGCAATCGCGAGGGGCTTGCCCACTTTTTAGAACACATGCTATTTCTTGGTACAAAAAAATATCCGGATGTAGATGAATACTCTACATACCTCAAAACCTTTGGCGGCTACTCGAATGCCTATACTGCCAGTGATCATACTAATTATCAACTTCAGGTACTACCAGACGGGTTTGAGGGAGCACTAGATCGATTTGCTCAGTTTTTTATAAGCCCCCTATTTACTGCAGAGTATACAGCGAGAGAAGTGAATGCTGTAAATTCAGAACATCAAAAAAATATAATGAATGATTATTGGCGCCAGTATAGGGTCACAAGTCAGTTTGTAAAAACAGGCCATCCAGCGGGAAAATTTGGCACAGGAAGTCTCGAAACCTTAGGAGATATTTCTAGGGAAGAACTTGTTGCGTTTTATAATAATCAATACAGTGCAAACCGAATGGGTTTGGCTTTATTGAGTACCCACTCTTTAAATGAAATGGAGGTTTGGGCCAGCCAGTATTTTTCTGATGTAAAGAATCATAACCTTGAAAGGACAAAACATGATCCAACCTTGTTTGAAAAGAAAGAATCATTCAGGTTTATTCAAATTGATCCCGTAAAAGACCTTCGCGATCTGGAGATCAGTTTTGCTATTCCCAGCACCCGTCACATGTATGAAAGTAAGCCGGGAAGACAGCTTGGTTTCATTTTAGGACACGAGGGGAAGGGCAGCCTGCTTTCTTATTTGAAAGATAGGGGTTTAGCACAAACACTATCTGCGAGTGCCCGCCCAGAAACAAAAGAATATGGATTGGCAACGATTCGGATCGGGCTTACGCCGAAAGGTCAAAATGACTATAAGGAAATTGTTTTAGCCACTTTGGACTATATTGAGCTTATCAAAGAATTGGGATATCAACCTCATGTATATAATGAATTGAAAACCGTGGCAGAACTAGAAGAGATTTATGGAAGCAAGGGAGAGGGAATGTGGCGTGCCACCCAAATGGCGAATGAGGCCATGATGCACCCACTAGAAGATGCAGGTCGTATCAATTTCATTTATAGAGACAACTCTAAAGAAACCTTTGAAAATTTATTAACGCACCTTACCCCTGATAATATGTTAGTAGTGTTGACAGCAAAAGGTGTGACAACAGATAAAAAAGAACACTATTACCAGGCGCCTTATTCTTATACAGAAGATATTGAGTTTTATCATACACTTACGTCTGCATCTCCACGAGCGGAGTTTATGATAGCAGAAGAAAACCCGTTTATTCCAGAGTCAGCATCTATCCCAAATCGGGAAATAAAGGAAGGGATATTGCCAGTTCCTCTTATAAGTGGCGATGGTGCAAACATTTATTTTGGAGCCGACCATGAGTTTTTGCGCCCAAAGGGTGTTATAAGTTTTAAAATACTTTTTCCCAAGGATGTAATGACGCTACAACACCGTGTTTATTTAAAACTGTATTCAGAATGCGTAAACGAGTCCCTAAACGAATTGGGCTACCCCGCTAAGCAAGCAGGACTAAATTATTCATTCCGAGAAGGATACGAAGGTATTTTTCTGAATGTAACTGGATATTCGGAATCTGCCATGACGCTCTACGAAATGATTCTGGATCACATGGTTAATTTTTCTATTACTGAAGATCAATTTAATGCAATAAAAGATAAAGTTGTCCGCGATTACCAAAATTTTTCACTTTCGGATGCACATCAACAAACCCGCGATAAAGGAGCCGATATTTTTAATCATGTAAAATATAGCTGGGAAGAAAGTCTACCGGTGGCACAAGATGCAAGCCTTTCAGATATTCAAGGGTATGGAAACAGCCTATATAAAAAAACATTTGTTGAGGGCCTTGTATATGGTGATTTTAAAGAGTCTGATGCGCGACGCGCCTTGCGTAAATATACTGAACAATCAAACACAACTGAGATTAAACGGACAAATGCATTTGATTTAAAATTTTTAGATCAACCGAAGCCCGAAGAAATACAATATGTTGGAAAATTATCTGTCAATAATTCATGTTTTTATCGTGAATATATTTTAGGAGATGATACCCCGGAAATGAGGGCAGCGTCTATGGTCATTGGCCAAGCGCTTCAGCAACCCTTTTTTACAGAAATGAGGACTAATCAGCAATTAGGGTACATTGTCTGGTCTTACACTCGAACCCGTGACAAAACACACTATTTAAGTTTTGTTATTCAATCTGGGGCCTTTACCGCAGATGATGTTAATCAGCGCGCAGATGATTTTATTGCATCAACCCCAGAACTACTTGCGGCCATGGATAATGAAACATTTCAACAATTAAAGGAGTCTGCTATTGAGCAATTGGAAAAGAAGCCAATGAGTATCAGCGAAAGAGCGAATAAATTCCAAACATTAATTTTTGAACACGATGCCGATTTTCAAAGAGATGAAAAGACAATTGCAGCTCTTGAAAAACTTCAACAGTCATCAGCCACCGAGCTTTTGTTAAACACAATAGGAACAGATACGCGAAGAATGGTGAATTTTATAATGTTCGCAGAACAGCATAAAAACACAACGGGTGTTAAAAGCACCCTAAATGAATTGAACACCTGGAAAGCATTAAGATCCTATAGGTAAAAATTAATGCCCAAGGATGTCATTCTTATTGCAGCTGTGACAATAGATGGTTTAATTGCCCGTCACCGCCATGAAGTAATAACTTGGTCCAAAGATCTCCGTCTATTTAAAGAACAAACCTTGGGATTCAATGTTATAATGGGTTCCAATACACACAATATACTTTCAACCGAATTAGAAGGCCGTAAGACGATAGTAGTTCATCGAAATGACGAACCAGGGTCTATTCTTGAAGCTATTCCTGGAGACCGTTGCTACATTGCTGGTGGAGGCAAAACCTATGCCCGGTTTGCTCCGTTTCTAACTCATTTATATATTACGCATCATCCATTGGTTTTTGGCAAGGGCATCCCACTGTTCGATGGATGGATCCCTGATCTTGATTTAATATTTCAGCAAATGGTTTGCGTGGATGAGAAGGGTGGTGTTTTTCAATACCAGTATAGGATAAGGAAATCATAAAAAAATATTTAATTCATATTTTTTTTCTTTCAATTACGTTTTCATTGGATGTTTATAGTGGTGGAAAACTATCTCCCAACCAAGCTGCTATAGATGTGACCCACTATGATATTCGTTTGAAAGTTAATCCTTATAATAAAACGATTGGTGGCACAGTCAATATCACATTTGTATTGATCGGTAAAGCCGATATGATTGAGATTGATTTATTAGATCAGTTCAATGTTTCTGGTGCATCTATCAACGGCATGAACCTGTCTTTTGTTCATAGGGAGCATAAAATTTTCATTCATAATCCTGGTTTGGGGATATTTAAAACCCACGCCCTTGAGATTAAATATTCCGGACAGCCCCCCGTTGCCAAAAACCCACCTTGGGATGGTGGCTTCAGTTGGGAGAAGAGTAAAGATGGGCATCCGTGGATTGCTGTATCCTGTCAAGGAAATGGTGCTTATATATGGTATCCCTGTAAGGAACACCCAAGCGATAAGCCAGATGGAGTGGATATATCAATTACAGTTCCCGATCCTCTGCTTGTGGCATCCAATGGTTTACTTCAATCTACTCATAAAGATGGAGATAGGTGGACCACGTGGCACTGGCGTACCGAATACCCCATCAGCACTTACAATGTGAACTTTACTGCCGGTTATTTTGAAGTGGTTGAAAAAACTGCCTACATATTAGATAAGCCTTTAAAATTAGCCTATTATGTTTTGCCGGAAAAAAGTAAGGGTGCCAACGAATTACTTAATAACGCAGAAGAATATCTAAATTTTTATGCACGAAACTTTGGGCAATATCCGTGGATGAAAGAAAAATTTGGCCTGGTACACACCCCATATTGGGGCATGGAGCATCAAACTATAAACGCCTATGGAAATGATTATAAAAAAACAAAATTAGGATATGATTTTCTCATGTTTCATGAAATGGGACATGAGTGGTGGGGAAATTATTTAAGTGTAGCTGACTGGGCAGATTTTTGGATTCACGAAGGGTTTGATACTTATGCAGAAGCTCTTTTTGTGGAGGAAAAATTTGGAAAATCTGCTGCAAAAAATTTTGTGAACAAGCGTTATAAAAATAATATTCAAAATAAACAAATTGTTGTGCCTGGAAAAAACACAACAACACAATATAAAACTGATAATGATGTTTATTATAAAGGAGCACACATTCTTCATACCTTGAGATATTTGATTGGGGATGAAGTATTGCGGGAGAGTTTGAAAGAATTTATTCACATGCCAAAAGAGCTTCCACACAATCAAACATCCACAGAAGAGTTTATTTCTTTAATCCATGAAAACTCAGGCGAAAATCTTCAGTGGTTTTTCGATCAGTATTTATACGGAGTTGAACTACCAACTCTTGAGATTGAAGAAGAAATAATTAAAAATAAAAAATTTATTGATTTATGGTGGAAAAATGATGGATTCAAAATGCCAATGGATATTTCTTTCCAATCATTTGATGGCAAAAGAGATCGAAACCTTGCGCTGAATAACTCTCCCACCCGCATCGCCATTCCTTTAAAATCAGACTTGATTATTGATCCAAACAAGTGGGTATTATTTAACCTAATACAGACATCTAAATAAAATGAAATACTTTAAAGTCAAAATTGTAACTGGTGTAACACTATTTATAACCATCCTTTTTGTATATTGGATTCACCATCCACTACCGCCATATAAAGGAGAATTAACCCTGCCGGGCTTGAAAAGGCCTGTGGATGTTTTTACAGATAAATTTGGAGTACCCCACGTATTTGCCGAAAATGAAGATGATTTATTTTTCACGGCTGGTTATCTCTCAGGCAGAGAGCGGTTATTTCAACTTTCCACCGTAGCGCTTGCTGTTAGGGGCGAGTTATCATCAGCGCTGGGGGATAAATACCTAGGTAGTGATATATATTTACGTACTTGGCGAATTCATGATATAGCTAAGAAGATGGTTGAATCTATGGAACCAGAAAATAAAAGAATCTTTGAATCATTTTGTAACGGGATCAATTATCGCATAGACGAAATAAAAAATGATGCCCCAATTGAATTCAAAATATTAGGCATTGATCCACCCTATTGGGATCCTAGCATTGTGGCTGGTTATGCACGAATGATGGCTCATGAAATGCAAGGCGCATGGGAACCAGAAATTGTGTATGGCGCTGTAGCATCTTATTTTGGTGAAGATAAACTAGCAGAGCTTATTCCGGGCTATAATAAGAAAAAACCCACGATAGCAGATACGAAAGATTTAAAACCTATATTTGATGAAATTATTTCTCAAGAATTTATAATACGAGATTTATTTGGGGAACATAATGCAGATATTGGATCCAATAATTGGGTTGTTTCTGGAGAGTTGACCAAATCAGGAAAGCCCTTGCTCGCTAATGATCCCCACCTTGCCTATTCACAACCCCCGCGGTGGTTTGAAATTCATTTAAAAGGCGGAAGATTTAATGTTTCCGGAGTCTGTATTGCTGGCATTCCAATGCCGGTCATTGGACAAAATGAGCATGTGGCCTGGGGATTTACAAACAGCATGGTTGATGATGTAGATTTTTTTATTGAAACAATTAACCCCAAAAACCCCAATGAATATCGTTCAGGTGAAAAATGGCTTCCCATAGAATTAGTAGAAGAAACCATTCCACTAAAAAGCGGTAAAGATACTACTATTACTATTCGTATAACTCACCACGGACCTATTATTAGCGATATTCATGGATTATTGAAGGATAAAAATATAGCCATGTCTATAGCGTGGACCGGACATTGGACCACGCCGGAAATGGACGCATGGATCTCAATTAATAACATGAAAAATTGGAAAGATTTTAGTAATGGAATAAAAAAGTTTGGCGTACCTGGACAAAATATTGTTTATGCAGACGTAAGCGGGAATATAGGCTGGCGTCCCGCTGTTTATATTCCTATCAGAAAACAGGGATTTAGTATGGTTCCTAGGCCGGGGGAAGACCCGTCCTTTGATTGGAAAGGAAAGGTTCCCTTTGAAGAAATGCCTTTTTTATACAACCCTGAAAAGGGATATATCTCTACGGCAAATAATAGAATCATAGGTGACGGTTTTCCATATTATATCAGTAAAATGTGGGCAGACCCCAGTAGGATAGAACAAATAAATCGAAGACTAGATTCAATGGATAGCATAACAGTGGAAAAAATGAAATCGGTACAACTGGATCAAACATCACCATTCGCTCAAGAGATTCTGCCATATATTTGGTTAACAGAAACAGGAAGAGAAACGGGAAACCTTAAAAGAGCATATGAGTTTTTAAAAGCATGGGACGGTGTTGAAGATGTTGATTCTGAGGCAGCATTGATATTTCATGCAACGATGCGCAATCTTGTTTTGAATCTTTATGGAGATGAACTTGCGCTTCTTGGGCAAAACTATTTAGAGGCCTATACGGGTTTAAAATATTTGGTTCATCGCAAAATTAGAGAAATTTTAAAAACAGGCGAATCTTCCTGGATTGATGATATAACTACACCCAACCATGTTGAAACATTAAATGAAATAATATCCAAATCTATCGCCGGCGCTGTAGTAGAGCTAGAAGGCTCTTTTGGCGTCAATATTTCCAATTGGAAGTGGGGCGATGCACATTCCTTAACCCACCCGCATATGTTATCAAAAGTAAAACTATTAGACTGGATTTTTGATTTAAGCGTTGGTCCGTTCAGATCGGGCGGATCAGATAAATCACCTAATGCCGGAGGGTACTCTTTTAATAAACCCTATCGTCAGACTGCAGGCGCATCTATGAGAAGAATTGTAGATTTTGGCAATATGAATGAAACACAATTTATTTTGCCAACAGGCCAATCGGGGATTCCCAGCAGCCCTCATTATCGTGATCAGGCTGAGATGTACCACAGCGGTGAGTATCGCACAACGTGGTTTGATGAAGACTATATACGATCTAGTGATAATTTTCGACATCTCATTTTTACTCCATAATCACTCTATGATTGAATTAATTCTTTTTTCTTCCCTTGCCCTACTATTAGTTCGGCACAGGTTTTTTTGGGTAGCCCGGAGTCGCAAATTATCATCGAATAATTTTCCAATCATTATGGCCCACCGAGGCATAACTGTAAAGTCACCAGAGAATACAATTTCATCATACAAAGAAGCAATAGAAGCCGGTTTTAATGCCCTTGAATTAGATATACTACAAACAAAAGATGAAGAATTAATTTGCTCTCATAATTTTGATTTAGAAAGAGAATCAAATGGTGTTGGCTGGGCTCAACACATTGAATATAAGAATTTGAAAAACATTCAAGCTGGGGTATACACTCATCCACAAAATACTCAACCAATTCCAAGCCTTGAAAATGTATTAGATAAAATTCCTAAGCATATATTTTTAAACATTGAAATTAAAACTCATTCTGTTTTTGATTTATCCGCTTCAAAAACATTTGCCACGCTTTTTAAAAAAGAAAAAATAAAACATTCATTCATGGTCTCATCTTTCAACCCGGTTGTTGTGGCATATTTCCGCTTTTTCCACCCCAAAATCACGGTTGGTTATATTTTGCAAAATATATCATGGTTGTGGACGGCCCACTGGTCACACCCTGATTATTTACACCCTCGTGCAGATATAATTGATAATGAATTATTAGAGATGAGCCAAAAACATGGCCTTGCTTTAAATCTCTGGACCGTGAATTCAATACCTGCAATAGAATGGTGTAAACAAAATCATATCTCAGGCATTATTACTGATAACCCAAAAGCTATACATGTATAAAATACATAAAGCCTCGCCATAAAGTTCTTCGCCCACATAAAAAAGGATACATAAAAATATGAAATCAATTACAGTTCAAGAATTACAGAAACTAATGAATGACAATGAAAAAATTGTTTTGGTTGATGTCAGGGAAAAGGCAGAGCGAGATATGGCGTCAATTAAAGGATCAACCCATGTCCCAATAAACTCTATTCCCCACCATCTGGAGATATTTAATAAAGCTGATCCTGTTTATCTTTTTTGCCACTCTGGTATTCGTTCTGCACAGGCCTGTTTATACCTAGAGCAACAAGGTTTTGATTCTATAAATATTATAGGGGGCATTCATGCTTGGTCTACTGAAGTTGATCCGTCTGTCAAAACATATTAAACTAGTTATACAACAAAATTAATTTATAATTTATTATATTATAATTTTAAAATAATTACTAAAGAGAGAAAAATGAAAAAAATAATCGGAATTATTTATTTGATTTGTTTGCTTGGCACTTTTCTATTTGCTGAAAGTGAGACAAGTGGAAAA
>CEUA01215331.1_pt1 | contig 14591 bp, 12 predicted proteins | sample 361541 | NCBI WGS metagenome assembly CEUA01 (sample SAMEA2623079, study PRJEB7988) | marine metagenome | isolation source: saline water (ENVO:00002010), including
AATCTCCTTAAAAGGGAGGTGCTCTACCTACTGAGCTACGGGCCCACTCAATTAACCTTTTAAATGCTTGCTTAAATCAAATCAAACGAAATCTGTTAGTAATTATTATTTTGAATCAGTAATAAATATGTTAATCCTTAATTGAGGGATTATTTATGAAACTATATATTTTTGTACCAATGATATTCTTATTATCATCTTGTGCGTCAACAAATGATGAAATACCTGTAGCTGGAGAACTCATTTGTACAGCGGCTGGAGTTAATAAAGAAGAATGTGTTAATGCTGCAAAAATAAATGAAAATGATTCCGAAGAAGAAACAGACATTTAAAAGTGATAGTTAGCTTATTCTTGATAAAATAATTCTCTAAAATCTTCTAATTTATTATTTTCAATACTTTCCCTAAGATCCTTCATAAGTGAAAAATAATAATTCAAGTTGTGAATTGAAATAAGCAGAGACCCCAAAGGATCATTAATTTTCAATAAGTGATGCAAGTATCCCTTTGAATATTTATTTGAAACAAAAAAATCACTATTTTCATCTAAAGGCGAGTGATCATCTTCAAATTTTGAATTTCTTAGATTTATATTTTTGTTTCCTAAATAAGCATTACCATGCCTTCCCTCTCTTGTAGGTACAACGCAATCAAATATATCAACGCCTCTGTAAACAGCCTCAACAATATCTTTTGGTCGACCAACACCCATTAAGTATCTAACTTTATTCTCAGGGAGACTGGGCGTTGTGTAATCTAGAACTTTAACCATCTCTTCATGCCCTTCACCAACAGCAAGCCCGCCTATAGCATAACCGTGAAAATCTAAATTAATATTCTCCTTAATCGATGTTTTTCTAAGATCCTCAAAAACTCCTCCTTGAATAATGCCGAATTGAGCCCCATAAATATTATCAGCATTTTTAAGATAATAATCTTTTGATCTTTCTGCCCAATGAAGCGATAGCTCCATAGATTTTTTGACATTTTCATGCGTTTCAGGAAATTTTGTACATTCATCTAAGACCATTTGAATATCTGATTTTATAAGGTTTTGTGAATCAATAACGCTTTCAGGGGTTAAAAAATGTTTTGATCCATCAATATGTGATTGGAAATCGACACCTTTTTTTGAAATCTTTGTAAATTTAGCAAGTGACATAACCTGAAAACCTCCTGAATCAGTTAAAACAGGCTTATTCCATGACATAAAATTAGAGACTCCACCAAATTTAGCTAAAGTATCTAAACCTGGTCTTAATAAAAGGTGATAATTATTTGATAGAATTAATTCATATCCAATTTCTTCAATTAATTCAATTGGTGTAAATTTAACTGATCCTTGAGTAGCTATAGGCATAAACGCAGGAGTCTTGATTGAGCCTCTTTTTGTATTAATTACCCCTGATCGAGCTAGATTATCTTTTTTTTCAATTGTAAATTTATATTTAGTCATAATTTTGATTTAATAAAAAACAAGCATCTCCATAAGAATAAAAACGGAATTGTTTTTTAATTGCATATTTGTACATTTCTAATGCAGTTTTAGTACCTATTAATGAACATATCAAAATAAAAAGAGAAGATTCAGGTAAATGAAAATTTGTAACCAAACCATCAATTGAATGAATTCTTTTTCCTGGATATATAAATATATCAGTATAATCATCGTAAGGCTTAAATAGATTCTTTTTATCAAAGGATGATTCTAAAGCTCTTAATGTAGTTGTTCCAATAGAAATAATTCTTCTATTTTTATCCAAATATGCATCATTAAGTCTTTTAGCTATATCATCAGAAATTAAAATTTTTTCAGAATGAAGCTTATTATCGGTTATATTATTTTTTCTTAATGGCAAGAATGTTCCTGGGCCTATATTCAAGGTAATTTTTTCGATGCCAATATTCATCCTTTTTAAATCTTCAAAAATTTTATCAGTAAAGTGTAAACCTGCTGTCGGTGCTGCTATTGACCCATTAACTTCAGAATATATCGTTTGATAAGAGGTATTATCATCCTCATTTAATTCTCTCACTTTTGATATATATGGAGGTAAAGTTATTTTACCATTTTCATTTAAAGTTTTTATAAATTTTGAATTATATACATTAAAATCTATATAAATAGTTTCACTATCCTTTTTTATAATAGTGCCCTCAACTCCATTAAAATTGAAAATATCGCCTACCTTTACTTTTTTTCCGGGCAAAGCAAAGCAACTCCATAGCCCCTTATTTATGTTGCTTATAAATGTAAATTCAACAGAAGTATTATGATTAATTTTAGTACCGTTAATCTTTGAGGCATTAACTTTCGTATTGTTTAAAACTACTAAATCACCTTCTTTTAAATGATTAGATAAATTAGAAAAAAGCGTTTCTTCGTATAATTTAAATTTCTTTAATACTAAAAGTTTTGAAGAATCTCTTGGATAAACAGGTTTTGTCGCTATTAATTCTTTTGGTAAATTAAATGAAAAATCTTTAAGAAACATCTATCCATCATTAGAAACTTTCATTGAGATAATTTTATCAGGATATTCTGGAGGCTCTCCTCTTAAAATTTTATCTACATACTCCATACCCTCTATTACCTCACCAAAAACAGTGTATTGACCATTCAAAAAGGAAGCTTCTCCAAAACAAATAAAAAATTGAGAATTTGCACTATCCGGATGTTGTGATCGTGCCATACCTAAAGTTCCACGAACGAAAGGTTTATCATTAAATTCTGCCCTTATATCCGGTAAATCAGAACCGCCCGTTCCTGTCCCTGTTGGGTCTCCTGTTTGAGCCATAAAACCATCTATAACTCGATGAAAAATAATTCCATCATAAAAACCTTCTCTTGCAAGCAATGAAATTTGAGATGCATGCTTTGGCGCAATATCAGGAAATAATTTTATAACAACCTCAACTACTGGAGGGGTTTCTGATGGATCTGTAATTTCTGCATTTTGAGTTATTTCCATTTTTATAATGTTAGAATTTGAGTCATTTGCTTGTGTGTTTGTCATTGTTACCACCAAAAAAAATACAATTAAAAAGGGTTTAGTTAATATAGTTTTAAAATTTAGCATATTAAATTTTATTATTTATAGATTCCTGCATTATTGGGCTAACAAAGCTAGAAAAGTCACCCTTCATTCCCGCTATTTGTTTAACTAAGGATGAAGAAATATAGCTATATTCAGGTCTAGAAATTAAAAAAATAGTTTCTATATCAGGATTCATAACTGAATTCATTCCTGCCATCTGTAATTCATAATCGTAATCAACAGGGCCTCTTACTCCTTTTATTAGAATATTTGCATTACTCTTTCTGGCAAAATCAACTATAAGGCCAGAAAATGATTCAACTATTACATTATTATCTGCCCCTATATCATTGATTTCTTTATTTATATCTAATATTCTTTCTTCAACAGAAAATAAGCCTTTTTTATCTTTATTTTCACCAATAGCAACAATGATCTTATCAAAGATTTTAGAGCTTCTTAAAAGAATATCCTTATGACCAAGAGTAAAAGGGTCAAAAGAACCAGGATAAACTGCTATTTTCATTCTTCCTCACCTTCACTTTCAAATATTCTCTCTACACTAACAACATGTGATTTTTTGTCTATATTAAATATTTTAACACCTTGGGTAGTTCTTCCCATAACCCTAATATCTGAAACAGGACATCTAATTAATTTACCATTATTATCAATAAGCATAATTTGATCGTTATCTTCAACTGCAAATGAAGCGGCTAAATCGCCATGTGATTTTGTTAACTTAATACCAATTACACCCTTTCCGCCCCTATTAGTGGTCCTATATTCATATGCTGAGGACCTTTTACCTTGTCCATTTGAAGCAACAGTAAGAATTATCTCTTCACTAGCCGCTAGCTCAGAATACCTTTCAGTTGAAAGCTCTATATCATCACCTTCTATTTCTATTTCACCTTCATCTTCTTCTATATCATCGTCAGCTGTCGCCTTTCTCATAATTGATGCCATTTTTAAATAAGCTCTTAATTCATCATTTGTCGCCTTTACCCTATTTAAAACAGACATACCAACAACACTATCTCCTTTTTGAAGTTTAATTCCCCTTACTCCAGTAGATGATCTAGATGCAAAAACTCTAACTTTTTCAACATTAAATCTTATGCTTTGACCTTTTTTACTGGTTAAAACAATATCATTTTCTTCAGTGCAAGTTTGAACGGATATTATTCTTTCGCTTGAATCGAGCTTCATAGCAATTTTACCATTTTTATTAATTCTCCAAAAATCAGCTAATGAATTTCTTCTAATTCCGCCTGAAGAAGTAGCAAAGACTACAAATAAATTCTCCCATTCATCTTGATTTTCAGGAAGAGCCATAACTGTTGTTATTCTTTCGTCTTCATCAAGAGGTAATAAATTAATCATAGCTTTACCTTTTGCTTGTGGGCTAGAAAGAGGTAATTTCCATGTTTTTAACCTGTAAACCATACCCTTTGAGGAAAAGAAAAGTATCGGCTGATGGGTATTTGCCATAAAAATATGACGGACAAAATCATCGTCTTTTGTTTGCATTCCAGCCCTACCCTTACCTCCTCTATTTTGCGATCGATATGTGGATAAAGGAACTCTTTTAATGTAACCAGACCTACTAACAGTAACCGCCATATCCTCTTTCTTGATTAAATCCTCATCTTGTACATCATCAAGTTCTCCAAGAATTTCAGTTCTTCTAGGTATAGCAAAATTATCTTTAACAAAAATTAGCTCTTCTTTAATTATATCAAAGATTTTATCTTTACTATCTAAAGTTAACAAAAGACCTTCAATGGTAGTTTTTAATTCATCTAATTCATTTTGAATTTCTCCAATTCCCATAGCTGTCAATCTTTGAAGTCTTAACTCTAAAATTGCCCTTGCCTGTTCTTCGGTAAATGAGCAGTTCCCTTTTTTCGTTATTCCATGTCTTGGGTCATCAATTAATTCTATAAGAGATTTAACATCTTTAGCCGGCCATTCACGATCCATAAGATCTTCTCTCGCCTCTGCAGGTGATTTTGATGATCTAATTAACTTAATAATTTCGTCAATATTTGAAACAGCTAGAGCAAGGCCTACTAATAGATGAGCTCTATCTCTTGCTTTATTTAACTGAAACTTTAATCTTCTAGTTACAACCTCTTCACGGAAATTTATAAAGCAATTTAACATCTCCTTAAGAGTCATTGATTTTGGAGAACCTCGATCAAGGGCAACCATATTCGCTCCAAAAGATGTTTGTAATTGAGTAAATTTATAAAGTTGATTTAAAACTACATCAGCCATAGCATCACGCTTTAATTCAATAACTATCCTCATTCCATGTCTATCGCTTTCATCTCTTAGATCAGATATTCCCTCGATAGCCTTATTTCTGACTAAGTCAGCAATTTTCTCAATTAATAAAACTTTGTTTAATTGATAAGGAATTTCAGTAACAATTAGCGCTTCTCGGTCTTTTCTAATTTCCTCTGTCTCAACTTTTCCACGCATTATGACTGAACCTTTTCCTTCACTATAGGCACTTCTAGCTCCATTTCTTCCGAGAATAAAACCTCCGGTAGGAAAATCTGGCCCAGGAATAATTTCAAATAATTCTTCATACTCTATTTCTGGATTATCAATTAAAGCTATGCATGCATCGGTAACTTCTGATAAATTATGAGGTGGAATATTTGTTGCCATTCCGACTGCAATACCGCCTGAACCGTTAACCAGTAAATTTGGAAATTCTGCAGGTAAAACAATTGGCTCGCTTTCAGAATTATCGTAGTTTTCTTGAAAATCTACAGTATCAAGATTTATATCATTTAAAAGATGGTGCGTAATCTTTTCCATCCTTACTTCTGTGTATCTCATAGCGGCAGGTGGATCACCATCGACAGAACCAAAATTTCCTTGGCCATCAACTAAAGGTAGGTGTAAGGAAAAAGGCTGCGCCATTCTTACAAGCGCATCATATATACTTTGATCTCCATGTGGGTGGTATTTACCAATAACTGAGCCGACTACTCTTGCCGATTTTCTATATTGTTTATTATAATCATAACCATCTTCATGCATGGAATATAAAATTCTACGATGAACAGGTTTAAGCCCATCTCTTGCGTCAGGAAGAGCTCTGGAAACAATAACACTCATTGCATAATCCAAATAGGATTGACGCATTTCTTGATCTAAATTTATGTTTAATATACCAGAGCTATCTTCTGAATTATCGTCAGTTATTTCTGACATAAACCTCACCATATTTAACGAATCAGTAAGACTGATTCTAATTAACTATTTTATCATTTTATGGGAATATCTACAAAAGATTAATAACTAATATTTTCTAAATAAAGTATTAATTATCAAATACTTAGAAAGGAATATCGTCGTCAATATCTGAATCAAAACTTTCAACCTTTTCAATGCCGCTATCTTGAGAAAAGTTTTCCGTAGAACCAGAATTTTTACTGTCCAACATTTTAAAAGTAGAATTAAATCCTTGAAGGACAACTTCGGTTGTATATTTTTCTATACCGTCCTTATCTTCCCATTTACGAGTTTGTAATTGACCTTCAATAAAAACATTTGAACCTTTCTTAACATATTGTTGAATAATATTTACTAAACCTTCATTAAAAACAACAACCCTATGCCACTCAGTTTTTTCTTTTTTTTCTCCTGTACTTTTATCGTTCCAAGATTCGCTTGTAGCAATTGAGAATGTGCATAATGATCTTCCGTCTTGAGTACTTCTTACTTCTGGATCTTGGCCCAATCTTCCAATTAGCATTACTTTATTTAAACTTCCTGACATAGTGACTCCGATTTATTTACTTTTTAATAATAATTATAGATAGCATAAGCTGATATGATATAAGTTATTTTTATTATAATACAGGAAAAAATTTGCCAGGAAAAACTAAAATAGATTCAAAAAAATTCATCAAGGTATTGGGCTCTAGAGAACATAATCTTAAAAATATAAGCGTAAATATTCCTAAAGAAGAGATAACAGTAATAACAGGTCTTTCTGGGTCCGGGAAATCCTCGTTAGCCTTTGATACAATTTATGCGGAAGGTCAAAGAAGATATGTTGAAAGCTTATCTGCATATGCAAGACAGTTCCTGGAAATGATGCAAAAACCTGATGTTGACCAGATTGAAGGGTTGTCTCCAGCGATATCAATCGAACAAAAAACAACATCAAAAAACCCAAGATCAACCGTAGGAACAGTAACGGAAATTTTTGATTATTTAAGATTAATGTTTGCTAGAGTTGGAATTCCGCATTCTCCGGAAACTGGTCTACCAATTAAAAGTCAAACAGTAACAGAAATGGTAGATCAAGCTCTCAAAATAAAAAAAGGGACTAAAATTTACTTATTAGCGCCAATTGTTAGAGAAAGAAAAGGTGAATACAAAAAAGAGCTTTCTGAGTTACTGAAAAAAGGTTTTCAAAGAGTTAAAGTTGATGGTGAGTTTTATGATATCTCTAACGCACCTAATTTAAAAAAGAATTTTAAACATAATATTGATGTTGTTGTTGATAGATTGGTTGTTGATAAAGATATTCAATCACGACTTGCTGATAGCTTTGAAATTGCTTTATCATTATCAGATGGACTAGCGGTAATTGAAATAAATGACGATAAAAAGGAAAATCAAGAAAGAATTCTTTACTCTGCAAATTATGCGTGTCCTGTTTCAGGATTTACAATTGAAGAAATTGAGCCAAGGTTATTTTCTTTTAATAACCCAAAAGGCGCATGTAATAAATGTGATGGATTGGGAACTCAATACTTTATAGATAGAGATCTAGTAATCCCTGACGATAAGTTAAGTATTAACGAAGGTGCTATTGCTCCATGGTCAAAAAAATCAACACCCTCACCTTATTACTATCAAACATTATTTGCATTATCTAAACATTATAATGTTTCTTTAGATATAAAATGGAAAGATATTCCAGAAAAATTTAAAAATGTAATATTAGATGGATCAGAAAATGAAAGTATTGAATTTTTATATGATGATGGATCAAGAACTTTTAAGACAAATAAACCATTCGAAGGAATTATAAATAATTTAAAAAGAAGATATCTTGAAACTGATAGTAGTTGGATGAGGAATGAAATTGAAAAATATCAATCAATTTCAAATTGCGAAAGTTGTCATGGCTATAGATTAAATCAAGAGGCCTTATGTATAAAAATAAATAAAATACATATAGGTGAGGTAACTGAACTTAGTATAAAAGATGCAAAAAAATGGTTTAGCTCTTTACCTAAAAAACTTACAAAAAAAGAAAATGAGATAGCAAAGAATGTTATTAAAGAAATTAACGAACGTTTATCTTTTTTAGAAAATGTTGGTCTAGGTTATTTAACATTATCAAGAACCTCTGGCACTTTATCTGGAGGTGAATCTCAAAGAATAAGACTCGCATCACAAATTGGTTCAGGTTTAACTGGTGTTTTATATGTCTTAGATGAGCCTTCTATAGGACTTCATCAGAGAGATAATAAAAAATTACTTTCAACTTTAAAAAGACTTAAAGAGCTTGGAAACACAGTCATTATTGTAGAGCATGATGAAGAAACTATGTCTTTTGCAGATCACATTATAGATGTCGGACCTAAAGCTGGAATTGATGGAGGTCATTTAGTTGCTGAAGGTAATATAAGCGCAATAAAGAAAAATAAAAAAAGTATTACCGGACAATATTTATCGGGAAAAAAATCAATAGAAATAAAAAGAAAGAGAAAAATTAATAAAGAAAAAATGATTTCAATAAAAGCGGCTGAAGGAAATAATTTGCAAAAAGTTAATGCAGATTTTCCTTTAGGCAAATTTATTTGTGTGACTGGTGTTTCAGGCTCAGGAAAATCAACTCTTCTATTTCAAACTCTTTATACAGCATTAAATCGATCTTTAAATAACTCTCAATCTGTACCTATGAGCTATAAATCTATAGAAGGCGTACATTTTATTGATAAAGTTATTAATATAAATCAATCACCTATCGGTAGAACCCCTAGATCAAATCCTGCGACATATACCGGCGCTTTTTCGCCTATACGAGATTGGTTTTGTGGTTTACCTGAATCAAAAGCTAGAGGTTATAAACCAGGAAGATTTTCATTTAATGTTAAAGGTGGAAGATGTGAGGCCTGTCAGGGTGATGGTTTAATTAAAATTGAAATGCACTTCCTTCCTGATGTTTATGTGCAGTGCGATCAATGTAAAGGAAGGAGATACAATAGAGAAACATTAGAAATTAAGTATAAAGAAAATTCTATTTCAGATGTATTAGATATGACTGTAGATGAAGCTTTCGAACTCTTTAAGGCCGTACCTAGCATAAGAGAAAAAATGGAAACACTTAAGAGGGTTGGTCTTGGTTATATTAAAGTTGGGCAGCAAGCTACAACTTTATCAGGTGGAGAAGCTCAAAGAATTAAATTAGCTAAAGAATTAGCTAAAAGAGCTACAGGAAGAACTTTTTATGTTCTTGATGAACCAACAACTGGATTACATTTTCATGATGTAAAAAAATTATTAAGCGTTTTACATGAATTAGTTGATCAAGGTAATACAGTTGCAGTAATTGAGCATAATTTAGATGTAATAAAAACTTCTGACTGGATTATAGACATTGGACCGGATGGAGGAGATAATGGCGGAAAAGTAGTTGCGCAAGGTCCTCCAGAAGAAATAATTAAGGTAAAAAAAAGTTATACAGGCGAATTCCTTAAAGATTTATTTTCTTAAGATTTTAGTAGATATTTTGTGCAATAACCATACAAAATAGCATTGGTATACTAAGTAAAGTATTGGTTCTGGAAAAAAGCATTGCTGTCCTTGCTGAAGCAGCCTTAACATCTGGATCAGCATCAACAATACCTAATGCCTTCTTTTGATTTGGCCAAATAACAAACCAAACATTAAACCACATTATTATACCTAACCACATACCGATTCCGATAAATAAGTAATTAGGAATAATTTCATCTTCCATTAAGGTAAGCGTCATAGCTTCATGCATATATCCATTGATATAAGCCAGAATAAGTCCTGTTATAATTGTTGCCATGGCGCCATATCTAAACCACCAAAGAGCTGCAGGAGCAATTACTTTTGAAATAGCTGGCTTTTGCTCATCAGGAATATTTCCCATATTAGGGATTTGCACAAAATTAAAGTACCACAATAAACCTATCCACATAACTCCCGATATCACATGCAGCCATCTAAATACAAACGCCCAGAAAGGGTTATATTTAAAACCATCGCCTATTTCTATTGATCCTGAAGTAAGGATAAACGAAATAAACATAAGTAATAAGGCAATGATAAAACCGGTAATTACTGTGTTTCTTAATGATGTTAATATAGAGCTCATAAAATCCCCCAGAAATATGAGAATCTATAGTAATATTATTCTAGGAATATTAAAAGATTAATAAATTAATTTTTTGACCAATCTCTTTTTACATTTAAATAAAGAATAATTTGAGAAGCTATAAACACTGATGAATATGTTCCTATAAAAACACCTAATATCATTGCAAAGGTAAAACCTTTTAAAACTTCACCACCTAAAAAATATAATGAAAAAAGAGCTATTAGAGTTGTTACTGAAGTTAATAAGGTTCTAGACATAGTTTCATTTAACGATTTATTAATTAAATCAAATAACTCCATTTGTTTATATTTCCTTAAATTTTCTCGGATTCTATCATAAACAACAACTGTATCATTCATTGAATATCCTATAATGGTTAATAAGGCCGCAATTATTGATAAATTAAATTCAATCTTCAAAAAAGAAAATATGCCTATGGTAATAATGATATCGTGGATTAACGCTGCCACCGCACCTATTGAGAACTGCCATTCAAATCTTATCCAAATATAAAAAAGCATAAGAAAGACAGCAATAATTATTGCTAAAAGACCTTTTTGAATAAGCTCTGAACTCACTTTTGGCCCTACAATTTCTGTTCTTTGAATTTCAAATCCGCTACCTAATTTTTCCGTAATAAGTTTTGATGGAGTTAAATTTGCATTACCCTGATTAGATGCTAAGTTTTCGATTCTAATTAGAATATTATCATCAGAACCAAATGTTTGGATTTGTATATCTCCAAGATTTAATGATGATAAATCTCCCCTAATATCAGATAAAGACTTTTCGCTACTCTTCTTTATTTCAATCAAGGTGCCGCCTTTAAAATCAATTCCAAAATTCAAATTTTGATAAATAATGAAGAATAAAGATAAAGATATTAATGCTATCGACAAAAAAGTTGCGATGCTTCTAACGCTAAGAAAATTAATCTTTAAATCCCTTTTAACCCACCTAATTGAGCTCATATTGGTAACTCCTCAGGTTTTCTTTTTAGAAGCCATTGAGATATTATTAACCGCGTAACAACAAAAGCAGTAAAAAATGAAGTTAAAACTCCTATTGATAAAGTAACGGCAAATCCTTTTACAGGACCTGTTCCTAAGAAAATAAGTATTACTGATGCTATAAGTGTTGTTATATTGGCATCTAAGATTGTTCTTAATGCAATATTATATCCTGATTCAACGGCTGAAAGAGGCGACTTACCATTATCATACTCTTCTCGAACTCTTTCAAATATTATAACATTTGCATCTACCGCCATACCGATAGTTAAAACTATTCCTGCTATGCCAGGTAAAGTAAGAGTAGCCTGAATTAAAGATAGTACACCTATTATAAAAATAATATTCAAGGTCAGTGCAATATTTGCGTAAAGCCCAAATCTTCCATAACTAATAAATATAAAAACTAAAACTAAAAGCATGCCAACAATAGTTGCAATTTTACCTGAATTTACTGAATCCGCACCTAAACCTGGCCCAATAGTTCTCTCTTCAAGTATATTTAAAGGGGCAGGAAGGGCTCCAGCTCTAAGTAAAACCGCTAAATCGTTGGCGCTTTCAACTGAGAAACCACCCTCAATTTGCCCTGACCCTCCAAGAATAGGTTGTCTAATTGTCGGAGCAGATATTACTTGATTATCAAGGATAATTGCAAAAGGTCTTCCAACATTTTCTGAAGTGGCTCTTGCAAATGCTTTACCTCCAGACACATCAAATCGAAAATTTACAACAGGCGAATTAGTTGTTTGATCAAAACCAGCTTGAGCATCAGCTAGTTTTTCACCGGAAACCAAGATTCTTTTATTAACTAGCCATGGTATCATATCATTGTCATACAGAATTTCTGACCGACTAGGAGGCTTATTTCTTAAAGCTTCAGAAACTGAAATAGATGTATCTACCATTCTAAAATTCAATTTTGCAGTTTGCCCTAATAAATCTTTTAATCTTTGCGGATCGTCTAAGCCCGGAACTTCAAGAAGTATTCTATTATTTCCTTGTCTTTGAATTGAGGGCTCAGTTACTCCAAGGCCGTCAATTCTCCGTCTTACAATTTCAATTGATTGATTTACAGCAGATCTATACTTGCTCCGTAAGCCGTCTTCAGTAAAAATAATGCTTAAATTATTATTGTTTTCTTGAATCGATAATTCAGCTACACCCTGATTCATAAAGATATTATTACTATTTATTCCTTGATCTAAACTGCTTACTAAATCTTTAGCATCATTTAATTTTTCTTCCTCTAGGATTGTTATATTTACGCCATTTTCTTGTATTTTTAAATTAGAATATTTGATATTACTTTTTCTAAAATTTGAACGTATATCATCAAGTAAGAATTCTGATTTTTCTTTTTTTATTGTTTCTGTATCTACCTCTAAAAGTAAGTATGAACCACCTCTTAAATCTAAACCTAAATTAAGAGTATTCTTAGGTAGAAAGGAAATAGTAGAATTTATGTTATAAAAATTAGGAAGAGCTAATAAAGTCAAAAATAAACAAAAAACTCCTATTAATATTTTTTTTGTTAAAGAAAAGTAAAGCATTCTTGTTTATTTATCTTTTGACCTTACGTCAGCTAAAGTAGACTTTAATGATCTTATTTTTATACTATTACCAAAATCTATATCAACTTCGTTTTCATAAACATCTGTTACAGTTCCGATTAAACCCCCGCCTGTAACTACATGGTCACTCTTTTTTACATTAGTTACCATGTTATTATGTTCTTTGATTTTCTTTTGTTGAGGACGAATAATTAAAAACCAAAAAATTGCAAAAATTAATATCAGCGGAATAATTTGAACAAAAAAACCGCCTGATGATTGTGCTAGTACGAATGTATTTTCCATTTTTTCCTCTTAGTCAGTATTACAGATCAATAGTCTTGTTAGAAGAAAAGATCAAATATAAAAATACTCACATTTTAATTGATTTTTTATTACCCATATATTCTTGGAGCACTTTCGGTATATTTAAAGTTCCAGATGAATCGTAATAATTTTCTAAAATAGCTGCTAACGCCCTTCCTACCGCAACACCCGAACCATTCAAAGTATGAGGAAATTCATTCTTTTTAGTAAGTTTGTTTTTAAATTTAGAATTCATTCTACGCGCTTGAAAATCCAAGCAATTTGAACAAGAAGAAATTTCTCTATATTTTTTTTCAGAAGGAAACCATACCTCTAAATCGTATGTCTTATATGAAGAAAAGCCAATATCTCCCGTTGAAAGAAGGACTACTCTGTAAGGAAGCTCTAGTAATTTTAGTATTTTTTCTGCACATTCTAACATCCGATCAAGTTCTTTATTCGAATCTTCTGGTTTTGTAATACTAACTAATTCCACTTTAGGAAATTGATGTAACCTTATTAAGCCCTTTGTATCCTTACCGGCGGCACCCGCCTCCTTTCGAAAGCATTGAGTAAAAGCCGTATAACGAAGAGGCAAAGATTCTTCATTAAGCACTTTCTGCCTTATCAAATTAGTCAAAGGAACTTCAGCAGTTGGAATTAACCACATATCATCGTCTGTCCTGTACTGATCCTCGGAAAATTTTGGTAATTGCCCAGTGCCATACATAGCATCTTCTTTTACTAAATAAGGAACACTGATCTCTTGGTACCCATGTTCATTTACATGAATATCAAGCATAAAATTAGATAAAGCTCTTTCTAATTTAGCAATACTGCCTGAAGTTATTGCGAATCTTGAACCTGATAATTCTGCTGCAGTTTCAAGATCTAAGCCTTCTAGGTTTTCAGCTATTTCATAATGAGGAATATTATCATTAACAATAATTTTTCCTGATTTTTTTAATTCTATATTTGAGCTTTCGTCAGCACCTACTGGAAGATCATCAGAAGGTAAATTAGGTAATGAAGATAAAAAATCGTTCAACTTAATATTAATTTTAGATTTAATATCCTCTGCATCAGATATAGATTTTTTAATATCCTGCACTTCCTTATTTAGTTTAGAAAAGGTTTTTTCATCATCTTGTGATTTAGCTTTTCCTGCTTCTTCAGAAATGCTGTTTCTTTTCTGCTGAAGTTCTTGAATCTTAGTAATGTTTTGTCTTAATTCTTTATCAATAGATAAAATCTCATCAATATCAATATTAAGGCCTCTGCGCTTCCAACCTTC
>CEUA01194766.1_pt1 | contig 14545 bp, 10 predicted proteins | sample 361541 | NCBI WGS metagenome assembly CEUA01 (sample SAMEA2623079, study PRJEB7988) | marine metagenome | isolation source: saline water (ENVO:00002010), including
CCGGGTGGCGGCAGCGACAAGCCGGAAACCGACGCCTCCGCCGAAGGTGTTCTGTTCGTGGTGGAAGGCGAAATGACGCTGATCCTGAACGGTCAGCAGCATCAGATGAAAGAGGGCGGCTACGCCTTTATTCCGCCGAGCAGTGACTGGCAACTTCACAACAACAGCGGCGCTGTGGTGCGCTTCCACTGGATTCGCAAGGCCTATCAGAAGGTGGATGGCCTGGATGCACCGGAAGCCTTCGTTACCAACGAGAACGACATCATCCCGCTGGAGATGCCCGGCACCAACGGTGCCTGGAGCACCACCCGCTTTGTCGACATGAGCGACATGCGCCACGACATGCACGTGAATATCGTCAACTTCCAGCCTGGCGGCGCGATCCCCTTCGCCGAGACCCACGTCATGGAGCACGGCCTCTATGTGCTGGAAGGCAAGGCGGTCTACCTGCTGAACAAGGATTGGGTCGAGGTCGAAGCCGGCGACTACATGTGGCTGCGCGCCTTCTGCCCGCAGGCCTGCTACGCCGGTGGCCCCGGCCCGTTCCGCTATCTGCTGTACAAGGACGTCAACCGTCACATGAAGCTGCCGACCTTCGGCCGTTGAGGAGCAGGAGATGAGTGCTGACGTGTTGCAGCTGACGGCTCAGCCCCTGACACCGGAGGCCTTCGCGGCCTTCGGTGAGGTGATCGATGCGCGCAGTTCCGCGCATTTCATGATCAACGCAGGCCGCACCCGCCGCCATCATGATCTGGCCAGGGTTGAGGTGGCCGGCGATTCACCGCGGGTGCTGATCAGCATCTTCGTCAGCCAGCCGGTCACCGTGCCGCTGGAGCTGACCTTTCTGGAGCGCCATCCGCTCGGCAGTCAGGCGTTCATGCCGCTGCACGAGGAGCAGTTTCTGATCGTGGTAGCGCCACCCGGCGATGCGATTGATCCGGCCGAGGTGCGCGCCTTCATCACCGACGGCCGGCAGGGCGTCAACTACCGCATCGGCACCTGGCATGCCATCCAGTCGGTGCTGGAGCGTGAAGGGGAGTTTCTGGTGGTCGATCGCGGGGGTGCCGGGCACAACTGTGACGAGTACCCGATCAACATCCGGGTGACGCTGGCGTGATCCTGCGCTGACGTTGCTGCCGCTCCGCAACGGAGCGGTATAGGCTTACTCGATATTCTGGATCTGAATGTCGCATCGAATTGGCTTTTAAATAAAAATCAATGACTTATGGTTTTATTTTATGGATTTATAAGGAATTTCCCACCATAACACCCACCATCTGGTGAGAGTCGCGATGCGGGGTAAGGCGCCGAGCCGTCTCAAGCGACCATGCGCCAGTCGCCTGAGAAAAGCTCAAGCGTGATAGTTGTCAGATGAACGCATGATCCGTTTCCTCTATTTCGTCACAGATCAATTCTGCCTGTCCATATTCTGTACTTGGCTGCATGAAGGCTGATGTTTCGGGTGATAGCAACGTATTGAGCAGCCTCTTTCTTACTGCGGAATTTTATCCCATCTATCTCCACCGGGTGAGGGCGCGAACCGCCGGAGGTCCCTCCTGGGGAAATGTTGAGACCTGAGGGGGCTAACGTCTGAAGGGTTGATATCCAATGCCGTTCTTTCTGCTCAAGATCTTTGCCCATGATGCCTGTATCTATGATCTCAACTTTGAAGGCTGCTGGATCGCTCTTTCTGATCAATGCGTGAAGCGATTGCTCTGACTTTATGCCGTTTCTGGTTCCAGCGTGCTCCAAGTGGTGTTGCCAGCGCAATTGCAGCGGTTGGACTGTCAGGCCAACGTACTGCTTGCCTGATATGTGGGTTACGAGATAGATGATGCCGGTCTTGCCGTGAGTGCTTGGCGTTGTCGAGAGGGCCTCATCGGGTGACAGCCCCTGTTTGATCCACCTGGCGATAGTTTGTTCTGATGCCGGTGGGTTCAGTTCGCGTACTGCTGCACGTAGATTTGGATAGGTCTTACCAAACACAGTTATCAGCTGGACTCTGCGATCCGATCGCAGGTAATCGGGTAGCAATGCCTCTTTCATCGACATTCCAGATGCAAGCCGTTTTATTGCCCTGTGATAAGCCGCCCTAGTTAGGCCTGTTGTTGCTTTGAAAGAGTTTGAGTGTTTCTTGTCTATAGAGCACTTCGGGCAACCTGTGCCTTTTAGGTGATCGACAGCGTTTTGAAGTATCCGACCGTGCTTGGAGCAGTGATAGGAAATCTTTTTCCGAGCGCCTTTGTACTGTGTGCCTGAGTAATCGTATCGATTGTTGTGAACCTTGCTCATGAGTTCGATCATTCGATGGTTCAGACTATCTTCATCGCTGTAGCTGCCGCGCTCGATGCTGGGTCCGGACAGCGACAGTGAAAGGCACTCCGGACAGCCTGTGTGTCCTCTGGAGTGATTTCTGGCGACTTGTGAGAAGGTGAGGTTGTGAGCTTTGCAGATGATGTCCACCGACATTTGCTGGTCGAATGGCTCGCGCACCAGGCTGTAATCGTATTTGTCGCCGAAGTGGGCTTTGGCTTCAGTCAAGAAAGACGCCAGTGATCGCTTGTTGGATTCGAAGTAGCACTCTCGACATCCCACCCCCCTCCAGTGATGCTGTGGCAGGCAGGCAAAATCGCCATGAATGGGGCAGGTGATTAGCACCTTTTTACTGCTGGACTCATACCGGAAGTGGTCATATGTATACCGATCAAGATGAGTCTCTCTAGACTTTGATAATGCTTCTGCCTGGGTGAGAAGTTTAGGCATTCTGATGCTCCTTTTTATGTTTCGGAGCTGTAAGGGTAGGTCGATTCTGGGCGGGTAAATTATTGGAGTTGTGAGGTCTTTATAATAACTAGGTGGTTAGTTAGTTGTCTGGGTTCGGGGTTTAATTGTGTTGCTTCCAAGGTGTTTAGTTTGCCTTTCTATTTTTGTTTATTATCGCGCTTTGAGCAATAAGATTGGTTGAATTTTCTTTGTGTAAGATGTTTTTTGCGCAGGCGGGTGGTAGGGTGGCGTGAGTTGGTTAAAGCCCTGTTTTTTTACACAGTATCCTTACGCAGTAACTTGCCAAAAGCATTTACATAATCGGAACTATTTTTAACCTTTCGGGCACGGTTCTACGCCCACTCTGTATGTAGCTAGGGAGTGGGGCAATGTCTGTTTCCCGATTCTGGTTCATTCAAGGGAGTACTTATGCCGCATAGAATTCTCTGTTCGATGTCAGTCAGTATTGCGGAGTTGCAGCAGAACCCGCTGGCTGCAGTTGCTGCCGGTGGTGGTGATGCTGTGCTGGTGTTCAGCGATGACGAGCCTGCGTTCTACTGCGTTCCGCCTGATCTGTTCGAAGAGCTGCAGGCGGCTATAGCAGCTGCGCGGGCTGGCAACGCTTCATGACCTGATTACAGGTGGGCGTTGCTGGGTGTATATCGCGGTTGTGTAAGGCGATAGCCGGAACTCTGGCCCTCTTGTAAGCCGTCCGGGTTTGAATGACGTCTCGGTCTCTACGACTTTGACACTCGCTATCGATAGCTGAAGTCGTGCTGGCAGTGTGTCACTATGCGATTAGTGCTGCTGCCCTCCGGGTGGCGGTGGACTTTGCTAGCAAGGAGCTACTTCAAATGGAACTTGTCCTCCTCTGCGCTCTAGTGGCGCTGGTCTATTTCATCGTTCAGAGCGTCAAACGGCGTCGAGCTGTCACTCAGCTTACGGAGAAGGCTGCTGCGCAGCAGCGGCAGATTGAGCAACTGCTGGAGGACGCGCGTGCCGCTAGCGAGCAATTCAGTGAACAGAGCAGCCGCTTGCAGTCACTTGAAGCTCAATTGACTCGTTATCAGGCGCTGGTTGATGTTGAGGCCGAGGTTGAGCGCCTGAGCGACGAGATCAAGGCAGAGAAGGACTCGTTGCTAAAAAACGTCCGACAACGCTCTGAGCAGGCCGAGGCGCGGCTTTCAGCGGCCTTGCTTGAGGCTGAGCGCATCGTTGCGACAGCGAATGCTAAGGCTGAGGAGATTGCTGGAGATGCATTTTCGGCGGTTGGGCGTTTGAAAGAACTGACGGACGCCGCCAGGGCTATCAAGAACAAGATTGACGGCTATGGCGATGCTTACATCGTCCCTACCTATCATCTGCTTGATGATCTGGCGGAGGAGATTGGCTACAGCGAAGCCGGTCAGAAGCTGAAGGAAGCCCGCGAACTATCAAAGTTGATGGTTAAGAACGGTCAGGCAGCGGTGTGTGACTATGCTGAGCCAAGTCGTCGCACTACCGCGATTCGGTTTGTGACTGATGCGTTCAATGGCAAGGTGGACTCGATTCTCTCCCGTGCCAAGTCAGACAATCACGGTACGCTGGAGAAAGAGATCCGCGACTCGTTTGCGCTGGTCAATGTCAACGGTGCTTCGTTTCGTAATGCCCGGGTGACTGAAGCCTATCTGGACGCGCGGCTTGAAGAGCTGCGCTGGGCAGCGACAGCGCAGGCTATCCGGGATCAGGAACGCGAGGAGCAGCGCCGGCTGCGAGAGCAGATTCGCGAGGAAGAGAAGGCGCGGCGTGAATACGAGCGGGCGATGAAGGAGGCGGCTAAGGAAGAGCAAACCCTGCGCAAGGCGATGGAAAAGGCTCAGGCTCAGGTTGCTGCCGCATCTGAAGCGCAACGCGCTGAGTTTGAAGCGAAGCTGGCGGAGTTGCAGGAGCAACTGCTGCAGGCAGAAGAAAAGAACAAGCGGGCGCTATCTATGGCGCAGCAAACCAGGACGGGCCACGTGTATGTCATCTCCAACATCGGCTCGTTTGGCGAAGATGTCTTTAAAATCGGCATGACTCGGCGCCTGGAGCCGACAGACCGGGTTCGTGAGCTTAGCGATGCCAGTGTCCCGTTCGAGTTTGACGTTCATGCCATGATCTTTAGTGAAGACGCTCCTGCTCTGGAGAAGCAGCTTCACCGCCATTTCCTGCGTCAGCAGGTCAACAAGGTCAATCCGCGCAAAGAGTTCTTCCGCCTTGATCTTGGTGAGATCAAGCAAGAACTCGATGCCCTGGGTGTCCAGACTCAATGGACGATGATGGCCCAGGCGCGTGAGTATCGAGAAACTCTGCAAATCGAGCAGCAGATCCTAGAAAATCCGGCGATTGCGGCTGAATGGACGCGTCACCAGATGGAGTATGAAGAGTCTGCCGAAGATGAGGTGCTGTCGGAAGGCTGATGCGCTGAGTTGACATCCGATCCCGAGGCCTCTTTAGGCTCTGGCTCGCTGCCGTCGGAGCGGGTAAGGTTGCACCGTCATGAATTGGCCAGCAGGGATGCCGTAATGGTGCGGCTCCTCGCTGATCGACTAAGGAATCTCGCGTGCATCAGCAAAACCTGGCGGACTTTATCTGGAGCGTAGCGGATGTGCTCCGTGGCGATTTCAAGCAATCAGAGTACGGCCGCATCATCCTGCCTTTTACCGTTCTGCGTCGCCTGGAGTGCGTACTTGAGCCGACCCGTGAGAAGGTCGCCGCCCAGTATCAGCTTTTCAAGGACAGCAGTGTAGATCTCGACCTGATATTGCCGGGTATTGCTGGTGCCAGGTTCTACAACGTAACGACCTTCTCGCTGGAAACCGTAGGCGCAACCGATACTCGCGCGAATCTAGAGGAGTATGTTGCGAAGTTTTCGGCCAACGCGCGACAGGTGTTCGAGCATTTTGGCTTTGACAACTGGCTGGCGAGGCTGGAAAGCGCCAACCTGCTTTTTCTAGTGGCGCAGAAGTTTGCGGCCATTGATCTGCACCCGAACGCCATCAGCAACCATGAGATGGGATTGGTGTTCGAGCATCTGATCAGGAAATTCGCTGAATCAGCCAACGATACGGCTGGAGAGTTCTTCACGCCGCGCGATGTCGTGCGTTTGGCGACCACTCTGGTCTTCGCGCCTGACCACCAAGCCCTGAATCAGGAAGGCGCAATTCGTACGGTCTATGACTGCGCTGCTGGCACAGGAGGCTTCCTTTCGTCGGCTATTGAGCTGGTGAAGGACGAGTGGCAGGCACCTGCGACGATCGTGCCCTACGCCCAGGAGCTGAACCCGGAAACCTACGCCATCTCGGTGGCGGACAAGCTGATCCAGCAGTACAACACCCAGAACATCAAGCTCGGCAACACGCTCTCTAACGACCAGCTACCAGGCGAGACGTTTGATTACTGCCTGGCCAACCCTCCTTTCGGCGTGAAGTGGGAGAAAGTTCAGAAGCAAGTGCAGGAAGAGCACAAGCAGCAGGGTTACGCTGGACGCTTTGGCCCAGGTCTGCCGCGGGTGGGTGATGGCTCCTTGCTGTTTCTGATGCACCTGTTGTCCAAGCGTAAGCCTGTTGAGCTGGGTGGCAGTCGTATGGGCATCGTTTTGTCTGGCTCACCGTTGTTTAACGGTGGAGCCGGCTCGGGGGAGTCGGAGATCCGCCGCTGGATTCTGGAGAACGACTGGCTGGAGGCGATCATCGCCCTACCCAATGACCTGTTCTACAACACCGGTATCGGCACCTACATCTGGGTGCTTTCCAACCACAAGGATGCGCTTCGCAAGGGCAAGGTGCAGTTGGTCGATGCTAGTGCCATGCACGCGCCGATGCGCAAGAGCCTGGGTAGCAAGCGCAAGTACCTTTCGGACGAGCAGATTGCTGAGATTGCAAAACTGCACGAGGCCTGTGAGGAAGGGCCAAACAGCAAGATATTTGCTAATACCGATTTTGGTTATCGCCGCATTACTGTGGAGCGTCCGCTGCGCCTGCGCTTCTCGGTCACCCCGGGCAAGCTTACCGCCTACCAGGCCACCAAGGGGGCCGATCAGGCCGAGGCCTTTGCTGGCGTGCAAGGCGAGTTCGACAACCTGCCGGCCTTCCTCAAGTCCGCCGGCATCAAAAAGCTCGGCAAGGGTGCGCTGAAGGCCGTGCTGTCCTGCTTTGGCGAGCGTGATGCCAATGCCCAGCCAGTACTTGACGACAAGGGCAATCTGCAGGCCGACTCCGACTTGCGCGAGTTTGAAAATGTGCCGCTGAGCCAAAATATCGACGACTACTTCGCCCGCGAAGTGCTGCCTCATGTGCCCGATGCCTGGATTGATACCGGAAAAACGGACGCGAAGGACGGCCAGGTCGGCATCGTCGGCTACGAGATCAACTTCAATCGCTACTTCTACGTGTACCAGCCACCGCGCCCGCTAGACGAGCTAGATGCCGACCTCAAGGCGGTGGAGGCCGAGATCGCCGCACTGCTGGGTGAGGTCACGGCATGAGCCAATACAAGCCCTATCCTGTTTATAAGGACTCCGGCGTGGAATGGTTGGGGCGAGTGCCAGAGCATTGGCAATTACGCAGACTCAAGCAGATGGCCCGGTTTTATGGTGGAGGCACACCCTCCCGCGACAATCCAGAGTTTTGGAATGGTGATATTCCCTGGGTGTCGCCCAAGGATATGAAGTCTGAGGTCATTTCAGGTGCAGCAGAGTGCATCACTGCAGAAGGGCTGTCAGGTAGCAGTTCTTCGATGGTTGAGGCGGAGCGGGTGCTTATGGTCGTGCGCTCAGGAATTCTCAAGCACACGATTCCGGTTGCCATCAACGATGTCCCTGTTGCACTAAATCAGGACATGAAAGCAATTTGGCTGGACCCTTGTTATTTGTCTTCACGGTTCTTCATGCGCTGGGTACAGGGACTGAATGATGATCTGTTAAAGGCTTGGCTAAAACAGGGGGCTACGGTCGAGAGCATTGAGCAGGACTACCTTTCCGATACACTGATTCCCGTACCGCCGGTCATTGAGCGTGAGCATATTGTGCGGTGCCTCGACCGCGAAGTCGCCCGCATCGACACGCTGATTGAAAAGAAAACCCGCTTTATCGAACTGCTGCGCGAAAAGCGCCAGGCGCTTATCACCCATGCTGTCACTAAGGGCCTAGACCCACACGTGAAGATGAAAGACTCCGGCGTGGAGTGGCTGGGAGAGGTGCCGGAGCATTGGGAGGTTAAACGCCTGAAGTTCATTGCTACAGTCCAAACCGGGATCGCCAAGGGTAAAGATAATGCCGATCGGGATACTGTTGAGGTGCCTTATCTGAGGGTGGCCAACGTGCAAGACGGTTATCTGGATCTAGATGAGGTGTCGACGATAGAGGTGTCTACTGCCGATCTTCCGCGTTATCTGCTGCAGCCCGGAGATGTGCTTATGAACGAAGGTGGCGACTTCGATAAGCTTGGACGAGGTCATGTTTGGCAGGGTGAGATAGAACCATGTATCCACCAAAATCATGTATTTTCCGTTCGCCCGCATGGCGTCAGTTCTGAGTGGTTGAATACCTTTACCAGTTCAGTCGCGGCCCAGTTCTACTTCATGGGACGCTCCAAGCAGAGTACAAATCTGGCGTCTATTTCCTCCCGCAACCTTATGGAGCTTGCGGTTCCGCTGCCGAGCGAAGATGAGCAGCGTATTATCCTCATTGAGTTGGGTCGCCAAACCGCCAAGTTAAATGCCATAGGCGCGAAGACAGAGCGCAGCATTGAGTTGCTGAAAGAACGCCGCTCCGCCCTGATCACCGCCGCCGTTACCGGCCAGATCGATCTTCGAGAGCAAGCATGCCACTAGCCTGCGATGACGCAGGGTCGCGTGAGGACTTCCTGCGGTGCGATTTTATCGGTTGCTACGACTGCCTGTTTGAAGGTGTGCCGGCCGATATCCGGTATTGGACGGATGGTGGGCAGACGCCGCTATGTCCGCAGTGCGGGCTGGATTTTGTGCTGGGGTTCAACGGAGCAGTGGATCGCGACGTGCTGATCGAGGGCAGCAAGACTCGGTTCCCTTGGCGCTGGAAGGATTGCCCATGACCTTTTCGTACCAGCCGTTATTCGCCGAGCCCAGCGAAGACTGTGAGCGTGAAGACCCGTTTAGCGGCCCTATGGGTTTTATGCTTGGTGGCATGTTTGTGCCTACTCGGCTGGAGCTGTCCCGTCAGTATTTCGATGCTGCCAACTTGTTACTGGAGGCAGTCAAGAAGCAACGCATTGAGGACTACGCACTCACCTATCCTGCGCTGTTTCTGTTTCGGCATGCGCTGGAACTGGTTCTGAAGAGCATTCTGATGCGCCGTGCGGAGGGAGCTCCAGCAGGTCATGACTTGGCGGCGTTGTTGGGTCACTTGCAGGACTTCGCCAAGGATCGTTTCCATCAGGAAGTGCCAGGCTGGATTGTTAGGAGAATACAAGAGTTTGCGGCCATTGACCCAGGCTCCACTGCTTTTCGGTATGGTGAAGACAGGTATGGTGGTAAAGGATCGAAGCAGACCTCGATTGCAGAAGAGGTTTATGTTGGGTTGCCGCATTTGCAGGCTGTGATGAAAGAGCTTTATACGGTGCTGGCCCACGCGGCCGGCCGGATGGATAACCGATGAACGAGAAAGACCTGCAGCACTACCTGCTGGCACGCTTCCCCAAGGAAAATGCCGCCTGCGAATGGAAGGAATTCAAAAACCTGCGCCATGCCCTGGTAGGAAGCGCAGGCAGTGATGTGATCAGCTACCTGTCGGCCATCGCCAATATGGAGGGAGGGCATCTGGTTATTGGCGTTGAGGACGCTACGCTGCGCATCGTGGGCATTCAGGACTTCAATAACCAGACCGTCGATAACGTTCGCCAGCGTCTGCTGGAGCGCTGTCGGGCGCTGGATTCTGAAGAATTTCGCGTGGAATCCTTTACCACTGACGACACTGCCAAGACGGTGTGGGTCTTCCATATCCCCAAGCACAGGCCACGGATGCCGGTCTATGCCCATGACAAGGCCTGGCAGCGGTTGGATGACTCGCTGGTCGAAATGCGTCAGGAGCGACTGGAAGCGATACTGCAAGAGCAACTGGATGCCAGCGACTGGTCCGCTCAGATTGTTGAAGGTGCGACGCTGAATGATCTGGACCCGGCAGCGCTTGCTCTCGCCCGCGAGAAGTTCGCAGAGAGGCATCGTAACTCAGTCTTTGCCCAGGACATTGCCGAATGGGATGTGGCCACGTTTCTCGACAAGGCCAAGATCACCATCCAGGGTGGGATAACCCGCACGGCTCTGCTGTTGCTTGGTAAGCCAGAGGCCAGCCACTTTCTACCGGCACTGGCGCAGATCACCTGGAAGCTGATGGGCGAGGAGCTGGCCTATGAACACTTTGGTCCTCCGTTTCTGCTTAGCACCACGGAGGTGCTGCATCGCATCCGCAATATCCGCTACAAGCTCTTTCCGCAGAATCAGCTGCTGGCTACCGAGGTCAGTAAGTATGACACCCGGGTGATTCTGGAGGCGTTACACAACTGTATCGCGCACCAAGACTACCAGTTGCGCTCGCGCATCCTGGTCACCGAACGAGTTGATCGACTGGTGTTCGAGAATGCGGGTGGTTTCTTCGAGGGGCAGCCAGAGGATTACTTCAGCGGGGAGGTGACGCCGAGCCGCTATCGCAACCCTTGGCTGGCGCAGGCTATGGTCAGTTTGAGCATGATCGATACTATGGGTTTTGGTATCAGCACCATGACCCAGTCCCAGCGCAAGCGCTATTTCCCGCTGCCTGACTACAGCAAGTCTGGCCCCGACAAGGTGGTGCTGGAGATCTACGGGCATGTGATTGACGAGAACTACACGCGTTTGCTGCTTGAGCGGCAGGATTTGCCCTTGAATACAGTGATGTTACTGGACCGGGTGCAGAAGAAACTATCCATCACCGATGATGCTGCTGCACTGCTGCGTAAGCAGGGGTTGATTGAGGGGCGTAAGCCAAACTACTACCCGGCAGCGCAAGTAGCTTTGGCAACCGGTAACAAGGGTGAATACATACGCAATCGTGCCTTCGATGATGCCTATTACAAGGACATGATTCTCGATTACCTGCGCAAGTTCGGCTCTGCCAGCCCAGATGATCTAAAAGGGCTCGTCTTAGACAAGCTATCGGATGCTTTAGACGCCAAGCAGAAACAGAACAAGTTCCGGAATCTGCTGTATGCCATGTCCAAACGTGACCAAACCATTGAAAAACAAGGCAGTCGGCAAACGGGGCGCTGGGTGCTGTCGGGGGGCAAGTCAAGACAAGGTTTAGACAAGGTTTAGACAAGGTAGCCCGGATGATTTGGTTGACGGGTATTTGATCGCAGACCGGTCAAAAGCTGTATTGCATCATCGCAGGCCTTCTGTTTCGCTGGTGTGCGGTTTTGCCAGGCGTTGTTTTTATTTGATGGGTATTTGACTGGCTGTGCGTGTGTTTCGATTATGCCGCTTCAGCAGCTTGGGAAGGCCCGCAGTCCAAAGGAATGACCATGAGCCACATCCACCACGAATGCGAACTGGAACGCCACATCGTCGAGCAGCTGGAAGCTGCTGGTTGGTTGGTTGGCAAATCAGCTGACTACGACCCAGGACGGGCACTGTTTACACAAGACGTCATGGACTGGCTGGAAGACAGTCAATCCCCGGCGATGACCAAGCTGCGAAACATGAATGGTGCTGGCACCGAGGCAGTGGTGCTTGATCGTTTGGTAAAGCAACTGGACAACAAGGCCGATGGTGGCACGATCAACGTGCTGCGCTATGGCTTTGCCGTGGCTGGCGGTGGCACCTTGGCGATGAGCCAAGCCTTGCCAGAAGACAGTCGGAACGAAACTGTTATCGCTCGCTATGCTGCCAACCGGCTCAGAGTGGTGCCTCAGTTGCGTTACTCGCTGGATAAGGCCGATGAGATTGATCTGGTTTTCTTCATCAACGGTCTGCCGGTCGCGACGGTCGAGTTGAAGACGGATTTCACTCAGTCGGTAGAGGCGGCGATGCAGCAGTACCGCGCGGATCGCAAGCCTGAACGCAAGAGCGGTGGTCTGGAGCCGTTGTTGGCGTTCAAGCGTGGTGCTGTGGTGCATTTCGCCATGAGTGACAGCGACATCCGCATGACCACCAAGCTGGCCGGGGATTCGACCTTCTTCCTGCCGTTCAACCGGGGCAATGATGGCGCCGCCGGCAACCCGCCGGGCGACAACGGCCATTACCCGGTGAGCTATTTCTGGGAGCGAGTGCTGCAGAAGGATAACTGGCTGCACATCTTCCACCGCTTCGTACTGCAGGAGCGCAAGGAGGCTCAGGACGTCAATGGCAAGACCTATTTCAAGGAAGGTTTGATCTTTCCACGTTTCCATCAGTGGGAAGGCGTGACCAAGATGGTCGATGCGGTGCGGGCAGAAGGGGCCGGCCAGCCTTATCTGATCCAGCACAGCGCGGGTTCAGGTAAAACCAATACCATCGCCTGGACTGCGCATTCGTTGATCCGTGTGCGTCGCCCGGATGGCGAGCCCTATTTCCACAGTGTGATTGTGGTGACCGACCGTCAGGTGCTGGACCAGCAGTTACAGGATGCAATTCAGCAAATCGAGCATCAGGCCGGCGTGGTTTGTGCTATCGATCGCCAGCAGTCGAGTCTGCCGAAGAGTCAGCAACTGGCCAAGGCCATGCTCGAAGGCGTGCCGATCATCGTTTGTACCCTGCAGACCTTCCCCTATGCACAGAAGGCCATTCTCGGCGAGCAGAGCCTGCGTGACCGCCGTTTCGCCATCATCATCGATGAAGCGCACAGTTCAACCGGCGGAAGCACCGCGGATGACCTGCGTTACGTGTTGACCGGACAGAGCGAAACAGAGTGGGAGAAGTTGAGCAAGGAGGAGCGCCTGTCCGTGTGGCAAAGCTCGCGCTCGCGCCCAGGCAATGCCAGCTACTTCGCCTTCACCGCTACGCCAAAACACTCGACCTTGAGCCTGTTCGGCCGCCCGCGCAATGCGTCGGCACCCGTGAGCACGGACAATCCGCCGGCTCCATTCCACCTTTACACCATGCAACAGGCGATTGAGGAGGGCTTTATCCTCGATGTGCTGAAGAACTACGCCAGCTACGAAGTGGCGTTCAAGATCGGTAGTGACATGGTGGACGACAAGCGTGTTGATGAGAAAAGCGCTGGCCGCAAGTTGGCTCGCTGGTTGTCTCTCAATCCGGTCAACGTGGGACAGAAGGTTGAGCTGGTGGTCGAGCACTTCCGCAAGAACGTGGCCCACCTGCTCGGTGGGCAGGCCAAGGCGATGGTAGTGACCAGCTCGCGTGCGGCTGCGGTGAAGTATCACCTCGCGATGGAGGATTACTGCAAGCGCAAGGGCTATGACGATGTGCGAGCAATGGTAGCGTTCTCGGGCGATGTACCAAACTCGGATGTCGAAGAGCCGAGTCTGCCAGCAGATCACCAGTTCAGCGAAGCGAACTTGAACCCCGGTCTCAATGGCCGCGACATGCGCAAGGTGTTTGATACTCCGGACTACCGAGTGATGATCGTGGCAAATAAGTATCAGACCGGCTTCGATCAGCCAAAGTTGGTCGCCATGTACCTAGACAAGAAGATATCCGGTGTTGAAGCCGTGCAGACGCTCTCGCGCCTCAATCGCACCTTCCCAGGCAAGGACAAGACCTTCGTCATTGATTTCGCCAACAAGGCCGAGGAGATTCTGGCGTCGTTCAAGACCTTCTACCGTGATGCCCAGGTGGCGGACATTCAGGACCCGAACATCGTCTACGACATCAAGCAGCGTTTGGACGGTATGTTCATCTACGAACAGGCTGAGGTAGAAGCGTTTGGGGATGCGATTGTTGACCCCAAGGTGACGCATCAGAAGCTGTTCTCTCTGACGCAGGCGGCAACTGACCGCTTCAATGGCAAGTTGAATACCCTTAACCACGCAATAGATCAGTGGGAGAAGGCTTGGGAGAAAGCGCATGCCGAAGAGAGTGATCAGGACATGGAGTACGCAGATGTTCAGCGCTCTGAATACTGCAAAGCTCGTGATGAGTTGATGATTTTCAGCGAGAGTCTGACCAAGTTTGTGCGTAGTTACGAGTACATCGCTCAGCTGATCGAATTCAATGACCCCAGTCTGGAAGCGTTCGCCAGCTATGCCCGGCTGCTGCGCAAACGGCTCAAGGGAATCACCGCCGAGCAGGTTGATCTGGGTGATCTCAAGCTGAGTCACTACAGGATCAAGAAAGCGGGTGATTTGAGCGGTGTAGCCGTGCAGGCGGAGACGCCGGCGCTATACGGGATGACCGACAATGGATTGCGGGATGCCCGTGACCGCGAGAAGAAGTATCTCACCGAGCTGATCGAGAAGCTGAATAACGCATTCGGGAAGGACGTTACCGATACGGATCAGGTGGCGTTTGCCGTGCATGTGTCGGAGAAGCTGAGGGCTGACAGCGTTGTCATGGCGCAAGTGAAGAACAACGATCTGGACCAGGCGCTGAAGGCTGATCTGCCCTCCAAAGCTGTAGCGGCCATCGCGGAGGCAATGAGCAGTCACACGAGTATGGCTACCAAGTTGTTGAGCGATGAGTCAACGCGTGACTTGTTCTTAACCGTGGTCTACGAGCTGCTGCGAAAAGATGCCGGGGCCGACTTGTTCGGTTCGATGAACAAATAGCGGGTCTTGGGTGTTTCTGGGGGCGAGCCCGTACTGTGCGTTTTGAGGGG
>CEUA01039242.1_pt1 | contig 14522 bp, 17 predicted proteins | sample 361541 | NCBI WGS metagenome assembly CEUA01 (sample SAMEA2623079, study PRJEB7988) | marine metagenome | isolation source: saline water (ENVO:00002010), including
ACCCCTACGATGTCACCGTAGTGCTCTCCCGCTGAGCTACGCGCCCTAAAAATCTATTTATATATTATTGTTTTTCAGCCCAAAAGCTATATTTATGAGAAAAAATAAATGGTTGTTCATTTTCTAAATGATTCCAATTTTCCAAATTATTCATCGTTAGATCATCTGGATAATTCTTTTCGTATTGTTTATAAATTCCTACTTTTAAAGCTTTATTTACAACAAAATCAGACCAACCTAAAAATTTAAGATTATTTTCTTCTATAAAATGTTTAATTTTTGTGATTGTAAAAAAAGGCTCATTAATTGGAAACATTAAATGTATAAATTCGTTTTTTTGGTAAAAAGAGTTATGATTTACTAGGAAGTTAATTTTTTTATTATCTGATTTAACTATTGTTTTTCTAATATCCCTTAAAAAAAGATTTTCTATATCTAGGTTTAATTTATCATTAATTGCTAATAGTTTTTTAGCTTCCATTATCTTTTTATGAGCAATTTTACTTCTAAGCCCAAATCTTATAAAACCTCTTGGCTTTAGAATTTTATTAAGTAATTGAAGTATTTCTTCATAATTTAAATATTCGTCTAATGTGTTGGATATATTAATAAAATCATATTTTTTACCATTTTCTTCTATATCAAGTATATCCATATGAAGAAAATTGATATTTCTAATTTTGTGTTCTATAGATTTATTTATTGAATAAACTAAATTTCTTTCAGAAAGGTCGATTGCATCTATATTCGAATTTTTAATATTGCTTAATAAAAGAGTTTCTCTTCCCGTACCGCACCCAACATCAAGAATACTAATTTCTTTCAACTCTTTTCTTTCACCAAAAATCGATCCCGGCGACAAATCGTACTTAATATATTCTTCAAATGAGATTTTTGTTTCAGTTGAAATTTCTGACCAATGTGAGCTAGGGAATCTATTATAATATTCTTCAATTATCTTTGAATTTTTATTTTCAACTTTTGTTTTGCTTTCAAATTTTTTTAATTTTTTCTTATTAAATTGTTTCCAATAAAAATTACTTTCAAGAAATTGAGAAAAAATTTTATCCAATTTTTTAATTTTTTTTGAAATCTTATCATGAATTTCAGAATCTTTCTCTTTTGAGAATGAAGAATAAAAAAGATACAATTCAAAATCAGATAAAGTTTGATTTATATTTACTTTATTTACAAATTTACTTCTTACTCTTTTTAAGAGTTCTTTCTCTTTTTTGTCTTCTATCCATATTGAGTCTTTTAATATATTTTGGAAACAAAATGCATTTAAATATTTGATTATATTAGGTAAATAACTTTTATCAATTTCAGTTATTTCTTCTAATATAATAATGATAACTTTTAATTTAAATGAAAATAATTCGAGGTTTATATTGTTGATTACTGATTTTTTTAACACCTCTAAAAATAAATTGTTACTACAAACTCTATAAATCTCATTTATACCTTCGGGCAAATCCTTATTCGAAGATTTTTTTTCAGAATATAATAACCAAATTTTATTGTACAATTTATCAATTATTGAAAAATCGTCAGAAAGCAATTTATTAATTATTGGAAGTAAATCATTTTTTTCTATTAAATCATTGGTAAAGGCATATAAAGTTTTTTCTTTTAATTCTTCTTTAAAAGGTAAATCATCTAGTATTATTTCGCTATTTAGAAATGCAAAAAGTAATTTATAACTATCTTTGTGATTTGGATTTTTATTAAGGCCATCCATTATGCTTCTTAAAAATCCTTTTTTGTCATTTAATTTTATATAAGAATTTGCCAAAAAATAATTAGTAAATTCATTATCTTTTTCTTTAGATTTAATTTTATTTAATAATGTTATAGTTTCATTAATTTCATTTAGAGCCAATTTTATTGATGCAAGCGTATGAATAAGATCTATATCATCGGGATTATTCTTAAGTAATTCTAATGTAAGACCCTTAGCTTCTTTATAATTATGAGTTTCTGTAATCAGATGATTAATTTGTCTTCTAATTTCTTTTGAAATTGTTTCCGCCATGAATAATGATTAAAAGATAATTAATTAATTGTAAAATAAATATATTTTGTGGATATTGGTTTATATGTCTAATGCTAATTTAAATATTAAAGATTTTAATAAAATTTTCTTTCCTCGAGATTTACCTATTGTATTTTCCTCTCCTCATTCAGGAAATAATTATTCAAAAGAATTACTTGATATGTCTCCATTAATACTAAGAGAGTTAAGAAGAAATGAGGATATGTTTATTGGCGATCTTTTTAATTTTTCAGATTCATTAGGAGTAGGGTTATTAAAAGCAGAATTTCCTAGAGTTTTTCTTGATTTGAATAGATGTCGTAAAGACATTGATATAAGAATGTTAAAAGATAATTATTTGCCATTTAAACCAAATAATTCAAAATATTCTAAATTCGGTTTTGGTTTAATACCAAAAATAAGCTCGAATGGTAAAAAAATATACAACAAAAAATTAATGTGGTCAGTTTTAGAAGAAAGAATAAAGAAAAATTATGATCCTTGGCATATGACATTATTAAGTTTGTGTTCTCACTTGATAAAATCCAATATTTCTAGTGTTTTGTTAGATTGTCATTCAATGCCTTCTGATGCAGTGAAAGAGTTGAAAAAAAATACTCCAGATATAATAATTGGTGATAATTTTGGCAAAAGCTGTAATTTAGAAATAGTCAATTACTTTATTGATGCGCTTAGAGATGAAGGTTTTGTAGTTGATAGAAATAATATTTTTTCTGGTGGATATATTACTTCTCACTATGGAAATCTTTCTTCAAATTTAAATGTTTTACAAATTGAGATTCGAAGAGATTTATATATGAATGAAGACAAATTAACAAAAAATAATAATTATATGAGACTAAAAAGTTCTTTAGAAAAAGCAACAGAAAGATTAATTCAATTTCTTGTTGCAATTAATAGTAATACAAAGGCTGCAGAATAATGACTGTGAAATGTTCAATGGCAGGAGAAAATATTCAAGTGTTATCTAAATCTAATTTACATGATCAAATATTGGAATGCTATGAGTTTTTTTAAACCATCTGGAGTTTTTTTTATACTAAATATGTTTGGTGATAAAAAACCAGAGATGCATAAATGGATTCAAGATTTGAGGAAAATTTCATCATTCAATAATGAAAATTCAAGTATATTTGCAGCTGATGAATTAATAACTTGGGGTAAGTCTTTAGATTTTCTAAGAGAAGAAAAATTTGTTGAATTAGCTAATAAAAAATTTACAGGCACTAATGAACATGAGTCAGAGCATAGAGCATTAGTATGGCGAAGACATATAATGGTTTGGGCAGGAGAGATTTCTAAAAAATTAAATGGCAGTTTTTGTGAATTTGGTTGTTATGATGCTGCGGCCGCAGATTTTTTAAATGAATATTGTAATTTAGAGGAGGATGGCATTAATTTTTATTTATATGACACTTTTGAACCACCCCCTGATAGTGAAGCCTTCCCAAAGCATTCTAATAAACTCTTTGATGAAGTTAAGAAAAGGTTTGAGAATGTAAATAATATTAAAATTATTAAAGGGAAATTACCAAAATCTTTAGAAATTGATTGCCCAGAAAAAATTTCTTTTGCTCATATTGATCTTAATAATATGAAAGCTGAAATGGGCGTTCTAGAGTTTATTTATGAAAGAGTTATTGATGGTGGAGTAATATTATTTGATGATTATGGTTGGATAAATTACAAAGATCAGCTGAAAGAGGAGAAAGAATTTTTAGAGGAGAAAGGTCAAAAAGTTCTAGAATTACCTACTGGTCAAGGTTTAATTATTAAGAGGTAAGCCTTTTATGAATTTATCAAAATAAAACCAGAATCTTTTTCTATGTTTATCTTTTTCCATTAAAATTTCATGTTCACAAGAATGGAAATTTATAATTTTAGAATTTTTTATTCGTTTTGACATAGCAATATTTGTATACGGCGATACAACTCTATCATTAAGACTATTTATAAATAAAACTTCTGTTTTAATTTTTTCTGCCCAATCTTTTTCGCGTATTAATTGTAATCTTTTCTTTACTGCTTTTGCCCAGGCATTTGTAATCCCCCATAGTCTAATATTTTTATTTTTACGTACTAATTTTTGAGTTCTTAGATATCGCTCTTCGTCTGTAGTTAAATCATTTTTACTAAAGGGAGTTTCTTTTCCCATATTTGGTTTTGAGCCCAACATAAAATTTTCCTTTGATGAAAAAAAATTAATAATGTCTATAAAGGGCATTAAGAATTTCTCATTTCTAAAACCTAGCATTGGTGCAGATAATATAACTTTATGAAAATTTCCTTCATTATTTTTTAATGATGAAAGCAATATACATCCACCCATAGAGTGACCAATCCCAATTAAAGGTTTAGAAAAATTTTTATCGATAATTTCATTTATAATGAATTGTAAATCGCTATCATGGATGCAAAAATCTTCTATGAATTGTTTTCGTTCATCTGTAATCATCTTATCTGATAAACCTTGACCTCGCCAATCAAAGCTAACAACATTAAAATTTCTATCTAAAAGTTCTTTTATTGTTTCATAATATTTTTCAATAAATTCATTATGTCCTTGTTGCAAAAGAATGGTTCCTTTATTAGATTCCTCTGAACAAATATTTTTCCAATATAATAATCTTATTCTTTTTCCATCATTCATAGGTATATAAATTGATTTTATACCCTTTGGGGCTTTATATTCATCTAATTCTAAATACGGGGCTAATTGATAATCTAACATTATATAAGCTTTGAATAATTAATTTTCTTCATTATCATAGCAAAAAACGAAAGAGAAGAAAATGTCTTGGGAAAAGAATGTAAAGGAAATAAAAAAGAGGGAAAAACTTGCTTTAAATCAGGGCGGAGAAGATTCAATAAAGATTCAACATTCTAAAGGGAGAAAAACTTTAAGAGAAAGACTCGATTATATTCTTGATAATGATTCATTTGATGAAATAGGGAAGATATCAGGATCTTCGACTTATAACGATGATGGTGAGCTAGAAAATTTTACCCCTGCAAATTTTCTTCTTGGCTTTGGAAGAATAAATAATAGAAAGGTAATAATAGGTGGAGAAGATTTTACTCTTAAGGGTGGATCCCCAAATCCTGCTGGGTTAAGAAAAAGTATTTATACTGAAGAATTAGCGCTTCAATATAAAATACCTCTTATAAGATTACATGAAGGAGGAGGAGGATCGGTTACAGGTTCAGGAGGGTCAGCAAAAAAACCAACAATACCCAATAGTGAGCCAGTCTTTTCAAGAAATCGATTTCAGACACTTGCACAGTGTTTAGGTGTTATCCCCGTTGCAACTGCAGCCTTAGGACCTGTTGCAGGTCTCCCCGCCGCAAGATTGGTTGCTTCACATTTTTCCGTAATGACTGAGAATTCACAAGTATTAATTGCTGGACCTGCTGTTGTTAAGAGAGCTTTAGGAATGGATATATCAAAAGAAGATTTAGGAGGTCCTGAGGTTCATCTTCGTTCAGGAGTGGTAGATAATTTAGCGGAAAATGAAGAAGATGCACTCTATCAAATTCAAAATTTTCTATCATATCTTCCAAATAATTTTATGGATTTACCCCCATCGATAACTCCAAAAGATAAAATTGAAAGGAAAGAGGGGGAATTACTGTCGATAATACCGAAAAGTAGAAGAAAAGCTTACGATATGCGTAAATTGCTTAATCTTGTTCTTGATAATAATACATTTTTTGAAATGAGTGCACTTTATGGATCAAGCTTGATTACAGGTCTAGCTAGATTAAACGGGCGCTCTGTAGCAATAATTGCAAATGATTGTATGTTTTATGCTGGGGCTATGACATCAGAAGCATCACAAAAATTAAGAAGGTTTATCGATTTTGTTAACACATTTAATATTCCGGTTCTCAGTTTTGTTGATGAACCTGGTTTTATGATAGGTCCAGACTCTGAAAAGGCTGGTACTATTAGACATGGTACTGCTGCAATTTCCTCTGTAATGCAATCAATAGTTCCATGGGCTAGTATCATAGTGAGAAAGTTATACGGAGTTGCTGGTGCAGCTCATTTTGCACCAGATGGTTATGTTTTATCTTGGCCAAGCGCAGAAAGTGGAGCTCTTCCTGTCGAAGGTGGGGTTGCTATAGCGTTTAAAAAAGAGATTGAAGAAGCAGATAATCCAGAACAAAAAAGGAAAGAATTGGAGGAATTACTAGCAAAAAGATCTTCACCTTTTCCTCGTTCAGAGAATTTCTCAGTACACGAATTAATTGACCCAAGAGAAACAAGACCTAAATTAATTTCTTGGTTAGAGTTAGCTATTAACTCTCAGATAAAACCTAGTGAAACTTATAAAACAACAATGTTGCCTTAGTTAGATACGTCCGAAGTCATCCTCTATTCGCTCAATGTCTTCTTCAGAAATTTTATTACCTATTTGAATTTCTATTAGAGTTAAAATACAATCTTCAGTATTTTCCATTCTATGTAAATCACCTTTAGGTATAAAAATATTATCATTTTCTTCTAATATACATTTAGAATCTTCTAAATATACCATTCCTTTTCCAGAAATTATTTGCCAATATTCTGATCTGTGTTTGTGTCTTTGGAGTGATTGTTTTTTTCCAGGATTAATATTAATTTCCTTAATTTGGTATCCTTTACCTTTTGCAATAATATGAAAATTTCCCCATGGCCTTGTTTCAATATCTGATAAATGATTTTTTGTTAAACTAGAGCTACTTTCAAGTTTATGAATTCCTCCGATACCAAATTCTAAATCAATTCCTAAATCTTTACATATTTTGCTTTCTCTAATCTTACTTTCTTGGCTTCTATCTCCACCATTGCAATAACAAATATTTCTATCTTCATGATCTTTATAAAATTCAATTATTGCATTATTACTACTATCGTCGTCGTCATTTTTTTGTATTATCACTTTTGAAACACTTTTAAATTCTTGAAGAATTAGGACCCTTTGAGTCTCTACCATAAAAGGTTTACCCTTTTTTCTCGCCAGCCATTTATCGCTATTAAGAAGAATAATTACTTCATCTGCTAAATGACTTGCCTCCTTTATCATTGCAAGGTGGCCTATATGAACCGGGTCAAAACCCCCACTTAATAGAGCAAAATCATATTTTTTAGTCATGCGTTATTAACCTTAATCTTATTTATTAACTAAGAAAAATTTATAGCAATATCTCATATTAATCTATTGTTATATTGACATAATAGTTGCTAAGTTTTAGCTTCCGGTTTCGAAAGGTGTATCATGAAAGTTAAAAACTCTTTAAAATCATTAAGAGGTAGACATAGAGATAATAGGCTGATTAAAAGAAAAGGCCGACTTTATGTGATTAATAAAACCAATAGACGCTTTAAGGCGAGACAGGGTTAATTTTACACATTTAATTGATCACATTTATATTTTGCTCATAATATACAAATGAACAAAAGGAATATTATAGTTAAAGAGGGAACTGATAATGCTTTCTTAATTATTTGTGATCATGCTTCAAACAAAATTCCAAAAGAATACAATAATCTAGGAATAAAAAATGAAGAAATTATAAGTCATAGAGCATTTGATATAGGTGCGGCGGATGTTGCAAAAGAGTTATCAAATAAACTTAAGTGTACTTTGATTATGTCAAACTTTTCTAGGTTACTTATTGATCCTAATCGAGGTATAGATGATCCAACATTAATTCCTAAATTATCGGAAGGCATTAAAATTAAAGGTAATATTGGAATAACAAATACTGGAAACGATAAAGAAAGATTAAAAAGAATTAAAAATTTTTACTTACCATATCATAAAGAAATAGAATCTTTTTTATCGGTAACTTTAAAAAATAATATAGTACCAAAAATTATTTCGATACATAGTTTTACACCAACATGGAAAGGCAAGAAAAGGGATATTGAGGTAGGAATATTATGGGATAAAGACGATAGATTATCATCTATTTTTTTTAAATCGTTAAAAAATAATATTTGCGGCAATAATGAACCTTATAACGGTAGATTAGTTAATGATACTCTTTATAGACACGCTACTTTAAAAGGAATACCTCATATTCTCATAGAAATTCGTCAAGACCTATTGCAAAGTAATAAAGAAAGATTGTTTTGGGCAGAAAAAATTTATGATATTTTGATCAATAATAAGGATAGTATTCAATCTTTTAAGATTAAAAATTATGGATCATATGCAATATAATGAAAGGAATAAAGATGAGTGAAGATAAAAATGTAATTGCAGCTGCAGTATTTAATAGGTTAATTTCACATTTACAAGAACGTACCGATGTACAAAATATTGATATTATGAAAACAGCAGGTTTTTGTAGAAATTGTTTATCAAGATGGTATAGAGAAGAATCTGAAAAATTAAATATAGAAATATCTGAAAATGATTCTAAAGAATTAGTTTATGGAATGCCTTATTCTGAATGGAAAGAAAAATTCCAAATATAACTTGAGTATAGAAACTCAATAAAAAACTAGAAAATTGCCAATTAATAGCGTAACACAATGTTTTAAATTTTAAGAATTTATAAATGATAATATCTGCATTAAAAGAAAGAAGTGAATCAGAAAAAAGAGTAGCAATTACCCCTGATGTTGCCAAAAAACTAACAAATGTGGGTCATGAGATTCTTATTGAAAATAATGCTGGTTTAGATAGTTTCTTTTTTGATGATATGTATAAAGAATCTGGAGCTAAAATAGTATCCAAAGAAGATATTCTTAAAAAATCCGATATTCTTCTTTCTGTTGATATTCCTGAAGAAAATATATTGTCAGAATTAAAATCCGGAGCCTGTTTAGTTGGCCTTTTAAATCCTTATGATAATGTGTCTAAATTCAATGTATTCAAAAATAAATCTTTATCAGCATTTTCTATGGAAATGATTCCAAGAATTACAAGGGCGCAATCAATGGATGTCCTTTCATCTCAGGCTAATCTTGCTGGTTATAGAGCCGTCATAACAGCTACATCATTTTATTCCAAATCTATGTCAATGATGATGACTGCAGCAGGAACTGTTGCGCCAGCTAAAGTATTTGTAATGGGTGTTGGTGTTGCTGGTTTGCAAGCTATTGCAACAGCCAAAAGATTAGGAGCAGTTGTCTCTGCAACTGATGTAAGAAGAGCAGCAGCCGAACAATGCGAGAGTCTAGGTGCATCGTTTATTATGGTTGATGCTGAAGATGATGCTGAAGATGATTCTGGTTATGCAAAAGAAATGTCCGAGGAATACCAAGAGAAACAAAGAAAGTTAATTTCTCAACATATTAAGCAACAGGATATTATAATTTGTTCTGCCCTTATTCCTGGCAAACAAGCACCAATTTTGCTTGATGAAGAAGTTACTAAGACTTTAAAACCAGGATCTATTATCATTGATATGGCAATTGAAAGAGGTGGTAATTGCGCTTTATCCAGGTTAGGAGAAATAGTAGAACTAAATGGTATAAGAATAATTGGTGATACCTCATTGGTTAATGGAATTTCACCTGATGCTTCTAGTCTTTATTCTAAAAATTTATATGCTTTTTTAGAAATACTAATTGATAGTGAAAACGATGCATTAGATTTTAGCGATGAAATAATTCAAGAAACATTAATCGTCAATAATGGCCAATTAGTTGAAAGTATAAAGAATAGATAGGAAAAATCATGGATATTAGCCCGTTAGTCTTTTTTGGAAGTATTTTTATTTTGACAATATTTGTCGGCTATTATGTCGTTTGGGCAGTTACACCAGCTCTTCACACCCCACTAATGTCAGTAACTAATGCTATTTCTGCTGTTATTATTGTCGGTGCAATAATAGCAATAGGAGCAGATTCATCAGGCACATATAGTTTAATTTCTAAAATTGTTTCATTTTTTGCTCTAATTTTTGCATCAATAAATATTTTTGGTGGTTTCTTAGTAACTCAAAGGATGCTTGCAATGTATAAAAAGAAGAGTAAGCAAGATGACTAGTGATTTAACAACTATATTATATTTGTTTTCAGGTGTTCTTTTTATTCTTGCTATAAGAGGTTTATCATCTCCTGATACTGCTAGAACAGGAAATTATCTTGGAATGACAGGAATGTCTTTAGCTTTTCTTGTGACATTAATAAATTTAGATCAAAATAATTTAGCGAACTGGATATTAATTATTAGTGGAATATCTATTGGCGGTCTTATAGGTACAATTCTTTCTAAAAAAGTTGCTATGACAGATATGCCTCAAATGGTTGCTGCATTAAATTCTATGGGTGGTTTATCAGCTGTATTTGTTGCATGGGCAGCATTCTTATCACCCGAATCTTTTGGTCTTCTTTATGGAGGTCTTATTAAAACTTCGAGTATTATTGAAATGCTTCTAGGTACTTTTATTGGTGCAATAACTTTTTCAGGTTCAGTCATTGCGTTTCTAAAATTACAAGGTTTAATGACAGGTGCGCCTATAATTTTACCATTTAGACATTCAATCAATTTAACTTTATTCTTAATCTTTATTGTTAGCTCAATTTTGATGATTGCTAATATTTCTGGATCACAAGGGAGCTTATTTTTAATGATAACAGTTTTATCATTAATCCTTGGATTCTTATTAATAATTCCTATTGGTGGAGCAGACATGCCAGTAGTTATTTCTATGCTTAATTCATACTCAGGCTTTGCGGCTGCAATCATAGGTTTTACCTTAGGGAATTTAGCTTTAGTTATAACTGGTGCTTTAGTAGGTTCTTCCGGTGCTATTTTATCTTATATTATGTGTGCTGCAATGAATCGTTCATTTATCTCGGTTATAATGGGTGGTTTTGGTGAAGAAAATTCCTCAACTAGTTCCAATGAAAACAAACCTGTAAAAATTGGTTCTGCAGATGATGCGGCATTTATACTTAAAAATGCTAGTTCTGTGATTATAATTCCTGGCTATGGCATGGCTGTTGCGAGAGCTCAAAATGCTATCAAGGAAATGTCGGATAAATTAAAAGCTATGGGCATAAAGGTCTCATATGCAATTCATCCAGTGGCAGGAAGAATGCCTGGCCATATGAATGTTTTGTTAGCTGAGGCAGATGTCCCTTACGAAGAAATTTTTGAGTTAAGTGAAATTAATTCAAATTTTTCTCAAACAGATGTTGCTTTTGTAATTGGGGCAAATGATGTCACTAACCCAGCCGCAAAAACTGATACACAAAGCCCAATATATGGAATGCCTATTTTAGAAGTTGAAAATGCTAAAACTGTTCTTTTTGTAAAAAGAAGTTTAGGGATTGGTTATGCTGGCATAGACAACGATCTTTTCTATAGAGAAAATACTATGATGCTATTATCTGATGCTAAAAAGATGGCTGAAGATATTTCAATTAATTTATAATTTAAAAATCTCTAGAACTAGATGGTTTTTTCATAGGGATAAGACCCTCTTTCATAGCTCTTTTTCTTGATAACTTTCTTGCTCTTCTTATGGCTTCTGATTTTTCTCTTGCTTTTTTTTCAGATGGCTTTTCATAGGAATTTCTTAATTTAACTTCACGAAAAACACCTTCACGCTGCATCTTTTTCTTTAATACGCGTATAGCCTGTTCTATATTATTGTCTCTAACAGAAACTTCCATTTATTTAATATCTCAAAAGTTAGGCATTTTGATATCAAATGTTTTTTATAATGTCTACATTATATGTGTTTAGTTTTTTTTATTTAAAAAAAATATAATCATTTAATCTAAAATATGGGTTAAATGTCCCATTTTTCTACCTTTTTTAACTTCCTTCTTATTATATAAATGTATATGAGTTTGATTGTTTGATTGTATATTTTCCCATGCATGAATATCGTCACCTATTAAATTCTCCATGTGACAATTATGTAATAATTTAGGATTTTTTATTTCCATACCTATTACCGCTTGCATATGTATTTTAAATTGACTAATTGAGCAACCTTCAATGGTCCAGTGACCAGAGTTATGAACTCTGGGGGCAATTTCATTAACTAAAATATCGTTTTTTGTTTTAAAAAATTCGACAGTTAAAACGCCTATATGATTAAGTTCTTCAGCAATATTCTTAGTTATTTTTTTAGCCTTTTTTTCTAAATTATTATCTAATTTTAAAGGGGCATAAGAGTGCTTTAATATGTGGCTTTCATGAACATTGCGAACAAATGGAAAATGAGAAACATTTCCATAAATATCTCTACAAACAACTTGCGAAAATTCAAATTCAAATGGAATCTTTTTTTCAATTATTGAATCTTCATTACTATCAATATAGGAAGTGTTTTTACTAATTTTAATCTGACCTTTTCCATCATAACCAAACCTTCTTGTTTTAAGAATTCCTTCACCAAATTCTGACTTGATAAATTCAATATCATCTTGATTCTTGTATTCTATATAAGGCGCTATAGGGATATTTAATCTAGTTAAAAATTCTTTTTCTATAAGCCTATCTTGCGTTAATTCAAGGCTTTTAATTCCAGGTCTTAACTTTTCTTTATTATTAATATAATCGAGAGTTTTTGTTGGAATATTTTCAAATTCATATGTTATATAATCAACTGAATTATTGAATTCAGTAATTTTCTTTTTATCTAAATAATCGGCGCAAGTAAAATAATCACTATGAAGTTTTGCAGGGGAATCTTTATCAGGGCAATAAATATTTGTTTCTATGCCAATTTCCTTTGCTTCTTGGCAAAGCATCATTCCTAATTGACCCCCGCCTAATATCCCTACGGTAGTTTTTTTATTCATCTTTTGGACTTAAGGGAACGCTTTCTGTAAGATTTTTTTTCCATTTTCTTAATTTATTAGAGTAATTTTTATTACTTAATGAAATAATTGATAAAGCTAAAATTGCTGCATTTTTTGCACCCGGTACACCTATTGCTAATGTTCCCACGGGAATACCTGCGGGCATTTGTGCAATTGATAGTAAGCTATCAATACCTTTTAAAGTCTTACTTTCAATAGGAACTCCAAGAACAGGTAAAGCCGAAATTGATGCAATCATACCTGGTAAATGAGCGGCGCCACCAGCGCCAGCAATAATTACTTTTATACCATTATCTTCTGCTTTTTTTGCATATTTATAGAGCCTTTCTGGCGTTCTATGAGCAGAAACAACTCTTTTTTCATATGGAATCTTTAATTCTTCTAAAAAATTTGCTGCATTTTTCATAGTTGGCCAGTCAGATTGACTGCCCATAACGATAGAAATAACTTTTTTTTGTTTAGGTTTTGTTACCAATATTAGCCTTTTGAAATATTAGTCCTCTTTTAATTCTTGAAGTTTTGCAAAAACGCTATCTGAATCATATTCTTTTTCTTCTTTAACCTTTTCGTTTTCTTTATTTTCAAAGATATTTTTTTCTTCAAATTTATCTTCATTTTCTTCAACCTTTACATCTGAAATAGATTCATTCTCTTCAGTTAAAGATTCTTGTGGTTCTTGTATTTCATTTATTGTTGTTGAATCTTGAAGTTCCTTTTCTTCTTTCTTTTTTCTGTTTTCTATTCTATTAGCAGATTTTTGTACTTCTTTATCTAGATCAATTTGTGTGCACAACCCACTTGATACAGGATCAACAGGGTTTAAGTAAGCAGAATTCCAATGAGTTCTATCTCTTATAGATTGAATAGTATTTTTAGTAGTTCCTATTAATCGAGATATTTGTGCATCAAGTAATTCTGGATGATTTCTTACTAACCAAAATATAGCATCAGGACGATCTTGCCTTTTAGATAGAGGGGTATATTTTCTTCCTACCCTTCGTTCAGCTTTAGGTAGATCTTCCTTTTTTTCTATTCCTTTTAGTCGACTATCAGGATCTTTCTCACAACCTTCAATTTCAGACCGAGTTAACTGTCCTACGGCAATAGGATCGGCTCCGCGTATACCTCGCGCAACATCACCATCAGCTATACCTTTTACTTCTAAAAGGTGGAGATGACAAAAGTCAGCTATTTGTTCAAAGGTAAGAACAGTATTATCTAATAACCATACAGCTGTAGCTTTTGGCATAAGTGGTTGAGGCATTATTTTCTCCTAAGAAGAATATTAAATTTTTAATTTTTATGTCTATATACGATAAAACATAATTTGTAAAAGTTCTATAGTATTAGAATCTGTTTAGTTTTTGTTCTAACTTATAAATAATATTTATATTCTTACTTTAATTTGGAGTTTATTTAAATGGAAGATGATTTTGAGAAGAAAATTCAACCCCTAGATCAATTAATTAAAGAGGATCTGGATCAGTTATCAATCGAGGAATTAGAAGAAAGAATTAATCTTTTGAATATTGAGGTTGATAGGTGTTCAAGTAAAATTAAGTCAAAAAATAGTTCTAAGGCTAGCGCAGAAAGTTTTTTTAAATAAATTTTAATTAATAGTAATTATTTTTAAGATGCTTCTTCTTTAGCTTCTTCAGCAGGAGCTTCTTCTTTAGCTTCTTC
>CEUA01233798.1_pt1 | contig 14493 bp, 14 predicted proteins | sample 361541 | NCBI WGS metagenome assembly CEUA01 (sample SAMEA2623079, study PRJEB7988) | marine metagenome | isolation source: saline water (ENVO:00002010), including
TCTGGGGGTCGGGAGTTCGAATCTTCCCCGGCGCGCCATTGGAGAAAGAATGCTAGATTATTTAATTTTAATTCTTTTATTAATTTTAATAAGTTTAATTATTTTTAATAAAATTATTTTTCCTAAGAAGGATAATGATTTTGAGAATATTTTTAAAAAGCAAGAAGCATCTCTTCTTTCATTAAATAATGATATACAAGCCTTTAAAGAACCAATGGTTAGACTTAGAAATTTTTTATCCGGCTCATCTTCAGTTGGAGCCTTTGGCGAGTGGAACTTAAAATCAATACTTGATGATGCTTTTTCAAAAGATCAATATGTTGAAAATGCAGAAATAATACCTGAATCAGGAAAATATGTAGAATTTGCAATTAAATTACAAGATGGCTTACTAATGCCTATTGATGCAAAATTTCCTTCAGGATTATATGATAATTATCTTCAAGCTTCAGAAAGTATGAATAAAGGGAGTATTGATGAATCCAAAAAAGAGATAGAGAAATTCATTAAAAATGAAGCCAAGGCAATAAATTCAAAGTATATACTTGAAGGCGTTACAACAGATCATGCCGTCCTTTATATTCCCAGCGAAAGTCTATTCCAATTAATTATGTCTTTAAATATTAAGGAAATAATATTCAAAGATTACAGAATACTTGTTTTAGGCCCAAATACACTAGCTGCCTATGCCATAAGTATTCAGATGGGCTTTAGGACACTTGCTCTAAATGAAAGAACATCAGAAGTAATAAAAGAATTCGGGCTATTTAAAAAGGAATTTGAGAAATTTAGCAATTCTACATTAGAACTAAGAAAGAAAGCTTCGGCTATGTTGAAGGTCATAGATGAGCATGAGACAAGAGAAAAACAAATGAAGAGATCTGTTGAGAGAATGGAAAAATCTAGTGAGGATAAAAAATAAATTATTTTGGAACAGCTATTTGACTTAAGAAGCTCTTAGTCTTATAACGCACAATATTGCTAATCATAGAGGATTAATTATGAAAAGGACATTCCAGCCCAGTAACCTTGTAAGAAAAAGAAGACATGGTTTTAGATCTAGAATGGCTTCCGTTGGCGGTCGTAAAATTCTATCAAATCGTCGTTCAAAAGGCAGAAAAAGGCTATCAGCATAGATATTCTATGGTACCATCAGCAAGTGAACAAAAAAAAGATTCAAAATCAAAAAAAATTGAAAAAATAACTAAACGAGATGATTTTGTTCGAGCGTCAAAATCAGATTTTAAAAAATCTAAATCTTTAATCATTCAGTTCTTTAATCGAAAAGACGATCTCTCTCCAAGATATGGGGTTACAGCCTCAAAAAGAATTGGCAATGCAATAAAAAGAAATAAAGCTAAAAGAAGAATAAGACATCTTGTAAAAGATTTACTTCCAAAATATGGAAAAAATGGTTACGACTATGTCTTTATTGCAAGAGAAGAATTAATTCATAACTCTTGGGAGTCAATATTACAGGAAGTAGAAATTATTCTGAGAGATTTTAATAATGAATGATATGTCTAGATACTTATTTGCAATTGTCTTAGCTATGGCAGTCTTGTTTGGATGGCAAATTCTATTTCCTCCTGAACAAGGCAATAACACTTATAATGAATCAACAGTTATAAATGAAAGTATAGAATCTGCTCTTCCACTAGAGCAAAATTTATTAATTTCTGAACCATGCTCAGAAAAAAGAATTCAAATATCAAATGATAAATTAAGTGGCTCTATTAATCTTTGTGGCGCAAAGATTGATGAAATTTATTTAAAAGAATACAAGAATACAACAAAAGTTGGATCTGATTATGTGAAGTTCTTTTCTCCCATGAATAGCGAAAATAGTTATTGGCTGGAATCTGGCTGGAAGTCACCTAAAAATATCAAATATAACCTACCTTCTGCAAATACTTTATGGTCATTAGAAGATGGGAACTCACTAACGCCTGAGAGCCCAATAATATTATCTTGGGATAATGGAGAAGGACTTACTTTTAAACAAGAAATTTCAATTGATGAGAATTATCTTTTCACAATTAAACAAGAAATAGTTAATAATTCTTTAGGATCTTTAACCGTTTTTCCGTTTCAGCAATTATCAAGAAAAGGAATACCAGCGGGACAAGCTTTAGGTCTTCTTCATGAAGGCCCTACTGGTTGGTTTGATGATAAATTAGAAGAAATTGATTATGACGATATTGATGAAGAAGATTTCAGATCAGAATTTAATAAAGGATGGATAGGAATTAGAGATAAATATTGGGCTTCCGCAATTTCATCAAAAGACGCAGAAAATAAAAGAGCAATATTTAAAACTGTAAATGAAAATAATGAAAGATATTATCGAATAGGATTTATAAATGATCTTACTGCTGCGTCCCCTGGTGAAAGCGTATCTACAACTCACTTGGCTTTTGTAGGAGCCAAAGAAGTAAATTTAATACAAAATTATTCTGACAAAGAAATTTTATCTAGATTGGATCTAATTATCGATTGGGGTTGGTTTTACTTTCTTGCAAAACCATTATTTTATATTTTAGATTTCTTATTTTCGTTCTCAGGAAACTTTGGTCTAGCAATACTTCTTCTAACCGTTCTAATTAAGGTTGTCTTTTTTCCTGTAGTGAATCGTTCTTATGTACAAATGGCAAAAATGAGAAAAGTTCAACCTGAGATCACCAAGTTAAGAGAAATTTATGGAGACGATAGACAAAAGATGGCTGTAGAAATGCAAGCACTTTATAAAAAAGAAGAACTAAAACCATTATCAGGATGTCTACCTGTTTTAATCCAGATCCCAGTATTCTTTGCATTATATAATGTTTTATTAGTTGCCCTTGAAATGAGACATGCTCCATTTTTTGGATGGATAAAAGATCTATCAGCACCAGATCCTGTATCATTATTTAATGGATTTGGTCTTTTTAATTGGGAACTCCCACAAATATTAATGATAGGAGTATTTCATATCTTATTTGGTTTAACATTTTTATTGCAAACTAAATTAAATCCAGCTCCTGCTGATCCTATACAAAAGACATTATTTACTTGGATGCCAATATTTATGGTTTTTATTGCTGCAAATTTTCCTGTTGGTTTAGTTATTTATTGGGCCTGGAATGGTATATTATCAATTCTACAACAAGCTTATATAATGAGGAAACAAGGAATAGAGATTGCTCTCTTTTCTAAAGATGAAAAAAAAGAATCTGATAGCTAAACTATGAATAATCAAAAAAATACTGAAAATGTTAGTTCTTCAGGCGAATGGTTATTTAACCAAAAAATAACATTTACATTGGGTGTCACTAAAATGGAAAGTCTACCAGAAGATTCAATTCCTGAGATTGCTTTTTTTGGTCGATCAAATGTAGGTAAATCTAGTCTGCTTAACGCTATTACAAACCAAAATAAACTCGCCCATACATCAAAAAATCCAGGAAGAACAAGAGAATTAAATTTCTTTTCTGTATCTAAAGATAGCAAAATATTAAACATTGTTGATATGCCTGGATATGGATATGCAAAGGCGTCAAAAGAAAAGATAAAACAATGGACGCTATTATCAGACGACTATATTAAAAATAGAAATAATTTAAGAAGGGTTTTTCTTTTAGTAGATAGTCGTCGTAATATCATGCCTATAGATAATGAAATAATGGATACACTTGATAATTATGCAGTTTCATATCAAATAGTTTTGACAAAATCTGATAAAATCTTAGAAGTTGAGAATCAATCAGAATTAGTATTGAAAGAAGTAGAAAAAAGAAAAGCAATTTATCCTAAAATATTGATAACATCATCTAAGAGTAATTATGGAATACAAGAAATCAAACAAGAAATTGCCAATATTATAGAATAAAGATTTAGTGTAATGACAAAAGAAAATACAGATGCAAAAAATTGGCTAAATAATGCGGACATGCTTACGCAAGCTTTGCCATATATGCAAAAATACGCAAACTCTATAGTTGTTATTAAATATGGGGGCAATGCTATGAAAGATAGCGCTTCTATAAATTCATTTTGTGAAGATGTAGCATTGTTAAAGCAGAGTGGCTTGAAACCAGTAATTGTTCATGGTGGGGGGCCACAAATTGGAAAAATGTTAGAGCAATTAGGAATAGAAACAAAATTTGAAGCTGGAATGAGAATTACAGATGAAAAAACTCTTGATGTAGTTGAAATGGTTTTATGTGGAGGAATTAATAAAGAAATAACATCAAAAATAAATTTATCTGGCTGTAAGGCTATTGGTTTATCTGGAAAAGATGCATCAATGATAGTTGCAAAAAAGTATAAAGGTAAGATCAAGGATGAATCTAATATAGAAAAAATTGTTGATCTTGGTTTTGTTGGAGAGCCTGATAAAATCAATACAGAAATTATTGAAATTTTAATTAATAATAATTTTATTCCTGTAATTGCTCCTTTAGGAGTAAGTAATAGTGGAAAAACTTACAATATAAATGCTGATACTGTTGCTGGCGCAATTGCATATTCATTAAATGCAAAAAGATTATTAATGCTTACTGATGTAGAAGGTGTAGTAAGTGATGATAAAAAGGTTATTGAAGAAGTAACAAAGGAAGATATAACTAGTATGATTGAGCAGAATATTATTTCTGGAGGGATGATTCCAAAAGTCAACACATGCTTAAAGGCAGTAGAAAATGGTGTAAGTGCAGCTGTAATTGTAGATGGAAGAGTAAAACACGCAATACTATTAGAGCTATTCACAGAGCATGGTGCGGGAACTTTAATTAGATAGAATTATTTTAATATGGAATTATTCAAAATTAGGAATTGGGTCTTCGATCTTGATAATACCCTTTACTCCCCTGAAGAAGACATTTTTAACCAAATAGATGAAAGAATGACAAAATTTATCATTGATAAATTTGAAATCGATAAAGATGAAGCCTTTAATATACAAAAAAGATATTTTTTAGAATATGGGACTACATTATCAGGATTGATGAAAAAAAATAAAATAAATCCTGAAGAATTTCTAGAGTTTGTTCATGATATTAATTTAGATATTCTTAAACCGGATAGAAAATTAAATAAAATTATATCTAACTTGCCAGGAAAAAAATTTATTTTTACTAACGGCTCAAAGGGGCATGCTAAAAATGTTTTGGCTAAATTAGAAATGAATGAATTTTTTGATGATATTTTTGATATTCAAGATAGTAATTTTATTCCTAAACCGAAAAAAGAGGCTTATGTTAAATTTATTGATAAAACACGAATTGAAGTAAATAGATCTATAATGTTTGAAGATATAGGTAGAAACTTACAATATGCAAAAGAATTAGGGATGTTATCAGTCTTAATCAGAAGAAAACCAAGAAAAAAGAGCGATAAATTTAATGATGAAGAATTAGAAAAGCTATGGGGTAATGATCAATATGCAGATTATATAACTGATGATCTAGTAAAGTTCTTCAATAAATATTATAAAGGACCTCCTGAATAGAAATAGGAAATTAGATGAGTAATGAAATAGAAATAATTAATAACGCATTTGAAAACATTGAAGATATTGGTCCGAATTCAGATTCGAAAATAATCAGTTCAGTAGAAAAAATTGTGCAAAGCCTTGATGATGGCTCGTTAAGAGTCGCAAATTTAGAAGAAAGTATTTGGAAAGTAAATGAATATGCCAAAAAAGCTATACTACTTTATTTCCGAATTAAAGAAATGAAACTAATTGAAAATGGGTCAAATGATTCTAAATGGTGGGATAAGATAGACTCTAAATTTTCTTCATGGGATGAAAATAATTTTAAGAATTCTGGCTTTAGAGCGGTTCCTGGGTCAATAGTTCGTTATGGATCTTTTGTCGGGAAAGGATGTGTTTTAATGCCTAGTTTTATTAATATTGGTGCTTATGTTGATGAATCAACGATGGTAGATACTTGGGCAACTATTGGATCATGTGCTCAAATAGGAAAAAACTGTCATATTTCTGGGGGCACTGGTATAGGCGGTGTACTTGAGCCTTTACAAGCTAGTCCTGTAATCATTGAGGATAATTGTTTTATAGGAGCGAGAGCTGAAGTTGCTGAAGGAGTAATTGTAAGAAAAGGTTCAGTAATTTCTATGGGAGTATTTCTTACAGCTTCTACACCTATCTTTGATAGGCAGAGCGGAAAAACCCTTTATGGAGAAGTTCCTGAATATTCAGTTATAGTTCCTGGAAGCATGCCATCAAAAAATGTGTCATCGGATGCTATGCTATCATGCGCAGTTATAGTAAAAACAGTAGATGAAAAAACTCGATCAAAGACATCAATAAATGAATTATTAAGGGATTAGTATGATTTATGATCCCCTTGAATTAACAACAGAACTAATTAAATGTCGTTCTGTAACCCCTAAGAATGATGGCGCAATTGAATTGCTATCCGAAAGATTAGATAGGATAGGATTTAATTGCGAAATAGTTGAATTTTCTGAAGATAATTCTGAAAGTATTAAAAATCTTTGGGCAATAATTGGTAATGGCTCTCCAGTGCTATCTTTTGCAGGTCATACTGATGTAGTTCCGGAAGGTGATGAAAGTTTATGGAATACGCCACCTTTTGAAGGAAAAAATGATGGAGAAAAAATAATTGGCCGAGGAGCTGCAGATATGAAAGGCTCAATAAGCTCTTTTATTTCAGCAGCAAGTATTTTTTTAGAGAACAAAGAAGAATTTAATGGTTCAATAGCGCTAATTATTACAGGTGATGAAGAAGGCCCGGCAATTAATGGTACAGAAAAGTTACTGAGTTGGATGGAAGAAAACAATCATACTTTTGATGATTGTATAGTTGGAGAACCTACTAATCCAAATAAATTAGGAGAAATGATAAAAATAGGAAGAAGAGGGAGTACAAATATAACTATCAAGGTAAATGGGGTTGAAGGGCATGTCGCATATCCAAAACTTGCAGAAAATCCTATTCCAAATCTAATTTCGCTTTTAAATGAATTAATAGATAAGCCATTTGATCAAGGAAACGAGCACTTTGATGCTTCAAATATAGAAATTACTTCAATAGATACGGACAATTTAGTTTCAAATGTTATCCCTTCAGATATAACTGCAAGATTAAACATTAGATACAATAGTAATTTTACAAAAGAAAAAATAGAAACTGAAATAAAAAGAAGATTAAAGAATATTAATTTTGATTATGAAATAAATTATCAACATTCCGGGGACTCCTTCATAACAAAGCCTGGTAAACTAGCCACTAGCTTATCCAAAATTATTGAAGGCCATTGTGGAATTACTCCTGATCTTTCTACAACTGGCGGAACATCAGATGCTAGATTTATAAAGAATTACGGAAGAGTTATTGAATTTGGTCTAGTTGGATCTTCAATGCATAAAGCCAATGAGTTTTCTTATAATAATGATATAGAAAAACTAAGAGACATATACCTGGATTTAATTCAAGAATATTTTACTCAGTAATCAACTGTCATGAGATATAAACCGTTTGCTGGCGCAATAGGTCCACATCTTTTCCTATCTTTTGCTTCTAAAACATCTCTAATAATTATAGGGTCCCATTTTCCTTCACCAACAAGTTTTAGTGAACCAACAATAGATCGTACTTGATTATGAAGAAAAGATTTTGCAGAAAATTTAAAAGAAATCTTATCTCCTGATTCAGAAATATCTATTTTATCAAGCGTTTTAGATGGGGACTTAGATTGACAATTTACAGACCTATATGCGGTAAAATCGTGTGTACCAATTAAATATTTGGAAGCCTTTATCATAAGATTTACATTTAAGGGTTTGCCCACTCGCCAATATAAATCCTTGTCCAAAGTCAAAGGTTGTCTTCTATTAATGATTTTGTATTCATAATGTCTGGCTAGAGCAGAAAAACGAGCATGAAAATCATTACTTTCACTTTTAACAAAAATTATTGCTATGGGACTCGGTTTAAGATGGCTATTTATGGCTTCTCTTAACTCATTCTCATTGGTACTTTTTTCTATATCAAAATGAGCAACTTGACCAAGAGCATGGACGCCAGAATCAGTCCTTCCTGCACAAAATATCCTTACTTTTTCTCCGGAAAACTTATAAATCGCATCTTCAATATAATCTTGAACTCCAGACAAATCCTTTTGACTCTGCCAGCCATTAAATTCACATCCTTTATATTCAATTATAATTTTCCATCTTTGCATTTATTCAAAAGCTCTTTCACTAAAAATTATTTTATTTCCTCGAAGATAATCTTTGGCATTCATTTCTTTCTTACCTTCTGGTTTTACTCTTAAAACTCTAACTGAATCAGTTCCACAACCCACAATAAAGCCATCTCTTATAGAATCATCATTAATAATAAATCCTGCTTTCTCAGAAATTTCTTCAACTTTAGCTTTTAAAATTTTTAATCTTTTCCCTTCATGAGTCATAGTCCATGCGCACGGGCTTGGGCTCAACCCATTAACTAAATTTTTTATAAATTGTGCAGAATTATTCCAATTAATTCTTGCTTCTTCTTTTTTTATTTTATTTGCATAAGAAGCCTTGGAATTATCTTGATCTTCTTTTTTTAACCTTCCATTTAAATAATCGTTAATAACATTATTAACTGAATCTGCAGCTAAGTTTGATAGAGCATTATGTAACATTAAGAAATTGTCTTCCGAATTTATCTTAATTTCTTGTCGTTTAATAACTGGACCTACATCAAGTCCCTTCTCCATAACCATATATGATAAACCCGTTACATTATCTCCTGCTATTATTGATCTTTGGATAGGTGCAGCGCCCCTCCAAAATGGTAGTAAAGAAGCGTGGATATTTATACATCCATACCTAGGTAATTTTAGAACTTCTTCAGGCAATATCATTCCGTAGGCGACAACAAGTAAAACATCCAATTTTTGATCTGATATAAAATCTATTTCTTCTTTGTTAAATTTTTCTGGAGTCCTTATATATAGATTATTTTCAGAGGCATAATTAAAAACAGCAGAATCTGAATTCTTCATACCTCTTCCAGCTGGTTTTCCTTTTTGAGTAAAAACGCAAGAAATATCAAAATTGCCTTTAGTCAGACTTTCAAGCACAGGCACAGAAAAATCAGGAGTGCCCATAAAAGCTATTTTTATATTATTTATTTTATCACTTTTGTTCATTGTAGTGTGATAAGCGATCTTCTTTTACAGGATTCTTCTGGAACTTTATTGATTTTTTGATTGATAGATCTTTCTTCAATCTTGATAAATGATCTACAAAAACAATTCCTTCCAAATGATCAATTTCGTGTTGGATTACCGTAGCAAGCAATCCATTACATTCTTTTTCTTGTTTTTTACCTTTTCTGTTTAAAAATTTAACTTTGCATTTATCTGGTCTTTCAATCTCTTCCCATATACCAGGCACAGATAAGCAACCCTCTTCAAAAGAACTTAAATCCTTTGATGGCTCAACAATTTCAGGATTAATAAAGAATAAAGGATCTTTTTTTTCCTCTTTTGAGATATCAATTACTAACATTCTTAAAGGAATTCCAATTTGAATTGCCGCAAGCCCTATTCCAGGTGCATCATACATGGTATCAAGCATATCGTCTAAAATTGATCTGATTTCATCATTAACTTCCTTTACGGGTTTAGAAATCTTTTTCAATATTGGATTAGGTACTTTTATAATTTCTTTAATAGCCATACTATTTGATAAACCGACTTAAAAAAGTTCGCAATAAGAATATTCTAAAACGGCTGTCTTGATTCTATAGCCTCTAACAGTGTGCCATCATCCATATAGTCTAATTCACCACCAACTGGAACGCCCCTTGCTAATCTAGAAACCTTTATATCAATAGAAGATAATTGATCAGTAATATAATAAGCAGTAGTCTGCCCATCTATAGTGGCATTCATTGCAAGTATTATTTCCTTTGTTTCTTCTTTTTTAGCTCTTTCAATTAAAGATGCAATTCCAATATTTTCTGGACTAATTCCATCAATCGCTGAAAGCGAACCCCCTAAAACATGATAAAGTCCTTTATGAACAGCAGCTCTTTCTAGCGCCCAAAGATCTGCAACTTCTTCAACTACAACAATTACTGATACATCACGTTTTTGGTCGTCACAAATATTGCAAGGAGATTTAGTATCAAGATTTCCACATTCATTACACTTAACTATAGAATCTGCAGTATCAATAATAGATTTAGCCAAGGGCCTCATAAGAGAATCAGGTTTTTTTAATAAACTTAAAGCAAGCCTCCTTGCCGACCTAGGGCCTATTCCAGGCAACCTTGCCAATAATTCTATTAAATTATCAATCTCACTTTGGCTCATTCTAATTCTCTACCTTGTTGACAGCTGTAATTTTAGAATCAGGAAAGGCCTCCATTACTTTTTTAATCTCATCATTATCACTGACTTCATCTATAATTTGCTTTTTTATATTCTTTTCCTTTTCAATGAATGTTTCATCACCTTTTTTTTCAGAAACATTAATTATCCACCGCTGATTACTCCACTCATAAAGCTTTGCAATTAATTCCTTAATAATTTCATCTTGTCCTTCGGGAACATTAATATCAATATTGCCTTTTTCAAAACTAACTAATCTTACATCTTCTTGAAGAAATTTCTTTAATATCAAAAATTTATATTTACCTGCTAATTTAATAATATCTTCAAAAGAATTTATACTTTCACCATTCGGTTCGGCAGAAATATTAGATTCTTCATAATTTTGATTTTGATTTTTTTTATTATTTTCACTTATTTTTTTTTTTTTATTTTCTTCTGACCCCTCAAGTGAATTTATAATTTCAGCTGGAGTCTGCAAATCAGAAACATATGACATCCTTATAATAACCATTTCAAGAGCAGAATAAGCATTAAAAGAATTCTTAATTTCAGAATCAGCCTTTAATAGCATTTGCCAAAATCTAGATAATTTTCTTACATCAAGATTTTCTTTTAGTTCTATTAATTTTGAAAAATTTTCAGGGCCTAAAAATAAATTATCATCTTTTGATTTTGAAACTTTCAAAAGAGTTAATTCATGAACAATATCGCCTAAAGTAGAAATAATATTTGAAGGCTCAGCTCCTAAGTCGGTTTGTTCTTTTATTTCATCTAAAGCCTTTTCTATATCCCCTAAAGAAATTGATTTGAAAAGCTCAATAATGCGAGAGTGATCAGATAAACCAAGCATTTCTCTAATTGCATTTTCATCAATCTCTTGATCATTCTGACTTAAAGTTATGGCTTGATCCAATATTGATAAACCATCTCTTGCTGAACCTGATGCCGCCCTCCCAATTATGGAAAGAATATTTTCATCAATATCCGCATTTTCGTTTAAACAAACTTTTTTCAAAAGTTTTAACATATTTTTCTCGTCAAGTTGTCTGAGATCAAATCTTTGACATCGCGACAATATTGTTAATGGAACCTTGTGAACTTCAGTAGTTGCAAAGATAAATTTGACATGAGGAGGTGGTTCTTCAAGAGTCTTTAATAATCCGTTAAATGCTGACTTAGAAAGCATATGAACTTCATCTATAATATATATCTTATAACGTGCAGAAGTAGTTGAATAACTAACTGAATCAATTATTTCTCTAATATCAGCAATCCCAGTTCTTGATGCTGCATCCATTTCTAAAACATCAATATGTCTAGACTCCATTATTTCCTGACAATGAAATCCATTTTCGGTGATATCTAATGTTGGAACATCAATATCTTTTGAACTATAATTTAATGCTCGAGCTATAAGTCTCGCTGTTGTAGTCTTTCCAATACCTCTGATTCCAGTCAACATATAAGCATGCGCTATCCTGCCTGAAGAAAAGGCATTCTCTAGTATTTGAATCATAGTTTCTTGGCCTAACAAATCTGAAAAGTTTTGAGGCCTATATTTTCTAGCTAAAACTTTATATGGTTTAGAAATATTATTTTCTTCATCACTAAGACCTAAAAAATCTTCTTGATTCTCATCTTCAATCGTTGGCGAAGCATGTTCACCATCTAAATCTTTTTCTTGTGGATGCTCCAATATTTCCTCTTATTAAATAAAATATTAAATATATATTGAGTCTTTAATCAACCACTAAAGTAAAATCATTGAAAGTGTTTATTAGACTAATAATTATTAGTACAATATTATATATTAGATAAAGTTATGAAAGTTTATCCTAATATATTTTCTAATAATCCAGTGGACCGTGTTTCTGATCTACGATCAAACCCTGAGTGGGTTAAGAAAACCCTCGAAGGAAATAAAACAATGATTTCTCTGTTCTGGAAAGGAAAGGCTTTTGTATCAAATGTAAAGAATCTTACCTCGGGACATGCTGATCCTGATCAATTAAGTCCCGCTTGGTTTCCTCTAGATTTCTTAAAAGATCATATAACAGTTGATGACAATCTGATTTTTATTGGACTCATTGAAGAAATGGCATTCTTTGCATTAGACTTATCGAAATTATCTGATCCAGAAAATATACTTGGATTAAATAATTTAGGAGAATTCGAAGATTTAATGATATTAGCGCCACAAGCAATTGATGCAGGAGAACTTGCCATGCTTGGCCAAGCAAAAGCAATTTTTGAATGGAATAATAGTCATAATTTTTGCTCAAGATGTGGTTCAAAAAGTATTATGGTAGAAGCTGGATATAAAAGGTTATGTAATAATTGTAATGCTGAGCATTTTCCAAGGACTGATCCAGTAGTTATCATGTTGGCAACATATAAAGATGCAGCTTTTCTTGGTCGTCAAAAAAGGTTTCCACCTGGAATGTATTCTGCATTAGCAGGTTTTATTGAGCCTGGAGAATCAATTGAAGAGGCAGTTGCTAGAGAGTTAAAAGAAGAAGCTGGAATTAAAATATCTAAGGCTAAATATCATTCGAGTCAGCCTTGGGCTTTTCCAAATTCATTAATGATAGGTTATTTAGCCGAATCAGAAACAAATGAATTCAAACTTGATCAAGTAGAGCTTGATGAGGGAAGATGGTTTACAAGAAAAGAATTAAAAGAAACAATAAATGGCAAAAATGATAATGGTTTTTTTGTTCCTCCCCCGATGGCTATTGCTCATCATTTAATTAAAGCGTTTGCGGAGGAAAATTAATGAATAAAAAGAATATTATGATTTTTTTAGCAATACTGTTATTCAACAGTGAAATAGCATTTTCCAAAATAGAAATTAATCCCAGCGAAAATGCTTATGACCAAATACAAGAAGCTCTTATATTAGCTGAACCATATGAAGAGATTTATTTAACTGAAGGACTTTATAATCTTGAAGACGGTTTATCTTTGGACGTTGATAATGTGATCATTTCTGGTGATGGGCATAATAAAACTATACTGTCTTTTAAAAATCAGAAATCTGGAGCTGAGGGATTATTAGTTACTAGCAATGGTGTTACCTTAAGAGATTTTGCAGTTGAAGATACAATTGGAGATGCAATTGTAGTCAAGAAAGCAAAAGGTATTAGGTTTATCAGAGTAAGGACTGAATGGACTGGAGGGCCAAAATCTACAAATGGCGCTTATGGAATATATCCGGTAGACAGCAAAGATGTATTGATAGATGGTTGTATAGCCATAGGCGCATCTGATGCAGGTATATATGTTGGACAATCAGAAAGAATAAAAGTTTTAAATAGTGAAGCTAAATATAATGTAGCAGGGATTGAAATTGAAAATAGTTATTATGCTGAGGTTATAGGTAATATTTCTCATCATAATACAGGTGGAATTCTAGTTTTTGACCTGCCTAATCTTCCCCAACAAGGTGGTCACGATATTTTAGTAAAAAATAATAAAGTTATAAATAATGATACCGCAAATTTTGCTCCAGAAGGAAATATTGTTGGAAAGACTCCCAATGGGACAGGAATAATGATTATGGCTAATGATAAAGTAAAAGTTGAAGATAATTTAATTTCAGGAAATGCTACTGCAGGGATCCTAGTTGTTAGTTATTTAGAAGACTATGAAGACGATAATTATAATCCACTTCCAAACAGAATATTTATTAATAATAATACATTAAACAATAATGGATTTAATGTTGATGAAGTTAGGGCTGAACCTATATCAGCATTTACCGAAGAAAAGGCACCTGAGATTATTTGGGATGGAGTAACCACTATTACTGAATGGATAGGTTTTAAAAAACAACAAAGATTAATATTAGGCCCAAATAATAGTGAAACAGGATCAACAGATATGATAAATCTCAATTTAATGACTTATGCCTTAATACCTTGGCTTCATAAAACAAAAAATGATTATGAAGACTATACTGGCAAAGGCATTACTTTAGATAGAGTAGAGTTTGAAACTACATGGCAAAAAAATTAAAATATTTTTTTTTATTTATCAGCGTTTTAATTTTTGTTTCTTCCCCTTCTTTTGCGGATCCCTACAAAAAGCTTTCAGAATATAAATTTTTTGATGATTTAAAAAATCAAATTCCAT
>CEUA01116033.1_pt1 | contig 14480 bp, 10 predicted proteins | sample 361541 | NCBI WGS metagenome assembly CEUA01 (sample SAMEA2623079, study PRJEB7988) | marine metagenome | isolation source: saline water (ENVO:00002010), including
CTTTGCTTTTCCTAGCACGTATTATGCAAATCTAAGTCCTTTAGGCACGTTTACTAATTTAGAATCAGTTAGCAAAGAAGTTAAGTTAATGATGGATCCTAGTGCAGATCCATATGCAAATGCTTCTAATGAGGCGCCATTAGAAGCATTTGGCGCAAAGGATGTAACTGATTTAAATTGGATTCAACTTTTAAATGCTTATAGCTGTACTGAATGTGGTAGATGTACTTCTAATTGTCCTGCAAATCATACAGGAAAATTACTTTCTCCAAGAAAGATATTAATGGATACAAGAGAAAGGATTACAGAGTTCTCTTATAATAAAAGGAATGGTTTAGAAGACACTAAAACTCTTTTAGGAGATTATATTACCTCTGAAGAGTTGTGGGCTTGCACTTCATGTAACGCATGTACTGATTCATGTCCTATTGAGTTAGATCCATTATCTATAATCTTGGATATGAGAAGATATTTAGTGATGGAAGAATCAGCTGCTCCATCTGAATTAAACATGATGTTCACAAATATTGAAAATAATGGAGCTCCTTGGCAATTCCCAGCAGCAGATAGGTTAAAATGGAAAGATGAATAAATTATTAGAAAAAATAGTAGATGGGGAACATATATCTCCTGTATTGCCGGATCATATTAAGAACTACCTTATTGATATTGATGGCACAGTTTGCGATGATATTCCCAATGAAGAACCAGAAAGAATGGCTACAGCTAGGCTGTATCCTGATGCATTAGAGACATTAAATAATTGGTATAAACAGGGACATTATATTACGTTTTTTACTTCTAGGATCGAAGCACATAGAGAGGTGACAGAGAATTGGTTGAAAGATAATGGATTTAAGTACCATGGATTACTTATGGGTAAACCAAGAGGAGGTAATTATCATTGGGTAGATAATCATATAGTTAGAGCTACTCGTTTTGATGGCAAATTTACTGATATGATTAATAAGGAAGTAACTATTCAGGTTTTTAAAGATTAAGTAATGAGTAAATCACAAGTGAAAACGATGGCAGAATTTATGGCAGAAGGTCAGAAGCCAGATATTCTATATTGGGTTGGTAGTGCTGGTAGTTTTGACGAGAGGGCAAAGAAAATAACAAGAGCTTTTGTGAAAATATTAAACAAAGCAGAAGTTAATTTTGGGGTGTTGGGTATTGAAGAGTCTTCATCAGGTGATGCTGCAAAAAGAGCAGGCAATGAATTTCTGTTCCAAATGCAAGCTATGACAAATATAGAGGTCCTGAATTCTTATGGCATTAAGAGGATTGTTACTACTTGTCCTCATGCTTATAATACTTTAAAGAATGAGTATAAGGAATTAGGTGGTATTTATCATCTGCAACATCATACTGAGTATATTTCTGAATTAATAAATGAAGGTAAATTAGAGATCAAGGATGCTCTTAGGAATAAAAGAATTACTTATCATGATCCTTGCTACTTAGGAAGAGCTAATAATATTTATGAAAAACCTAGAGAATTGATTAAATCTTTAGGGGTGGAATTGCTTGAAATGAAGAGGTCTAGACGTAAGTCTTTCTGTTGTGGAGCTGGAGGGGCTCAGATGTTTAAAGAGGCTGAGAGGGGTAAAAAGGAGATAAATGTTGACAGAGCAGAAGAGGCACTTTCATTAGAGCCAGATATTATAGCAACAGGATGTCCATTTTGCAATACTATGATTACAGATGGTGTTAAGTCACTTGATGAGGGGGCTGCTGAAGTTAAGGATATTGCTGAACTTATCGCAGAAAACATATAGATGTTAGTTGATTTTGATATTCTTACTGATAGCTCTAGAGTCTGGGTTTATGCAGCAGAGCATAAGTTAACAAATACTCAACAGAGATGTCTTATAGATCTTCTGTCTGATCATATTGATGGCTGGCATGCCCATCAACTACCTTTAAGAGGTGGGGTTACAATATTTGAAGATCATTTTATTGTTATTGCCTTAGATGAAAGTCAAAATGCGGCTAGTGGCTGTGCTATTGATACACTGCAAAATAAAATACAGCAAGCAGAAAAGAAATTGAAAATTTCTTTAATGAATCGTATGAATATTTTTTGTATCATAAATAATATTATAGAATGCATCTCTATTGATCATTTATTCGATAGAGATATAAGTAAAGAGATATTATTTTACGATCTTACCATACAGAGAAAGGGTGAGTTAAAAGATTGGTTAAAACCTATTAAAGATGGTTGGTGTAATAGATTCTTGTCACAGGATATCGCGATCGATTAATATTGTTGATCAGAATCCTCACTCACATCATCATTCTTGATTTTTGCTTTCTGGTTGTTAGATTTAAAGTTAAGTTTTCCGAATGTATATTTAAAACTAATACCAATAGATGTAAATAAAGTTTTTGTTTCAGAAATCTGATTAAAGTTATCTCCACTTAATTCAGTTGTCCAAATTTTTTCCCCATCTTTAGCAAATGGCTCGATAATCTTTATTCCTATAGATCCTCGCTTATTCTTAAATTCTTTTTTTATACCAAAACTCATCATCGAAAAGCTAGTAGAAGAACCCTGTAGGGTTTGAGAAGGAGATCTCATAAAGCCAAAACCTTCTGCCTTCCAGTTGTTTTTCATCTTAAGTGATATTCCAAAATTATAGTTGTAAAGTAGGGCGGATCTATTTTCACTAGCAAATCTATTGTCTTGAGCCTGATATGAGTAAAGGTTAAATCCTGTTCTTAGGGTTAGTTTCTTAAATCTTATTGATCCATAATAATTCAAGCCATATTTGGAGCTACTTCCAATATTTTCATATGTAGTTACTGATGTGTCATTCTGCACTCTTAGAAGAGATTCAATTAGGTCATTATCTTGCTTATAGTACACATAATAGCTGCCTTGGTACTTTCTTCCAAAGTTATTGTATCCAAACTCTAATTGTCTGCTTGTAGAAGGGGTTAGGCTAGGATTACCTATAGTAATGTTCTTGTTATCCGTGATATTAGTATTAGTGTTAATATATCTACTAGTAGGTCTTGATATTCTTGAATTATAACTTAGTTTCAGGCTTGAGCTAGGACTTATTTCCTTTGATATAGTTAAGTTTGGTAATATATTGTCATAGTTTTTTGAGAATTCTGCTTGTGAATTGTTTTTCCAGTCCCCTTTTATGTTAGTTAATTCATATCTAGTTCCTAATAGTATACTGTAGTCATTTGCTAATTGAATGCTGGATGATAAGTAAAACGCATTTACTATCTGTGTATAATTAAATATTTCGTTAGGAAAAACAAATGTAGTGCTATCAGACTCTGTTTGATAGTCCATCTTTTGATCTCTAATAATCATTTTACTGCCTACTTCAATTAAATGTTCGTTTATTGGATGGGAATAATCTATCTGTAATGTGTGCTCAAAATTTTGTTCATTATTGATGTTTTTTAAATTAATTAAGCTATCATTCTCACTTATTTCTGTGATATTCTTTCTTATTCTATTTCCTAGTTGGTATGATAGGCTTAATTCTCGATTCTCATCATTTTCAAATGTTCTAGTATAATCTGTATTCCAACTTAGATTATTATTTTCATTAGTTGATTCTACATAAGATGCGTAATTATAAGAGGTGTCTATGCCTTCATATTCTATATTTGTTGTATTTTTAGATGGGAAATTTCTGCCTCTAAAATTTATATCAGAAGAAATAGAGTTGTAGGCATTAATATCATAATACATATTAATTCCAGAGCCATATCCTATCCATTGGCTCTCACTTATTCCATTATTTGTTAATATGTTGGTGTCCCCATTGTTGTTCCAGTCTTTTCTTTGGTAATTAGTTGATCCTTCTCTAGGCCAGCTATACCAGGCATTACCTCTAGCTGAAAGACTAAATCTGCCTTTTCCTAATTTTAGGTTAAATCCATTTTTATTATTTCTACTTCCAAATGATCCATCTAATGAAGCTTTATATCCATCAATTATTTTTTTTGTTGTTATAATATTAACTATTCCGGCTCCGCCTTCTCCATCATATTTTGCCCCTGGACTTGTAATAATTTCTACGCTCTTGATTTCATTAGCCGGAATCATTTGTAGGGCAGAAGACAGATCTCCAGATAGAAATGAAGATGCTTTGCCGTTTAATAAAAACTTAATGTCTTTTGATCCTCTTAATTCTACATTTCCATCAAAATCAACTGATAGCAAAGGGGCTTTACGAAGAACATCCGTTGCATCTTCGTTAGCTCCATTGTCATCATTTTCAGCATTATATATGATTTTATCGATTTTTGCTTCATATATGGCTTTTTCTTCCTCAACTTTTACTTCAGAAAGCATCTCCGAACTAGCTTCTAATTTAATTTCTTTTAATCTAATATCTGGAGAGCGTTTTGTTAGTTTAAATTCCACTTCTTTTTGTTTGTATCCTAAATAGTTTACTTTGATTGTATAATCTCCAGTTAGAATCCCTGACAGTGAGAATTTTCCGTTCTCATCAGATATAGTCCCTTCTATAATCTTATTCCATTTTGTATTTATGATACTTATATTAGCATATTCTAATTCTTTCCCAGTCTTAGAATCTGTAATCTGACCACTTACGCTTCCTCTAAAATAAGAGGATTTTTTTTGTTTTCCGAAACCGGATGAATTACCATAATTACCTCCTTTTTCACCTCCTCTTTGTCCAAAAGCAATTAATGGCAATAAGAATAGGATGATAATGATTTTTCTTATAAACATAGGTTATATTTTACATTTCATCCCGAATAGGGATTTTTGTTTAATAATTTCAGCAACACCCTCTGGCACCGCATATTCCCAATTACCTGTCTGGCATGATTTAATCTTTTTTAGTATGTCTTTAGAGAAGACGCTTAATATGTCAGCATTGTATTTTAAATCATGAATTCTTCCATTTGCATACAGGTAGTTGTATAGACCTCTAGTTCTGGGATGGATTGGAAGATTTGTGCTATTTAATAATTCTACATCTTTATTTGGTTTGTATGGATATAAGTAGAATTTAATATCTCTAGTAAAGATAATTCCAAATGCTTCCATAATTCCACCATTAAGATTGCGATAATATTGTTCTTCAAACATGTCAATTAAATTATCAACTCCTAGAATAAGTCCCATACGTGATTTTGTAAATTGAGATAGATATTCAATTATTTTATAGAATTTTTTATAATTTGAGATCATCACAGTATAACCTAAAGAACATAAGATGTCCGCTCTATCAAGAAAATCTTGTTCATCTACCTCCCCCTCTGACTTAAGGTTGCTTAGGGTGATTTCAAAGAGAATTTGGATATCTTTTTCAGATACTTTTTTAGCCTCCTTAAATTTCTCTATTCCTTTTTCTAGCATATCAATATTTACCTTTGTAACTGGACGAAAACTTCCTCTCATCGTAAGAATATTCTTTTTATAAAGTATGTCAGATGGCTGTTTATTCATGCCGTCAGGAGTAAAAATTACGGCATTTGTCATACGCTCTTTCACCAAAGTCAAACTAAGCAGTCTATTATCAATATTCTGAAATGCAGGGCCAATCACTTCTACCATATTAATTTCAAATTGTTTTTTTTCTAATGAATCATAGGCTCGTTTTAATATTTCTCTTGGGTCAGTTTCGTTAAAACAAGCGTGAATTATGTTGGTTCCTATAATTCCAATAGTTTCTTGCTGTAATTTTGCATCTTGATCGTGTAGTATGATATGTATAATAAAATCTGAAGGTTTTTCAGTTGGAGAATTCTGAAATCTTATGCCTATCCAGCCATGTCCTTTGACTGTTTTTGAGTAGTTAATGGTTGTGATGGTGTCTGCGTAGGCGAAGAATTTTGTGTCTTTGAAGTCCTTTCTGTTTAGTCTCTCATCAAGTAATTGGTATTCATGCTCAAGCATCTTTTCTAGTCTAGATTTACATACATATCTACCATCGGACTCCTTTCCATAAATCGCATCAGAAAAATCCCTGTCATAAGCTGACATAGTTTTTGCAATTGTAGTTGAAGCAGACCCTGCTTTAAAGAAGTTGCGAGCTACTTCTTGACCTGCGCCTATCTCAACAAATGATCCATATATCGTGTTGTCTAGGTTCACTTGTAGTGCTTTCTGTCCAGCTGTTAATGTTACATTATTTGTCATAAATAATATATTTTACGGGCAAATTTATGTAGAAATTTCTTAAAAAAGAGGATTTATCTATTAATTTTACATCTATAATATAAGAAGCGAAATGAAGATAACTCTATTAGGGACAGGAACATCACAAGGGGTTCCCGTAATTGCCTGCAATTGTACAGTTTGTAAATCGAAGAATCTAAAAGATAAAAGGTTACGTTCATCTGTCATGATAGAGTCTGGGAATCAAATTCTTATAATTGATACAGGTCCTGATTTTAGACAACAAATGTTAAGAGAGAGGGTAGAAAAGGTAAATGCCGTTTTGTTTACTCATCATCATAAGGATCATGTTGCTGGGATGGATGATATTAGGGCTTTTAATCATAAATGGAAGGAGGATATGCAGATTTATTGTTCTAATGTAACCAAAGAGGCGTTAGAAAAAGAGTTTCCTTATGTTTTTTCTGAATATAACTATCCTGGAACTCCCAAGGTGAATATAAATATTTTTGAGAATCGATCTTTTAATATTAATAAAATACTTGTCATACCTATTGAAGCTAGGCACTATCGGATGACTGTATTTGGTTTTCGAATTAAGAATTTTGTTTATCTTACTGACGTAAGTGCCATTTCTGATAAGGAAAAGGAAAAAATGAAAGGGGCAGATTTGATTGTTTTAGATGCTTTAAGGAGAGAAGAGCATATTTCTCATTTTAATTTAGAGCAAGCATTATGCCTGTTAAATGAGTTGAATCCAAAGAAAGCACTGCTTACTCATATATCTCATTATATGGGTTTGCATAATATCGTCAACAAGGAGCTTCCTTCTAATATTAAATTAGGTTATGATGGTCAAACAATAGTCTTAAATGATTGAATGTTAGATTATTCCTTTAGGCGCTTGAAATATTTTTTTTTTAAAAGAAAATAACTTATTTTTACAAAAAAATATTTTAACATGAAAAGAATACTGTCGTTATTGTTTGTTTTTACTATTTCAGCTAGTTTATTTGCCACAAAACATAATTGTTCTGATGCAAATGAGGTTAGATACATTAAAGAGAATGTTGAGTTGAATCCTCAATATCAGCAGATTTTACGAGATGGTGTGGTTTGGCAGAATTTCAGACAGAATTATGGAAATTGGTTTGTTATTTTTAATGAAAGAAATCGATTGCCACACAGAGCATTTGGAGAGCCAATTCCTGTAAATGATCTGCAGTCATTTCTAAGTTTAAATGATTTTGTTTTGCCAAATGATATAAGAGAAGTCTCTATTATAAAAAACGATAAGCATATAAATAAGATGTATACCCAATATTACAATAATCTAGAAGTGATTGGCAGCAAGTTGTATGCTAAGTTTAGTCTTAATAATGAGCTAATTGCTTTTGGTTTAGACGTATTTAATGATATAAATATTAGCACTAATCCTATCTTAAATATTCAAGATGCAATTAATAGTGCCACGATAAACATCTCCAATACTATCACTGATATAGTTGTTGAAAATGACTTGAAGGTTCTTACAATACCTAAATATAGAAAATATGAATATCATTTAGTATATGAGGTTGCTTTCTCTACTAGCATTGTTTCAGGTCCAGCTAATTATATTTGTTATGTTGATGCAAATACTGGTGAACTTCTAATGAGAAAGAATACTGTTATGTATGAGGCGCCACCATCTGGTGTTGCTTCTGTTTCAGGGGTTGTTTTTCCAACTCATCCTTATGACCCATCTGTTATTCAGGATTTTAAATATTTAAAAGCAATTGATCAAAGTTCTGGAACAAATTATTATACTGATCTTAATGGAGACGTTATGTTGCCTATGAATATTGGCACGCAAATTAGATATAAGCTTGAAGGTTTGTACGCTGATGTGCAAACAAATGGTAGTACACCAGATATTTTTGAAAATTTGGCTGCAACTAATGATATAGAATTTGATAATTCAAATTCAACAATTCAAGAAAGAACTGCATATCAAGCTGTTAATAATATTCATGATCATCTAAAGGTTGTTTTCCCAACCTATACTGGATTAGATATTCCTATGGAGACTAATATTGATGAGACAGGTAGTTGTAATGCGTTTTTTAATGGTAGTTCCATAAATTTCTATGCTGAAGGCGGTGGTTGCAATGCAACTGGAAACGTTGCTGATGTTGTTTATCATGAATATGGTCATGCTATTAATTCTGAGAGATATAATGGGTCTTCATGGAATGGTGGCATGGAAAATGGTGCTATGAATGAAGGTTTTGCAGACATTTGGGCTGTATCTTTAACAATTTCACCTGTTCTTGGTATAGGGTTTTATTCAAATGATCCTACGGGATTTGTAAGAAGATATGATCAAGACAGGAAGGTTTATCCTCAGGATTTAGTTGGTGAAGTTCATGCGGATGGAGAAATTATCGCAGGTGCATTCTGGGATACCTATCTTAATTTAGGTGATATGTCTCAGATGCTTGATTTATTTAAATATACTTATGACAGTAATGTTGATGGTCCTGACGGTTCTGAGGGGTCTATTTATACAGATATTTTAATTGAAGTTTTATATGCTGATGATGATGATGCTGATTTAAGCAATGGAACTCCTAATGATATGGCAATTATTAGTGCTTTTGATTTGCATGGCATTACTTTGCTTTCCAATGCTGTCGTTTCACATAATCCAATTTCTACTGCTAATCAGAACACTGGAATTGATATTGATGCTAGTGTTGGCATCTCGTATCCTTGGGCTTTAGGTACTGTTAATTGCTTTTACAGGCTTAATGATGCAGCAACATGGACACCTCTTGCTATGAGTGGAGTGTCATCATTTTCTGCTACAATCCCATCACAACCGGCAGGCACAATAGTAGCGTATTACATTTCTCTAACTGATAATTTTGGAAATGAATCTGCAGTAACACCTATGGCTGCTAATTTGTCACCAATTAATAATGCAAACCTTCCATATTTTATTATGGTTGGTTATGAGATGATTGAAGAAGAGGATTTTGATGCAAATTTTGGTTTTTGGCAAACTGGTGCTTTTGACGATAATGCAACCACAGGTATGTGGGAAATTGGAACACCAATTCCATCTTATGGAGATCCTAATGATCCGTCAACTATTTGTCAGACTGACGCCCAACATACACCAGGAGGATTTCAGTGTGCATTTACAGGAAATGCATCATCAGTGAATGATGGTTTAGGTACTAATGACGTAGATGATGGTCATACAACTTTGCTCTCTCCATATTATGATCTTTCAAATTACAATAATCCTGCATTTTCATATTATAGATGGTATACAAATAGTCCTTATAGCGGTGCTAACCCTGGTGCTGACTGGTGGCAGGTGTTAATTACTGATGATGGAGTAAATTGGCAGTATGTTGAAAATAATATGAGTTCTGATATTAGTTGGAGAAGATTTGCTTTTAGGGTTAGTGATTATGTGAATTTAACATCCAATATACAATTAAAGTTTATTGCTTCTGATAGTATTCGTTTGGGGCAGAATCTTGATGGTGGTAGTTTGATAGAAGCTGCAGTTGATGATTTGGTGCTTTATGAAGGTCAAGGAGCAATTAATACAGTTAATGATGTCGATCTAATCAAGCCAGAATTAATAAAAATCACTGATCTATTAGGGAGGGATGTCTCTCCTGCTAATATAAGGGGTCATGCTATTTTGTTATATGTCTATTCTGATGGTAGTGTATTCCGGAAGTTTATTATTGATTAACATTCTTTAAATTTTCCCTTGTTAAATATTGCAAGCGCTTTCCCTTTTAATTTTTCTCCGATAAATGGGGTGTTTGCTGATTTAGATTGAATATCTTTAGTTTTAAAATCCCACTCCAATTCAGGGTTAAATAAAGTGAGGTTTGCATATTCTCCTTCTTTGATAACGACTTCTTTAATCCTAAGGATTTTTCTAGGATTAATAGCTATTTTTTCGATCAATGTACTTAAATCAATTTTTGGGAGTATGTATTTTCCTAAAAGTCCAAAAGCACTCTCTAGTCCAATAATTCCATTAGCAGCGGAAGTAAAGTCTATTTTCTTGTCCTCATCATTTATTGGGCTATGGTCAGTGCATATGACATCTATTGTTTTATCTTTAAGAGCTTTAATTAGAGCGGTAGTATCTTTATTTGTTCTTAAAGGTGGCATTACTTTGTATCTGGTGTCAAAGTTATTTACAGATGTATCTGTTAAAAACAGATTGTGGACAGCTACATCAGTAGTGACCTTTAATCCTTTTTTCTTAGCTGCTTTAATTTTCTTTATACTATTTTCTGTTGATGCATAGCTAATATGAATTCTTCCATTAGTGTATTTACAAAGATTTAGATCTCTATCTACCATCATTTCCTCAGCTAGTGATGGAATACCTTTAATGCCTAGTAGTGTACTTGTAATACCTTCGTGCATGCAACCATCATTTGCTATGTCTTTATCATTTGGGTGGTTCATAATTAATATGTCAGCATCTTTTGAATAGAGTAGAGCAATCTTCATAACATTATTTTTGGATACTGATCTTTTGTCATCTGTAAATGTATTGCAACCGACTCCATGCATATCATGCATCTCTACAATTTCATCTCCTTTTCCACCTTTTGTAATATTCCCAGCAGGTATAATATCAACAATATTATTTTTAGTGGCACTCTGTATGTATTCAATTATACTCTTGTTATCAATACTAGGAATAGTATTTGGCATTATCATAACGCCAGTGAATCCTCCTTTTGATGCAGCCTCACTTCCAGTAGCTAGCGTTTCTCTTTGTTCGTATCCTGGCTCGCCAAAATTAGCATGTAAGTCAAACCATCCAGGAGATAGATGTAGATTTTTTGCTCTATATTCTATTTCAGTCCCATTAGCAATTGATTTAGCACAAGATTTGATTGATTTAGCAATCATTTTAATTTTTTCATTTTTGATAGACACATCCATTATTTTGTTATGGTGCTTTGAGTTTGGATCAATTATTTTAGCTGATTTGATTAATATGTTCATGGTTTTATTAATTTAATAAATAGAATTTCTATTCCAAAGAATAGTAAGGAAAGTATTATTGCTAGTTTCCAATATTCCTTTCCAATTTCATGTTCTTTGATAATCGTTTTTAATGCAATATTTTTTACTGGCATAATGTTAACATTCTCGATGTTATTTTTAGAGATAAATTTTTTCATCTGATTAATAGAAAGTGATGATATCTTACTCTCAGATTTTTTATAGTTAAACGCAATTTTTTCTAGTACTTGATCTTTCATTTCAATTGAGTAAATCCCATTCTCTGTAATTTGATTATGAATGTTTAATGATTGAATCCCGTTTTGATTTGTAATAGTTGGTATAATATCAGTATTTTTTCCTTTAAGGTGTATCATTTCAGTATTGAGATTGGTATTTTTGATAGTAATTTCTTTTTCAGATCCTATAGTGTAATATGGTTGATTAATTTGTATTGATGAAAGTGCTATATTTATTAAAGTAGGCACAAAAAGAGCATGCCTTGTAAAGTTATTATACTCTCCGATAAGTGGACTTGCAAACATATATATGTTTCCTTTTTTTGATTTGTATGTACTTAAGAAATCTGCCTTATTGGCAAAGCCAATTATTTGACTAGATGGTTCTTTCTTTTCTAAAATATAGGTTTGATTACTAATTGGATAATTTACATTTTCTAGTGCTTTAGTAAAGACATTCTTATAGATAGGGTGTTTTGTGCTAAACTGATTAATTTTAATTTCTCTTTCTATTTTACTGCTGATTGTATTAATCCCTAATGAACTTAATGCTTTATTATATGCATTAAGATCTGCTAATTTTGATGGAGGGACTATAAGTAAACTCCCTCCATTATCTACAAAGGAAACCAAGCTGCTTAATAATCCGCTATTAATTTCTTTAATTTCGTTAAGTATGATAAAATCATCTTTTATTATTTGGTTGTAGTTAATATTCTCTATACTCAACGAAGCAAAATTAAATAGGGCTGAGTCATTTCCAAATAGAATGTCAAATGCAGGGTTATGGCGTTCACCATTTATAGTAGTGACATTAATTTTTTTTGATTTTTTTAATGTGAAAAAAAGATTGTTATCAAAAGTTATGGGGCTATCGTGGGTTCTTATTTCTGCGCTAATAAAAGGCTTGTCTTTTGTTAGGAATTTAAATGTGATTTCTTTAGTTTCATTAGTTAACAGGCTGATTATTCGTTGTGATTTCTGTTTGTTGTCTAAGTATAAGAATAATCTTTCATCAGTTATATTATTGCTACTTGTATTACTGATGATGACATGAACTTCCGCTTCATAATCTGATGTAAAAATTGGAACTAATGCGAAAAGACTATCAATGCTTATGTTTGTAATATTCTTGTTTTCTATTGGAATTATGGATATCTTGCCTTTCAGGTCAGATTTTTTTAAATCATTGATTTTGAGCGTATTCTCTTGTAAGTCAGAGATAAAATACAAATGATTTTCATTATTTGTCATACTATTTCTTCTAGAGACAATTTCAGTAATACTTCTTTGTGTCGGAGATGATTTGATTTCCTCAATCTGAGATTTAAGCATATCATTATTGTAACTTGTAATATGTTTAGGGAGAAAATCATTTGTGATAAGATAGAAGTTGTGTTCTTCTGTATAGGCATCACATATCTCCATAGCTTTATTTTTTGCCTTCCTTAGTAAATTTCCATCTCCAAAATTAATATCCATACTTTGTGAGTTGTCGATATATATAAAGATATTATTAGAAATCTCTTTTTCATCTGTAGGTATATATGGTTTTGCAAATGCAAGAACTAGGCAGATTATTGCAAGTATTCTACTTAATAGTACTAGGATATTTCTTAATCTTGAGATTCTTCTTTTTTTGTCTTTAATCTCTTTTAAAAAACGAATACTGCTAAAGTATATTATCTTATGTTTTCTTAGATTGAATAGATGAATGATAATAGGGATTGCAATTGCAAGAAGAGCATAGAGCAGTTGTGGGTTTTGATAAATCATCAAAGCACAAAAATAGACTATTTGGGAGAATTGCCCCTCTTTTTAGCTAAATATTTTTCCGTCCTTCATTTCTATTTTTCTGTGAGCAAGTTTTGCTAGATCTGTATTGTGTGTAATCACTATGATTGTTTGTTCTATTTCTTTATTTATTTCTAATAATAGATTGTGTAATTCATTTGCATTTTTAGAGTCAAGATTACCTGAGGGTTCATCAGCTAAAAGGATAGAGGGTGAATTTATTAATGCTCTTGCTACAGCAACTCTTTGTTGTTCTCCCCCTGAAAGTTCATTTGGTTTGTGATCTGATCTATCAGTTAGATGGAATCTCTTTAAAAGTTCAGATCCTTTCTTTTCAGCTTCTTTCTTACTAATTCCATTAAGATAGGCAGGCATGCAAATGTTTTCAAGTGCAGTAAATTCATTTAATAGGTTGTGAAATTGGAACACAAAACCAATCTCTTGATTTCGGAAATTTGCAATTTCTTTTTCAGATAGTTCTGTTATTTCTTGGTTATTAATTTTTAATGAACCTGCTTGTGTTTCTTCTAGTGTGCCTAAGATTTGCAGTAATGTGGTTTTTCCTGCGCCAGATGCTCCTACAATACTAATAAATTCTCCCTTTTTTATATCCAGGTCTATTCCTCTAAGTACTTCTAGGTCGTCATAGGAAAACTTTATATTTTTTGCACTTATCATTTTCTGAGGTAAAGATAGTCTAAATAATATATTATTTTTAACGATAGACTATTTTGTTGCGCTAGCTCGAATGATTTTACTATATTGTCAATCCAATGATTTTCTAATAAGTTGGTTTCGTTATCAATACCATTCTTCCAAACTAAACTTATTTGACTTCCTGGTGCAAATCGCCAATTAAAAGCTATATCGGAAGTCCATGTCGTATAGTTTATGTCATGCGATCCATTGTACTCATTTTCATTTAGATAGCCATCATCACCTAATGTTTTAAATTCTATATTTTCAACTTGATCGAGATGATATCTTAATTTTACTGATAGATCTATTTTATTATTTAGAATATAATTGGTACTAAGTACGTTGGTAATCATGTATGTGTTTCTTTTTGCAAAAATATAATTTACCTGAGGTGGTTCTATCATTATAACTGAGGTGTCATTTGTAACAAAGCCAATATCATTATATTCATTCCTAATAGAGATCACATAACGTAATGAGATCTTATCATTAATTCTGTAGCGGGGAGATATTCGCCATCGATAACCATACCCTTCGTATAGCGGATTAATACTACCTCCTCCTCCTATATCTATAGC
>CEUA01045544.1_pt1 | contig 14461 bp, 11 predicted proteins | sample 361541 | NCBI WGS metagenome assembly CEUA01 (sample SAMEA2623079, study PRJEB7988) | marine metagenome | isolation source: saline water (ENVO:00002010), including
GCCCTATTATTCTTGGGCATGCAGATGATAGGGTCAATCAGGCTGTAGCAGAACACTTAGAAAATGGAACAACGTTCGCTGCTACAAGTGAATTAGAGGTTATTGTTGCTGAAAAATTAGTTAAAATGATTCCAGGGATGGAGAAGCTCAGATTTACAAACACAGGAACAGAGGCGACCATGCACGCTCTTCGTACGGCTAGAGGCTATACTAACAAGGAGAAGTTTATCAAATTTGAAGGTCAGTATCATGGTGCGCATGACTATGTGCTTTATAGTACAGCATCGTCCCCTATTTCAGCTATGGGAGCCCGGACATCTCCTATTCCTGTTCAAGTAGGTTCTGGTATCCCAAATAAAATACGAGACTATGTTTACTGTTTACCATTCAATGATTTTGAGGCAGTAGAACAATGCGTTAAAGACCATCACGGGGAACTTTCTGCAATTCTCGTGGAACCATGTTTAGGTAATATAGCAGGTATTGAACCAAAAGATGGATTTCTAGATCATCTAAGGTCTTTATGTAGCGATCATAATATTGTACTCATTTTTGATGAAGTAAAAACAGGTTTCCGTTTATCTAATGGAGGAGCCAGAGACACATATGGTGTAAATCCTGATATCTCAACTTACGCAAAGAGTTTAGGGAACGGATTACCTGTTGCTGCTTTTGGAGGTAAAGCCGAGGTAATGAATGTGATCGGTGGAGGCAGCGTAACCCATGCTGGTACTTTTGGAGCTAATGGTGTTAGCATGGCGGCAGCGAATGCTGTAATTGACATACTGAATAAAACTCCTGTTTTGAAAGATCTTTCCAAAAGAGGCCTGCGCCTAAAACAGGGCCTTGACCAGGTTTTAAAAGAGGCAGATCTCCCTCATCAAATGTGTGGCCATCCAAATATTCAAGGATTTTTGATTACAGATAAAAAAGTTCAAGAAGTACGTGACCTTGCCTACAGTGATGATGAGTTGTATGAGACCATTATGAATAATATGTATGACCGTGGTGTCTGGGTGGAAGATGATCCAAGAGAACCTTGGTTCTTGTGTGAAGCACACACGGAAGAGATCATTGATGAAACATTAAATATATTTCAGGACTCTGTTAAGGCTGCGGTCAAATAAAGCTATGAGGTCCGAAGTATTCTGGACAGACCAGTATTCCCCTAGAGATGAAATAAATGTCTCATCTACACTACCTGATAAAGTAGATGTGGTAATAGTTGGAAGTGGATATACTGGCCTTTCAGCTGCAAGAATTCTAGCAAGATCTGATATCTCAGTTGCTGTTTTAGAAAGACATAGTATCGGTTGGGGTGCTAGTTCAAGAAATGGGGGGATGGCGACCCCTGGCTTGAAGCAGGACATTTATAAGGTGTATAAAAAATATGGGATGGAATATGCACGTGAATTCTGGAAAGCATCAGTAGAGGCTATAGATCTTTTAGAAGACATCATTGAAGAGCACAATATAGATTGTGATTGGTCGCGCAAGGGACATATTGCCCTTGCTTGTAAGCAATCTCACTATGAAAAACTTCCTGAATATGCTGATTGGATCCAACGAGAGTTAGGGCATACCAAAACGATAGTTCCTAAGAAAGAAATAAAGACAGAGATTGGGACTGAATTCTATTTTGGTGGTTTATCGGATGAGGTTAGTGGGGGATTACAACCTGCTAAATATTTATATGGTTTAGCGAGATCTGTTTCTGAACTAGGTGCTTACCTATGTGAAGGGTGCAATGTTAATTCAATAAGAAAAAATGGTTCAAATTATGAGATCATTACAGGCCTTGGGTCTATTATTGCTGATGATGTGATCATTGCTACAAATGGTTATACAGATACGCTGATCCCAGAATTGAAACCAAAGATATTTCCAGTTGGAAGTTATATTATAGTTTCTGAACCACTCTCAACTGATCTACAAAAAAAACTGAGTCCTAAAGGTCGCATGTTCTATGATTCAAAATGGTTCATTAATTATTTTAGGCTTACTCCAGATGGCCGCATGCTCTGGGGTGGGCGTAATGATCTAAGTACGGACCTTGACCTGAATGAAAGTGCATCAATTTTATCAAAACAGGTCAGAAAGGTCTTCCCTGAGCTTGAGGATGTAGAGTTTACCCATACGTGGACAGGTAAGCTAGGGATCACATTTGATCTTATGCCACATATAGGTAAGGTCAATGGTATCCATTATGCTTTTGGGTACGGCGGACATGGATTATCTATTGCTACTTACCTGGGCAATGAAATGGGACTTCTCTTATCAGGTCAAAAGCAACGTAGTCCATTTGAGGAAATATCTCATCAAACAATGTTCTTTTATCGTAGAGATCCGTGGTTCCTTCCTTTTGCTGCTCAATATTATCGATTTTTGGATTGGATATCCTGAGTTCATGTATCCTCTAGCAACTATCGATTATGCTATTATTTTCATATACCTTTCTGGTATGGTCGGAGTAGGACTATGGTTTGCAAAAAAGCATTCAGATTTTGATGATTTTTTTCTAGCGGGGAGGTCCCTTACTACACCTCTGTTGATCACGACTCTTATATCTACGTATTATGGAATTGATGTTTTGTTTGGGGATACTCAACTTGCGTATACAGATGGCGTCGTAGCATGGTTTGGCTATGCTCGCCCAACATATGCATTCTATTTGATCGCTGCCCTTTTACTGGCTAAGCGCTTGCGAGAGGATGACTTTAAAAGCCTCCCAGATATTTTAGATTCATATTATGGTAGAAAGACACGGTATGTTGGAGCAGTTACATCGTTTATTTATTCTTTACCTGCATTGTCACTATATGGTTTTGGAATGCTAGGTGATGTGATCCTTGGCTGGGAACCTGTTACAGGGATGTTGATCTTAGGCGGGATCGCATTAGTATATACACTCACGGGTGGATTTTGGGCTGTGGCCCTTACAGACTCAATTCAATTTGTTATGATGTGCCTGGTCATTGCATTTGCCTTCCCTTTTGCCATGGACTTTGTTGGCGGGTTTAATGAAATGATAGAGGTGCTTCCTCAAAGTTATTTTGATACCATGGGGGACCTAGATATTCTTCTCATCATTATTTATGCCTCTACTGGTTTATCTGTTTTAGTAGAGCCAACATTTTATCAAAGAATATTTGCTGCAAGGTCATACAAGAATGTGCGCAATGCATTATTAATTGGGATCTTTATATGGGGATCATATGATTGGCTTATAACTATTCTAGCAATGTCCGCGAAGGCAGGGGTGATCAAAGGATTGCTCCCCGCTGATGTTGCACCAGACGCTGCACTTTTAACAGTTGTTGTTGCAGCTCTTCCTGCTGGTTTGGTGGGTTTATTTTTGGCGGGGGTACTTTCTACAGAGATGTCGACCTTAGACTCCTATTGCCTTGTCGCTGGAGGGAATGCTGCATATGATATTTATAAACCTGCAATAAAACCGACAGCCACTGATGATGAATTAATTCGAACAACTCGATACGGCATCCTTTTATCTTGGGTATTGGGTTTTGGAATGGCAACAGCTTTTGACCAGATGCTGGGTTTGTGGGTCTTTTTGGCATCTGTATTAATATCGAGCACATTGATGCCCATCTTACTAGGTCTGTATATAAAAGACTTTAGAAGGCCACTTGCAGGCCTCATCAGTTCGAGCTCAGGGCTATTAACGACAGTCATACTAAATATTTATATTATGACCATGGGTAAGTTTAATATTGAGGAAGAGACCTATATTGTGCAGTGGTTTGGCATAGATTTTTTACAGGAATTTGTTATGTATATTACAGTCCCAATTTCATTTATAGGGTTTTTTATAGGTTATATATTAGATAAAAGGATAAGGCCTTGAGTTATTGGGAAATATTTTCTTGGATCACTGTAGTATTTCTTGGTATTGGTTCCATATCAGTATTCTTATTATTTATAAAGGATATAAAACAAATTCTTGAAAAGTTCACAAAGGGGCAGAAATGATATTTAAGAATTTTATTAATAATGAATGGTGTGATGCGCTAAATAGTAAAACATTTGAGGTCATAAACCCTTTTACTGAAAAAGTGATCACAAGCGTTCCAGCTAGTGATGAAAAGGATGTAGCGGTTGCAGTTGAGGCAGCTAAGAATGCATTTTATAGTTGGAGTGAATTAACTGCAGGTGAGAGACGTGATCATTTAAGGGCCCTGGCAAATAGATCAAGAGAACATGCCGAAGAAATAGCTAAGACCATATCCACAGAGATGGGTAAACCATATAAGGATGCTATAACTGAGATCGATGACCTAGCGGAATATCTTGAATATTACAGTGAACTCGCACGTGATCAAGTTGGAAGAATGGTTGCTCCAGTAGATAAGAAATCAATGTCGTTAGTTCGCTATGAACCCTATGGTGTTGTAGGTTGCATCATTCCATGGAACTATCCTTTATCACTCATGGGATGGAAACTTGCACCTGCATTAGCAGCCGGAAATACGATCATAATGAAACCGAGTGAGATCACTTCGCTCTCTATTTTACATTGGGCAGAGCGTGTGGTTGGAGATATTCCCTCCGGTGTTATTAATGTGGTCACAGGCTATGGTGAAGAAGCAGGCGAAGCCCTGGTAAAACATCCTAAAGTCCCCATTATTACATTCACTGGATCTGTACGCACTGGCAAGAGAATAGCAAAGTTAGCTGCGGATAACCTAAAAAAGGTATCGCTGGAGCTTGGTGGAAAAGATCCGGTTATCATTTGTGATGATGCAGATATTGAAGTAGCAGCGAAGGGAACTTCTTGGGGAGGGTTTGTAAATACAGGTCAAGTATGCACTTCTGTTGAGCGGGTATATGTATATGATTCAGTAGTGAAGAGATTTACTGAAGCATTAGTAGAAGAAGCAAAAAAAGTAAGGCTTGGAGATCCCATGGACGATGATATAGATATTGGGCCGATGGCCTCTGAGAGCCAGTTTAACAATACTATAAATAAAGTAAATTTGGCTAAAGAACAAGGTGGGCGAGTTCTTACAGGTGGTCAAAGATCTGATCAGTTTGATAAGGGTTATTTCTATGAGCCCACTGTATTTGATAACATAACATCAGAAATGGACATAGTTACCGAAGAGTCTTTTAGTCCTGTTATACCTATCCAAAAAGTGCATTCTATGAGTGAAGCAGTTGAAATGGCTAACTCGACCAAATATGGTTTAGGATGTACTATCTTCACAAAAGATATTGAACGTGCTTTAACTGCGGCAGACAAGATCAAATCTGGAACTGTTTGTATCAACAATCCTCTCATGGAAAATATCGCTGCACCATTCGGAGGGATGAAACAATCTGGTATTGGCCGGGAACATGGGGTTGAGGCCCTGGAAGAGTTTAGAGAGGCAAAGCATATTTTTATTGATTACGACCATAATAAAAAGGACTGGTGGTTTGGTGAAGAGGATCAATAATGCGCGATAGTGGGTCTATCAGAAAAAAGCATAAAAAATATTTATTTGATGCTGTAAAAAACTTTTACAAAGAGCCATTGGTCATGGAAAAGGGCAAGGGCTTTTATGTGTCAGATATTGATGGGAACTCATATCTAGATTTCTTTGGTGGCATTCTCACAGTGTCTGTCGGTCATGCGAACGATGAAGTGAATACAGCAGTGAAAGCACAGGTCGACCGACTTGGTCATATTTCATCTCTCTATCCTAGTATACCTGTTGTTGAACTTGCAGAAAGGCTTGTGGGAATGGCTCCAGGCAATCTGGAAAAAGTATTTTTTAATGCATCTGGAACTGAAGCCGATGAGACAGCTGTCATGATGGCTCAACTTTATACCGGAAATACAGAGATCATAGCTTTACGCCATGGTTACTCAGGGCGTTCCTTGCTTGCACAGTCCTTAACCGGGCATGCACCATGGAGGGCATTGCCTAGCCAAGTTGGTTCGGTTAAACATGCTTTAGCACCTTATTGTTATCGTTGTCCTTTAAAAATGACATATCCAGATTGCGGAATTGCCTGCGCAGAAGATGTGGAAGAACTTATTAAGACAACGACCACCGGTAAGGTGGCGGGTGTTTTAGCAGAGCCTATTCAAGGGGTTGGTGGATTTATCACGCCTCCAGATGAATATTTTAGTATCGTGTCTGATATCATACATGACCATGGTGGAATATTTATTTCTGATGAGGTCCAAACTGGGTTTGGACGAACAGGAAAAACATGGGGTATAGAACACTCTGGCGTAGAACCGGATATGATCACAGTTGCGAAGGGTATTGCAAATGGTATGCCCCTAGCAGCGGTCATCACGACAAAGGATATAGCAGGATCTCTGCAAAAAAATACAATATCCACCTTTGGTGGTAACCCTGTAAGTAGTGCGGCAGCAAATGCTACTCTAGAAATAATAGAAAGAGATGATCTAAAAACAAACGCTAATAAAATGGGCAAGGTTTTAAAAAAAGGATTGAAAAAAATACAATCTGAACATAAAAAGATCATTGGTGATGTAAGGGGAAAGGGATTAATGATCGGATTGGAGCTTGTAATAGATGAAACCACAAAAGATCGAACTCCAAACCCTGAAGCAGTTGACCGTTTAATGGAAGAGACCAAACATCGAGGGTTACTTATTGGGCGTGGGGGTCTTTATGGTAATTGTGTACGTATCTCGCCCTCTCTTAACATAGGTAAAAATGAGATCGATGAAGCTTTGTCTATCCTTTCTCAGTCTTTCGAATCGATAGGGAAATAATTGGAGATATGTTATGAATAATAAAAATTATATTAATAAATCTTGGCAGGATGCAAATGATGGATCAACCTTAAAAGTAGAAAATCCTTTCACGGAAGAAATAATTGCTGAAGTGCCGAATAGTTCTCCTTCAGATGTGGACCAAGCCGTCTCAGCAGCGAAGGCAGCATGGAAAGATTGGAAAATGCTGGGATCATTGGAAATGCGTGACCTATTAAGAGAGGTTGCCGTGAAAAGTAGAGCTCATGATAGAGAAATTGCATCGGTCATAACGGCCGAAAGTGGAAAGCCATTAATTGAATGTTTAGATGAGATAGAATGGATCGCTTCCATATTTGAATATTATTCAGAAATAGGTCGAGATCAACGAGGTAGAGTTGTTGCGCCGGTCACTCCCAGATCTATGAGTATGGTTGTTAAAGAAGCCTATGGCGTTGTTGGATGTATAGTCCCTTGGAATTATCCTTTATTATTAATGGCCTGGAAAGTTGCGCCAGCGTTGTCTGCTGGGAATACGGTTGTGGTCAAGCCATCTGAAATAACACCGCTCTCTATTCTTCATTGGATGGATGTTGCTTGCGACCACTTACCAGAAGGAATTATTAATGTTATCACAGGCTATGGAGAAACAGGTGCTGCCTTGGTTGAGCACCCAGATACAAGAGTAATAGCATTCACTGGAAGTGTTGAAACTGGTAAAAAGATCGCACTTATGGCCGCAAAACAATTAAAAAAAACAAGCTTAGAATTAGGTGGAAATGATCCTATCATTATATGTGATGATGTTGATATAGAAATAGCTGCAAAAGGGACTACATGGGGAGGACTCCTAAATGCAGGCCAGGTATGTACTTCACTTGAGCGTGTTTTTGTCATGGAATCGGTTGCGGATGCATTTACAGAAGCAGTTGTAGAAGAGGCCAGAAAGGTACGGTTAGGAGACCCCATGAATGGACAAACAGATATGGGGCCGATGGTCTCTAAGATGCAATTAGAAAAAGCTGAGAGCAAAGTTAATAGAGCGAAGCATGAAGGGGCGCGGTTGCTTTGTGGGGGAGATCGCCCTAACCAATTTCAAAAAGGATATTTTTATTCACCAACCGTATTTGATCAAGTAACTAGCGAAATGGAAATGATGAATGTGGAAACATTTGGACCAATAATTCCAATTCAAAAGATAAAGACACTTGAAGAGGCGATCGAGTTGACCAATAACTCTCAATACGGTCTAGGTTGCAATATTTATACAAACGATATGGAAAAAGCATTGACAGCAGCCGATGATATCAAGGCTGGGTCATTTTGGATAAATGATCCATTGACAGATAACGAGGCCGCCCCATTTGGTGGAATGAAAATGTCTGGTGGCGGACGTGAACTAGGAATCGAAGGATTAGATGAATTCAGAGAGCCAAAACATATATTGATTGATTATCAGATCAGAAAAAAAGATTATTGGTTTCCTTACGATCTAGATGAAGGAAGAAAAACATAATATATGAAAGCTAAGATAAAGACAGCTATTCCTGGTCCAAGGTCTATAGAACTTTCTAAAGAACGAAAGGATTTTGTTTCAGATGGACATGGCTCAGTGAGTGGTGTTTTCATTGAAAGGGCAGAGGGTTCAAACTTGATCGATGTGGATGGGAATATATTTATTGATTATGCTGGGGGTATCGGCACTATGAACGTAGGTCATTCACATCCTATGGTCTTAGCAGCAATAAAAGATCAAGTTGAGAAATTCATACATCCATGTTTTACCGTTGCGCCATATGAGCTCTATGTTACTCTAGCACATAGGTTATCTCAGCTTGTCCCTATTTCATCTGACTGTAAAGCTGCCTTTTTTAACTCAGGTGCAGAGGCGGTTGAGAATGCAGTAAAAATATCTAAATCATTTACCGGTAGAAATAGTATACTGGTGTTCTCGCATGCTTTTCATGGTAGGACACAAATGACCATGTCAATGACCTATAAAGAAGACCCTTATAAAAAAGGATTTGGTCCTTTTATATCGAATATCCACCGTGCTGAATTTCCAGAAAAAGAATTGGACCTTAAGAGTTTAGAGGTCGATCCTCGATCAATTGCCTGTGCAGTTATTGAACCTGTTGCTGGTGAAGGTGGTTTTATGCCTGTTTCATTTGATGCTATGCGCCAGCTAAGAGACTTTTGTGATGAGCATGATATCATTATGGTGGCGGATGAGGTGCAGACGGGATTTGGTAGGACTGGTAGTCTTTTTGCCATGAGTCAATTTGATGTGGAACCCGATATGTTCACTTTAGCAAAATCCATTGCAGGTGGTCTGCCATTGAGTGGTGTTATTGGAAGATCCGATATAATGGATTCGGTTCATATAGGTGGGATAGGAGGGACCTTTGGTGGTAACCCGGTCGCGTGTGCAGCGGCTCTTGCTGTTTTAGATATTATGGAAAATGAAAGTCTCCCGCAGCGTGCAATACAAATAGGTGATAAGATTCGCACAATGGTTAAGGATGTTATGAGTTCATGTCCATGGATCAGTGAAGTAAGGGGCTTGGGTGCTATGCAGGGGATCGTGATCACTGATGAGCATAATGAGCCAGATAAGAAACATACATCCCGTATTTATCAAAATGCTATGAAGAATGGTTTAATGATGATCACTGCAGGGACCGATGGTAATGTTATTCGTACTTTGATGCCATTAACTATAAAGAATGGTGACTTAGACCAAAGCCTAGAAATCCTCTCAAATGCTCTTAAAGTACCCTAAAGTAATAAGGATAAAGAATGAGAAAAATCGAATTTAAAGATTTTGGTGAAATAAAAAATTGGGTCTCAGGTAGGTTTGAAGATTCAAGTTCAAATAAAAACATATCAATTATATCACCCTATTATGATAAGGAGATCGCTACCGTACCTGATTCAAACTCTAGGGACCTTGATATTGCAGTTCAAGCTGCAAGGTCAATTTTCCCAGATTGGAAAAGAACAAATATTCGTGACCGTGCAGAGGTTATGTTTCGTTTTAAAATGATCTTGGAATCAAATGTTGATGAATTAGCCCATCTTATCTCTTTAGATAATGGGAAAACAATAGAAGATGCTAAAGCCAGTATTAATAGAGGCAAAGAAGTAGTAGAGTTTGCTACATCACTACCAAATATTTTAAAAGGTGATTCTTCTCAGGTAGCAGATGGGATCACATGTACAATGACATATGAGCCACTTGGTGTAGTTGCTGGTATTACCCCCTTTAATTTTCCTGCTATGGTTCCCTTATGGATGATCCCATTAGCCATAACGTCAGGAAATTGTTTTATATTAAAACCCTCAGAAAAAACACCTCTAGCTACATTAAAGATCGCTGAGTATTTAAAAGAGGCTGGATTACCAGATGGTGTATTTCAAATATTGAATGGTTCTCAAGAAGCCGTAGAAGCCATATGTGATCACCCAGATATTAAAGCGGTGGCATTCGTTGGTTCATCGACAGTTGCTAAGGTCGTGTATTCTCGCGCTACGTCCCAAGGGAAAAGGGCACTTTGTTTAGGAGGAGCTAAAAATCATATGATCGTTGTTCCAGATGCCGACCTAGATAGTACCGCAAAAGGACTTTTAGCCAGTTCGATGGGTAGCGCTGGGCAGAGGTGTATGGCTGCTAGTGTAGCAGTTGGCGTTGCGAATGTTGATCCTATTATTGACCAATTAATAGCGGAAGCTAAAAAGTTCGTTTTAGGAGTAGACATGGGTACCATAATAAGTAGACCAGCATATGATCGGATCAAAGAATATATTGATGAGGCTGAAAATATGGGTGCAAAGATATTGATCGATGGACGGACCCCAGTACCTCCTGAAGGTTATGAGGATGGATATTGGTTAGGACCTACAATATTAGACGAAGTCGATCCAGATTGGCCCTGTGCAAAAGAAGAGATCTTTGGTCCAGTATTATCAATTATTCGTACAGAGACGATAGATAAAGCAATGAAAATAGAGAATAATAATATTTACGGTAATGCTGCGGCAGTGTTCACGACCTCAGGAGAGGTTGCAAGGACTATATCTGAAACTGCTTCTTCAGGGATGGTAGGCGTAAATATTGGAGTTCCTGTCCCCAGAGAGCCATATAGTTTTGGAGGTTGGAATGAATCAAAATATGGTCATGGCGATATTACAGGTAAGAGTGGAGTTGAATTCTGGACGGATCTGAAAAAGGTCACAGCACGTTGGCCAGAGTCGGATGAAGCTTGGAAAAAATACTTCTAGTATAGATCAAACCACTTTTGATCAAGGTCAGGCCATTCTTCTTCTTCAGCCTGTTCAGCTTTTTCTTCCCAATTCTTCTTGCCACTCCATGAGTCGATACTGATTCCATAAACGGATGTCTGCTTCAACTCTCCATCTGTTATTGGTCGATAATCTTTACCTGAACGCATTTCATTGAAATATTTATTTAGTAACCCATTTAATACTTCACGCTTTTCTATCATTGCATTGATAATTCTGATACGCCCATATGCGATCACGCATTCGTATTGGAAACTCATTTCTAATGCAAGGTTAGAAGGTAAAAGGCGCCCAGACCTAAAGCACTCGAAACATACTTTAGGGCTTTTTTCAGCATTGAAACGCATTCTTCCATATGCATTAGAATGGAAATAGATCTCATGTTTATCTTTGCTATAAAAGAAAGAAGATGGGTTGATGAAAACTTGACCATCATTTAGTGTGCTGATGTGCCCAACTTTTATTTTATCCAAAAGGCTGATGATCCAATCATCATCCATTGCCATATTTTTGATCCTGGATTGATTGATCGGTCTATTGTTTGGATCGTAGCCCAACTACTGAACCTTTATTTATCATTATGAAATTTAGCGCCACAATTATTGCAAAATTTTGTGCCTTTTCTCTGATTTTTATCTTCACAGACTGAGCATCGCATTTGTTGTTTGTTTTCTGTGAATCGCATTGCTGAAGTAACGATTCCTGTCGGCACTGCAATAATGGAATAGCCCATGATCATGATCATGGCTGCTATGACCTGCCCTAGATTTGTTTCTGGAGAAATATCGCCATAACCAACTGTGGTCAATGTAACAATAGCCCAATAAATACTTCGAGGGATATTATCAAAACCTGAATTTTCACCTTCCACCAAATACATTACAGATCCAAGAATAATCACAAGCGTCAATACGTAAAAGAGGAACACAAATATCTTATTCTTACTCGCATACATTGCTTTTCTCAGCTGTTCTGCTTCGCCCATGAATTGAACTAGTTTTAAAACCCGGAATACACGAAGAACACGTAATACCCTTATTACAGAAAAAACAGCTGCGCCCGGAAATAAAACACTTAAATAAGTTGGTATAATTGCAAGTAGATCGATAATGCCAAAAAAGCTAAAGATATAACTCGACGGCAGGCGAATACAATATATTCGCAAACCATATTCGATGGTGAAAAGGATAGTAAACACCCATTCCAAAATGTATAGAGAATTACCGAATGATAGATGATATGCACTAACACTATCTAACATTACTACAACGACACTAGCCAAAATGCTGACAATTAATACTATATCAAACAATTTCCCATAAATGGTGGTCGTGCCAAAAATAATAGATTTTAAATTTTCTTTTATTGAGCCCATATTGGAGTTTATTCGTACACTTGTAAAATAAGGTGGGAATCAGATCAATAGTAACAAGAAAATTTTTTGAGTAAGTCGGCTACTAGACCTATTTAAATATCAAAATGAGATAAATATTTTTCTATTTATTTAAAGCATTATTTAGGATCTCAATATCCGATTCATAAGAATCAGGTAATAACGGCCCAAAAGAGAATCTAAAAAATTGTTTAAGGTGAGAATTATCTTCAAGCCTATGCATGTCGCAATCCGTGCCTTTGAGGATCGCTGCTCCTTGACGAAATAATCTTTCATTGAATTCTACAGATGTAAGTTCACCTGGTAGTTTACACCAATGATAAAATCCACCTGAACCTGAGAATAATTCTAAACCAAGTTCTGGAAAAACTTTTCCATAACGTTCGCGCTGATGATCATAAAACTCAGGAATTGCTTTTCTAGCAAGCTCTATTCGATCTTGATTGAATAATTCTAATGCATATAATTGTGACGGACGAGATACTCCACCCATACCAAAAGATGAGAAATTCCCAAGGATCTCAATATATTTTTTTGCAGCAACGACCCAACCAATACGTATTCCAGGGGTTTGTAATCCTTTTGTAGCTGCACCAGCAACAAATAGATTGGAGTTATCAATGTCTTTTATATACTCTAAAGCACTAACCGGAGGGGTATGAAATAATTCATATGCTTCATCGACCAGAAGACCATTTTCTGAGAAAGAGGCTTTTTCTACCAGTTCCTTAAGTTCGTTTCCCTGTCTTGTTATTCCGGTAGGGTTGCAGGGATTGCTGAGCAAAATAAGTTTTCGTATGTTGGGATCATTGCCAATATACTGATCGATGGTTGGATTGAATTTATTTTCAATGGTGCTGTCAACTAGCTCATACTCATGTTTCATCAGACGCAGCATATCATAATAAGGGGTATATTCCGTGGAGGCGATACGAACTTGTATGTCTTTCTCTAGGAACATTAATAGAGCGATAAGTCCCGGTCTTCCACCTGCAAATATCATAACATTTTCTAGATCGATAGATGAACCATAGTGATGGTTATAATACTCCGCTATGGTTTTGCGTAATTCTGGTTGGCCCCAAGCTTTTGGATATTTAAGGTCATCTGAACCTATTTTGATATCTTCAGGCATTTTAGGTCCACCAGGAATCTGAGTGGTTAAGGGGAAGCCCTGACTCCATGGGTGGGTCCCTTTTTCACCCATATAAGTGCCAAAAGCATTTTGGAAAGCGTAGAGAGTTTCATAAATACCCATTGGAGGGACGTGAGTTAAGAAGCTATTTTCCATTTTTATTTATATCTATGTTAAAAATTATTTATTAATAGGGGTGAACATTTTACCTATTTCTGTTTCCCCGTTTGCTCGATATCTTTGACCTGTTTCAAGGTCCTCAATTATCCATTTGGTTGGACATTTTGTTTTAATGATCAATTCAACAGAACTATCTAATTCTTGTGCTTTTTCTCCATTTATCAAAGTTCTATAGTTATTCATATACTCCTCTTTTGCGAAAAATTACTACTCAAATTTACCTATCATTCTAAAACTAAAAAGTTGGCCTTGAATATAAAATTTATTAAGGATTTGAAATTACGTATTTAGAAATATATTTTTTATAACCCATTAGATATCCTCTCATCCCCTTTTTATATATTTCTTTTTTAATGATTTTGCCTTGCTCATCCCACCAAGCCCACAATCCTACAGCCTCTCCATTTTCAAATGCTCCATCCACAGACCTCTGGCCATTTTTATACCATTTAGTATATGGGCCATCAAGAATTCCATGGTTATATGTATGACGCCATTCTTTCTGACCATTTTTATAATATAGACTTACCGAACCATCTAACTGACCATCCTTATATGTTTCTTCTAGTCTACGCTTGTCACGGTGCATTTCTATCCAGTGTCCCTGTTTTTTACCATTTATTAATTTTCCCATATTCATCTTTTTATTTTTTACTTTAGTGAACACCAAGCCAGCAGCAGGTTTCATACTAATCACTTCTTTATAGATTCCATCGAT
>CEUA01010368.1_pt1 | contig 14426 bp, 10 predicted proteins | sample 361541 | NCBI WGS metagenome assembly CEUA01 (sample SAMEA2623079, study PRJEB7988) | marine metagenome | isolation source: saline water (ENVO:00002010), including
AATTTTTACTTTTTCATTTTCAATTGTGTGAAACGTTTCTGTCCCTACAGCAGCTTTTGCAAAAGACCCGTATTTTGTTTGTAATTCCTTAGTAATAGAGTTATTTTTTTCTACCTTTTCTAGATAACTGGTAGGGTTTTCTCTGAGATTCGGGGTTTTAGAATCAGTATGAGTTACATGAACAGAAGAATCCTCATTTATTTCCTGATTTACCTCAGGGAAAAAGAATGTGTTAAATACAATGAGAATAATTGCCATTAATATAAAGGCAGTTAGTGAGTTTTTATCGTATTGTTTCATTTTAGTGCTAGATTTTTAAATACATGCTTTAATAAATCCACAGAAAAGAGGATGAGGATGATCTACAGTGCTTTTGTATTCTGGATGAAACTGTACACCAACAAACCATTTATGGCTTGATATTTCAATTACTTCAACTAGATTCGTTTTTCTATTAACCCCAGTAGCAATTAAGCCTGCGTTTTCTAGATCATTTTTATACTTATTGTTAAATTCGAATCTATGTCTATGACGTTCCGAAATTTCATTTTTTTTGTATGCATTATATGCATTAGAATGAGCTTGTAAAGAACAATCATAAGCCCCTAGGCGCATTGTACCCCCTTTTTCCGTGATTTTTTTCTGTTCCTTCATGAGATCAATTACAGGGGCAGATGTTTGAGGATGCATCTCTGTTGAATTTGCATCTTCTAATTTTAATACATTTCTTGAGAATTCAATAACTGCTGATTGCATTCCTAGACAGATTCCAAAAAATGGAATATTATTTTCTCTTACATATTTGATAGTAGATATTTTACCTTCTATTCCTCTATCACCGAATCCTGGAGCTACTATCACTCCTTTTAATCCTGATAGTATTTCTTTTACATTATTTTGATTGATTTTCTCTGCGTGTAACCACTTGATTTCTACTCTGCAGGAATTTTTTGCTCCAGCATGTATTATTGCTTCCGAGATTGATTTGTACGCATCTTTTAGTTCTACATATTTTCCTACTAAACCAATTTTTATTTCTTGTTGTGGATTTTGTAATCTGTCAAGAAAATTTTTCCATTTCTCAAGTTTAACTTTTTTGTTGTGAGCAAGCCCTAATTTTTTTAATACAATTGTGTCTAGTCCTTCTTTTAGCATTAAGATTGGCACTTGATAGATAGTAGACACATCAATGGATTGAATAACAGCATCACGTTCAACGTTACAGAATTGAGCTATTTTTCTTTTTATGTCTGAATTAATTGGGTGTTCTGTACGGCATACTAATATATCAGGTTGTATTCCTGCTTCTAATAGTGTTTTAACAGAATGTTGAGTCGGTTTTGTTTTTAACTCCCCAGCTGCAGCTAGATAAGGGACAAGCGTAAGGTGTATAAATAATGCATTATCCTCTAATTCCCATTTTAGTTGTCTTACAGCTTCAATATAAGGAAGGGCTTCAATGTCTCCAACTGTACCACCAATTTCGGTTATAACAAAATCAAATTCTGTAGTCTCACCAAGAAGCTGTATTCTTCTTTTTATCTCATCGGTTATGTGAGGAATAATTTGAACAGTTTTGCCTAAATAATCTCCTTTTCTTTCTTTCTGTATTACAGTCTGATATATTCTTCCTGTTGTTACATTATTAGCTTGAGAAGTTCCATGATTTAAAAAACGTTCGTAATGCCCTAAGTCTAAATCAGTTTCTGCACCATCATCTGTAACAAAGCATTCCCCATGTTCATATGGGTTCATTGTTCCAGGGTCAACATTAATATAAGGATCTAGTTTCTGTATTGTTACGGAGTATCCCCTTTCTTTTAGGATTTTCCCTAATGAGGCAGAGATAATTCCTTTGCCTAATGATGATGTTACACCACCGGTAACAAAAATGTATTTTGTTAATGATTCTCCCACAATTTAGAGTAGCTTTTGTTTACGCAAAAATACTATTTGTAAATGATTAATCTATACTTGTGAAAATAATTATTCAAAGTTTATTAAAATATATTAGATTGTTTAAAATGTAATATTTGCACCAATACTAGGCATAATAGGAAGTTGATTAACTCTTTCGTATTTAATTCTGTTGAAGTAGAAGATGTTTTCTCTATTATATATATTCGTTACAGAAGCTGTAACATCCATTTTCACTTTCTTGGATAGTTTTATTTTTTTTGCTATTGAGGCATCGAGTCTATGATAATATGGAAGCCTGCCTTCATTTAGCTCAGCATATTCGATTCCTAATTCCCCATTTGCTGTTGTGTAGTCAGTGTTTATTCCATCTCCAAAGGTTAGATTTTCATAAAAACCTTGGGTCTGTGTAAATGGAAAACCAGAGCCGAGATTCCATCTAAAATCTGCTTTCCAGCTCCTATTTTTTCCAAACTTATATGAAGTCACAAAATTCACATTATGTCTTCTGTCAAAATGTGGGGAATAAGTATTCTGACCATCAGTTCTATTAATGATTGCTAGCGAATAAACCGCCCAAATGTATAATTTTTGGTCTTTGTATTTTACAAGTGCATCCACACCTTTAGAGATCCCACTTTCAATAATAAATTCATCATCTGTATTGGATGTCATATTTCTATTGATATTTGTTAGTTGTGTAAAGTCTTTTATGTATCCTTCAAGTTGGAAATCAATCTTTCTACTCACATCATATTCCACTCCAGCAATTATATGTCTTGCTTTCTGAAATTGGTTCTTGTAGGGAGTTCCGTCTTGTTGCTCAGGAATATTTTCTGGAGATGAAATAATTCCTGTAAATAAATTCACAATATCTCGGTCAGATGTTGTACTTAATATATTTTGTGAATAAATGCCAGATGCTAGCTTAATCCTTATTTTATCAGAGGCAATATATTTAATTCCTAATCTTGGCTCTGGAGACAGCCCAAGAGTATATTTTTGGAATCTAAATCCAGGTTCTAATATCCATCTTAAACTATTAATCTGATAATTAATGTAACCTGAGAATTCTGAAGTGTTTTCATTTTGCTCTATTCTTGAATTTACTGAGTTATAAGTTAGAAAGTTTGTTGAGAATCCGTGAATATCAAATCCATATTTTATTTTTCCGTTTGGTTGGAAATATGTAAAATCAAACCCCATATTAAAGCCCTGAATTCCGCTTTCTCTTAATGCAGAAGCCTCTTCATCCAGAGAGATGTTATAAGATGACCATGCAAAATTACCTTCAATTAAGACAGGAGAATTGGCTGGAATTAGAATAAATTCTGATCCCACCCCCTTTGAATCCCAGCTTAAATTTGATATCTTTTCATAGTTTACATTATCGGTAAATCTAAATCCAAAAACACTGATTTTGGAGCCATTTTTCCCTTTTGAAGACAGTTTCCCATATAGATCAGTGTAGGAATAAGGAAGTCCTTTATCGTCAAATGATAGTATGGGCTCTTTATAGATTAAGTTGGAGCTCTTGTCAAGATAGGATGTTTTTCCAGATAGAATGAAAGTTGAATTTCCTGATTTATTTAGAGGTCCTTCAACAAATAGTTTTGATCCAAAAGTGTTTGCAGATATTTTGCCGCCAACTATTTTACTGCCTTCTTTAGTTTTAATATCCATAATTGAAGAAACTCTTCCTCCATATTCTGCACTAAATCCTCCAGTATATACATCAGTATTTCTTATTATATCTGTATCAAAAACTGAAAATAAACCAATAGAATGAAAGGGGCTGTATATAATCATGCCATCTAATAATACTTTATTTTGAATTGGAGAACCACCTCTAATATATAATTGCCCCCCTTGATCACCAGTAAAAACAACTCCAGGAATAACTTGCATATATTGGGCTAAATCTGGTTCTCCCCCAATTGTAGGTATCATTTCTAGATCTTGTTTGCTAATCTTTATTGCGGCAGCTTTAACTTCGGTTCTCATTTCCTCTCTTGCAGCAGATATTTTTACCTCATTTAGTTTTACACTTGACTCTGTAATATTAATATTCTGATTTATGATACCTCCTGCTTTTAATAAAATATCAACCTTTGTAGTGTCATAACCAATATAAGTAACTACTAGTGTATACTTGCCAGATTTAACTTTTGATATGTTATACATTCCATTAATATCAGTAGCTGCTCCAATAGTTGTTCCTTCTAAGAAAACATTACAAAACATTACAGGTTCTCCACTTTCTTTCTCATATACGAACCCTCTAATGTTTCCTGTTGAGGAACGTTGATCCTGACCATAAAGAGTGAAACTAATTAGAATAGAAAGATGGATAAGTATTTTTCTCATATTTTTAAAAATTGGCACAAATATAATTAATTAAAGAGGTAGTAATGTTATATGTGTAGAATCTTGAAGGTAATCTCTTTTAAGAGCTGATCTTGATTGGTGGATTTGTTATTAACTCCCTTGCTTTTAAGATCATATTCTTTAAGATATTCAAATATGATAAACAGGTCTCTCTTACTATATTTTTGTGCTGCATTTTGATATTGCCTCACAAAGAATGGGTTTATTTTTAGGGCGCTAGCTGTAGACTGTGAACTTTTGTCTTTTAGAAAATGGTATATTATAATTTTTTGAAAGAAAGAGAATAGTGAGTTTAGTATTGGGACAATATGATGATTTTTTGTGTTTTTAGCGAAATAATTAATAATCTGGTTTGCCTTTGCTATATCCTTATTGCCGAGAGCATTTTGTAATTCAAATACATTATAATTTTTACTAATTCCAATATGCTTCTCAATAGTTTGCGTATTGATTTGTTCTTCTTTCCTAACAACTAACATAATTTTATCTAGTTCATTGCTAATATTTGATAGATCAGTTCCTAAATATTCTGCTAGTATAACTATTGCCTTATTATCAATTGTAAATCCATTTTCATTTACATATGATGAAATCCATGATGGTATTTTATTTTCATAAAGCTTATTGCTTTCTAGAACAACACATTTTTTAGCTAAGTTTTTTCCAAATTTTTTTCTTTTATCAATTGATTTTCCTTTGTATGATATTATCAGTATTGTACTTTTTTGAGGGTTTTCTAAGTAAGTTTCTAATAACTCTATATTTTTTAGTTGTTGAGCTTCTTTTACAATTACGACTCGTTTTTGGGATCCAACAGGAAATTGTTTAGCTTCAGCAATAATTTCTGCAGTAGTTGTATCTTTTGCATAAAGTATTACTTGATTAAATGCTTTTTCTTCAGCAGTAAGTATGTTATGAGAGAATGCATTCGCAATTTTGTCAATATAATACGGCTCATTCCCCATTAAAAAATAGACAGGATCTAAATTTTTATTAGATATTGATGTTATGATTTCCGTATAATTCATTTATTTTGTGTTATGCCTTTTCCTAAATTAAACCTTCCTTCTGTTGACCTCAAAACTAAATTAGAAAAAGGAACTATGCAAGTTTTTGATGTAGTAAGAAAGAAATATGTTAAATTAACTCCTGAGGAGTGGGTCCGTCAGCATTTTATACATTATCTAAAGAATGAAAAAGATTATCCTTTTGGTTTGATGGGTATTGAAAAAATGGCAAAATATAATAATTTAAAAACTAGAGCAGATATTATATTTTATAATCACGAAGGTAGTGCAGAAATGATAGTTGAATGTAAGGCCCCAAATTTAAAGATCACACAAGATGTGTTTGATCAAATTGCAAAATATAACTTTCAGTTAAAGGTGAGGCATCTTGTTGTTACTAATGGTATACAACATTTTTGTTGTGCTATGAATTATTCAAAGAATGATATTGAGTTTTTGCAAGATATTCCTGCATATATAGCGTAGTTTTATTTTAGCTACTGAGTTAATAGATCACGTTAACTGTTCCTGAAGTCTTAAATGGTCGTTTATCTACTCCCATTATATCAATTTGATAGCTATAACTTCCCTGTGCTGTAGTTTTTCCATTAAATTTTCCGTCCCAGAATTTATTGAGATCATTTGAGGTGTATATGATCTCTCCCCATCTATTTATTATCATCATGGAGAAAGTCTCTATGTTACTTCCTTCCATCACAAACAAATCGTTGTGTTCGTCTCCATTAGGTGTAAATGTATTAGGAATAAATATTGTAACTCTTGGAATATATTCAACGATTGCATCTGCTGATGTGCCAACACATCCTTCTGCTGTTTCTACTATTAAATATGTTGTTAGAGATGAATCAACAATAAGAGTTTCATTCTCAGATATTAAAGAGTCGTTAGCGTTATACCACCAGTAATAAGAATATGTTCCTGCATTTAAACTTATTTCTTCTCCAGGATAAACTTCATAGAAATTTGGCTCAATTATAGGTGTCGGTATAGGATTTAATGTGATTGAGATATTAGTCCCAATGATGTCTGCTTCACATTCATTTGGATCATCTGCTAGTAATATGTTATACTCTCCAGATGTTGATGTTGTTATCGAGTAATTACTTGAGTTAATATTATTAATCGTTGAGGTAATACTTCCGTCTGTGAAAGTGAGATTCCATGGTAGCAATCCGTTAAAAGTAAAATCTATATTAGTTGTTGTCCCATCATCACAGATAGGCCCACCACCACTTATTGTTGCGATTGGTGTAATATCTTGAGTAATTATTACATCATCAGATTCGGTGCAGCCATTTAAATCAGCTAATATTAAATTAATAGTACCACCAGCAGTAACTATATTAGGGTTGCTTGATCCATCATTCCATAAATAGGAATATGGCAATGTTCCTCCAGATGTTGTTGGATTAATCGTAATCGTATCTCTGCATGGAATTTGCGTATCTGTACCTAGAGACACACTTGGTGTTGCGTTAACTGTTATTGTCTGTGTTGCAATATCGGAGCATCCATTTATATCTGTTATGTTGTAAGTGATGGTGTTATTTCCAATTAATGCAGGTGTAGGGGTGAATATATCTGAGTTAACACCATTTCCACTATATACTCCACCTAATGGAGTTGCACTGTTAAGAGTTAATGGAGGTTCATTGGTGCAGATGGCATTTAAAACAGGGAAAGTAATGATAGGGTCTGGATTTATATTGATTGCAAGAAAAGATGTATCATTTGGACATGTTACCTGCACTCCAGGTGGTGGTGTTCCTAATACGATATAAGAATATACTCCATTTATTCCGTTATTAGGATCAAAGTTATTGCCAACTATATTCCAATTGCTATCATACCAAGTGCCTCCAGGGCTTGGAGATCCATTTAATTCATTTTCCATAATAAAGGAAGGATTACTACTACATCCGATATATCCTGGATTAATATTGTCATCACCAGCATCACCTAGTATGCAACAATCAGTTGTTCCATTACCTCCGATCTGCGAGAAGTCTATATTACAAGCTTGATTTGAGTAATTTGTAATTAATAGAATATAGAATTGTCCTGTAACAGCATTTGTAATTTCACAGATTTCTGTAGATGCTGCAGAGTAACTGCAATCCTCTACATATGCTGCAGTTAAACTATCACACATAGTGTTAGGATCTGTAAACGGTCCCCAACAAATAAAGTCAATGTCAACAAGTGGTGTGCTTTGCATAAAAATTGTTATATCACCTGGCTGATCAATTTGCAGGTAATAAAATGCAGGGTTTGGTTGAGTAAATAAACAATCATAGTAAGGGCCTGTGGGGGAGATTGTATTTGTTGCAGCAGGGAAAGTAACATTTGTTCCAGTGCAAAAAGGTTCTGCGTCAAGACAATTGGGAGATTGTGGGAATAAAAATTGTGGTATAATAAAGATTAAAAAAAATAATACTTTTTTCATTTTACAAAGTTAAGAATTTTGCTTTTTAATTAGGTTAAGTGCTGATCCTGCCTTAAACCATTCAATCTGAGCTTCATTATACGTATGGTTTAATACTAGGTTCTCAGTTTCTCCATTATTATGTATCACCTCTAGATTTAGAGATTTCCCTTCACTAAAATTAGCTAAATCTATGAAGTTAAAAGTATCATCTTCTTTTATTAGATTATAGTCGTCCTCATTTGTAAAAGTCAAACCTAGCATCCCTTGTTTTTTAAGATTTGTTTCATGAATACGAGCAAAAGATTTTACAATTACAGCAATTACACCAAGGTGTCTTGGCTCCATTGCAGCATGTTCCCTTGAAGAGCCTTCTCCATAATTATGATCTCCAACCACAATGGAGGTGATTCCTGCTCCTTTATATGCTCTTGCTACATTTGGGACTTCATCGATTTTTCCATTTAATTGATTCGTTACTGCATTTGTATTACCAGTGAATGCATTTATTGCTCCAATTAAACAGTTATTTGAAATATTATCTAGATGTCCTCTGTATCTAAGCCATGGTCCAGCCATTGATATGTGATCAGTAGTACATTTTCCTTGAGCTTTAATTAGTAGTTTTGCTCCAGTAATATTTTCCCCATTCCAAGCTTTGAAAGGAGTTAATAATTGTAATCTCTCAGATGTAGGATTAACTATAACTTCTATATCGCTCCCATCTTCAGCGGGGGCTTGATATCCGTTGTCTTCTACTTCAAAGCCTAATGGGGGTAATTCATGTCCTGTCGGTTCTAGAAGTTTCACTTGATCTCCATTTTTATTAGTAAGAGTTTCTTTTATAGGATTAAAATCTAGTCTGCCCGAGATTGCAACTGCTGCAACCATTTCAGGTGATGCTACAAATGCATGTGTATTTGGATTTCCATCAGCTCTTTTTGCAAAGTTTCTGTTAAAAGAATGAATAATTGAATTTTTTTCTTTTTTCTCAGCACCTTCTCTGCTCCACTGTCCAATGCAGGGGCCACATGCATTAGTAAATATTTTAGTATTCTCAAACATATTGAAAATATCAATTAATCCATCTCTTTCTGCAGTGAATCTTACTTGTTCTGATCCTGGATTTATTCCTAGAGTTGCTTTTGGTTCTAGATTCTTATTCACAGCATCTTGAATAATCGAAGCAGCTCGGGATAGATCTTCATATGATGAGTTTGTACAAGACCCAATCAATGCCCATTCAATATCTAGAGGCCAACCGTTCTCGATAGCTTTTCTGTTCATTTCGCCAACAGGTGTAGCTAGATCTGGAGTAAAAGGACCGTTCAGGTGAGGGGTTAATTCATCTAGATTGATTTCAATAATTTGATCAAAATATTTTTCTGGATTTGCATAAACTTCAATATCTCCGGTGAGATGTTGCTTTATTTTGTTTGCTGCATCTGCCACATCATCCCTTCCAGTTGCCCTTAGGTATCGCTCCATACTTATATCGTATCCAAAAGTAGAGGTTGTTGCTCCAATCTCTGCTCCCATATTGCATATGGTCCCTTTTCCAGTAGCAGAAAGAGAAGTAGCTCCTTCTCCAAAATATTCAACTATTGCTCCTGTCCCCCCTTTTACTGTTAAAATCCCTGCAACTTTTAAAATAACATCTTTAGCTGAGGTCCATCCATTTAGTTGCCCTGTTAATTTTACCCCGATTAATTTTGGGAATTTTAATTCCCATGGCATTCCAGCCATTACATCTACTGCATCAGCTCCACCTACACCAATTGCTACCATTCCTAATCCTCCAGCATTTACAGTGTGGGAGTCTGTTCCAATCATCATCCCACCAGGGAAAGCATAATTTTCTAGCACTACTTGGTGGATGATTCCAGCTCCTGGTTTCCAAAATCCTATGCCGTATTTGTTACATATTGATGAGAGGAAATTAAAAACTTCATTATTCTGATTAATTCCCTCTTGTAAGTCTTTATCAGCACCTATTTTTGCTTGAATTAGATGATCAGCATGTGTAGTAGAGGGGACTGCTACTTTTTTTCTCCCAGCTTGCATAAATTGAAGAAGAGCCATTTGTGCGGTTGCGTCTTGCATCGCTACTCTGTCAGGAGAAAATTCTACATAGTCTTCACCCCGTTTAAATTCTTTTGTTAAATCTCTATCCCAAAGATGTGTATATAAAACTTTCTCTGCTAGTGTCAGAGGCCTTTTTGTGATTTTTCTTGCCGATTCAATAGCTTCTGGGTATGCTTTGTATACCTTCTTTATCATTTTAATATCAAATGCCATTTTCTTTGATTTTTTAGTTTTATATAGTTGGTCTTGCAAATGTAAGAAATTTGAATCTTTTTCTTGATTTTAAATTTACATACAATTTTTGACATAATTGTAATTAATGAAAAAGCCAAGCGTTGGCTTGGCTTTTAATAATTCTGGCTGTTAGTATATTTATTTATTCGGCAATTACTTTAAAAGGTACGGTGACACTTACAGTTCTATGTAATCTTACTTCTGCTTCGTAACTTCCTAATTCTTTAATCTTAGGAAGTTTTACAAATTTAGCGTCTATGTCTGCTCCTAAAGCAGCGCTAGCCTCAGTAAATTGAGAGTTTTTAACAGAACCAAATAATTTAGTTCCTCCTTCTGCCACTTTTACTTTAAGTACAATGTCTAATTTAGGAAAGGTGTCTGCAATTTTATTTGCAGCTGTAATTTCAGTTTCTTGTTTTTTTGCTTGTTGTTTTAAGTTTTCCGCTAACACTTTTTTTGCAGATTCTGTTGCGAGAATGCCTAACCCTTGTGGAATGAGAAAGTTTCTTCCATACCCATTCTTAACAGTTATAAGCTCATTTTTAAAGCCTAACTTTGCCACATCTTTTTTTAGTATAATATCCATAATTCTTTATCTTGTAAAGTTTATTTTAAATTGTCTGCCACATATGGTAGTAAAGCAATTTGTCGTGCTCTTTTTACCGCTATGGCTAATCTTCTCTGGAACTTTAATGAGTTGCCGGTAATTCGTCTTGGTAAGATCTTGCCTTGATTGTTTAAGAATCGCATTAAGAATTCAGGATCTTTATAGTCAATATAATTTATTCCCATTTTTTTAAAACGACAATATTTATTTTGATTTTTTAATTCAATATCTACAGGGCTTAAATATTTAACATCTGTTTTTGCCATAGTTAATTTTCTTTATTGTTTGCACTCAATTTTTTCTTTCTTCTTTCAGCATATTCTAAGGAGAATTTTTCTAATTTTACAGTCTGCCATCTTATGACACGTTCATCTCTTTTGAATTCGATTTCAAAATCTTGAATGACTTCTCCTTCTGCTTCAAATTCTAAAAGATAATAAAAGCCTGTTTTTTTCTTTTGGATTACATATTTTAGTTTCTTTAGCCCCCAATTCTCCTCATGAGTAATGAGTCCTTTTTTGGTCTTAATATAGCTAGAAAATTTTTTTACTGTTTCCTTTATCTGATCTTCAGATAAAACGGGATTCATTATGAAAACAGTTTCGTAAGTATTCATCTTTCTGCAGTTTTGTTAATATTTAATTTAATTTTGATGGGCGGCAAATTTACTAAAAACATTCAATTATGCATAATTACTAACAGTTTTTAATTTGCCTGTTTAATTGTATGATATTTTACAATAAATATTAGTTTTGTAATCTAATTAATAATAATGAGTGATTTTATTGTATCTGCTAGAAAGTATAGGCCTACCACATTTGATTCGTTAGTTGGTCAATCTTCAATTACTATAACACTGAAGAATGCTGTCAAATTAAATCAACTAGCTCAATCTTTTTTATTTTGTGGGCCTAGAGGTGTTGGAAAAACATCTTGTGCTCGTATCTTAGCAAAAACAATTAATTGTGAAAGTATATCTGAAAAAATTGAAGCATGTAATATATGTACTTCGTGTAAGTCATTTAATGAAAATGCTTCTTTTAATGTGCATGAACTTGATGCTGCCTCTAATAATTCTGTTGATGATATTAGAAAGTTAGTTGATCAGGTTCGGTTTGCACCACAGGTTGGAGATTATAATATATATATTATTGATGAAGTCCACATGCTTTCAGCTTCTGCATTTAATGCTTTTCTAAAGACTTTAGAAGAACCGCCTAAACATGCTAAATTCATATTAGCAACTACTGAGAAACATAAGATCATACCAACTATTCTTTCCAGATGTCAGATTTTTGATTTTAAAAGAGTTAGCGTTGATGATATTGTATCTCACTTAGATTTCGTTGCAAAAAGCGAGGGTGTTATTGTAGAGCAAGAGGCTTTACATTTAATTGCGCAGAAATCTGATGGCGCTATGCGTGATTCTCTTACTTTATTTGATAGGTTGGTTTCTTTTTCTGAAAAGAGTCTTACCTATAAGGAGGTTATTATACATTTAAATATTTTAGATTATGATTATTATTTTAAAGTTGCAGATCTTTTTTTGCTCAATGATGTTCATAATTTATTAAATATTTTTAATGAAATTCTGGCAAATGGTTTTGATGGACATCATTTTATTAATGGCCTTGCTGATCACTTAAGAAATCTACTGGTTTCAAATGATGAGAGTACTGTTAAGCTTCTGGATAAAGGTAATGATTTACAGAACAGATATTTAGAACAATCAAAAAAATATGAATTAGATTTCTTGCTAAATGCATTAAAGTTATGTAATGAGTGTGATATTCAATATCAAACAACAAATAATCAGAGGTTATTGGTTGAACTTACTTTAATAAGAATAGCATCAATTAATTTTCAGGTAGAAAAAAAAAAGTCTAAAAGCTTTGTAGTAACAGTAAATGATAGAAATCGAGAAGTTTCTGTTGAGAAAGCTGATGAAATAATTCAGGAGAGAAGTTCTGTTATTGAATCTAAAGTTGAAAAACCTCATGTTAAGATTAATCTTGAGAGCAAGAAATCTTCATTGATTTCCATTAATAGTTCATTTAAAGATGATCAAGAAATAGTTGATCAACAGACATCTAATTTAGAGCTTCGAGATACTAATTTCTCTATAAATACATTGATTTCAGTATGGGAAGAGCTTATTATCTTCTTTAGACAAAAAGGAAAATCAAATATTAGTATTGCTCTAGATGGGTATAAACCTAAACTGATTGAATCAAATATTATTGATATCTCATTAAGCAATACAGCTCAGCGCGAAATGATATTAGAAGAGAAGTATATGATATTAGATTATTTAAGAAATAGATTAGAGAATGATTTGATAGAAATTAGAACTAATATATTAGAAGGCGATAAGAGTAAGATTCCTTATACTAACAAGGATAAATTTAATAAAATGTTAGAGGAAAACCCACAATTAGAAACTTTAAGAGTTAAATTAGGATTAGATCCAGATTATTAATCATAATATGATAAACATGAAATCAAAACAAATTTTAACCATTGCGTTGATCCTTATATTAGGGATTTATTTTGCAATAAATGTAAAACAAAATATGAATAAAATTGAAAATAATTATGAGGAGGTTAAGGGGGATCCTTTGAAGGCGAGAGTATATACTCTGGATAACGGATTGAAAGTTTATTTAACTTCTTATGCTGATGCTCCAAGGGTTCAAACTAATATTGCTGTGCGTGCAGGAAGTAAAAATGACCCTGCTGATGCAACGGGTCTGGCACATTATCTAGAGCATATGCTTTTTAAAGGTACTGATGTTTTTGGGTCTTTAGATTTTGAAAAGGAAGCGCCATTACTTGATAAGATTGAAGCGCTTTATGAAGACTATCGTTCTTTTGAGATGAGTGATACTGAAAATAGAGATAGAATTTGGAGGCAAATTGATTCAGTTTCTGGTGAGGCAGCAAAATTTGCAATTGCAAATGAATATGATAAAATGGTTACAGGATTAGGAGCGAAAGGAACAAATGCATATACATCAAATGAGAAGACAGTTTATATAAATGATATCCCATCTAATCAAATTGAGAAGTGGTTGAAATTAGAGGCAGAAAGATTCCGATATCCAGTTTTTAGATTGTTTCATACAGAGTTAGAGGCTGTTTATGAGGAGAAGAATAGATCTTTGGATAGCGATGGTTCAAAATTATTTGAAGCCCTTTTTGATGGTTTGTTTCCGAATCATCAATATGGGCAACAGACCACTATAGGTACTATTGAACATCTTAAGAATCCTTCGTTGACTGAAATAAGAAAATATTTTAACAAATACTATGTCCCAAATAATATGGCTATATGTTTATCAGGGGATCTTGATTACGATGAGACTATAGGGTTAGTTAATAAATATTGGGGAGGTTTTGAAAGAAAAGAAAATCCAACTTTTGAAGTTTTTAGAGAGGACCCGATTATAGCCCCAGTATTTAAAGAGGTGTATGGTCCTGAAGCTGAAAGACTATACATAGGGTTCCGTTTTGAAGGCGCAAATACTAAAGACGCATTGATGTTAACTATGGTTGATATGGTACTTTCAAATTCTGCTGCAGGGTTAATTGATCTGAATTTAAATCAAGAGCAAGAAATTATAGGGGGAGGCTGCTTCCCTTATGTGTTAAAAGATTATTCTATGCATGGTTTTTATGGAAGTCCTAAACAAGGGCAGTCATTAGAAGAAGTTAAGGATCTATTATTATCTCAGATAGAAGA